>Ga0196887_1000111_pt1 | contig 38479 bp, 35 predicted proteins | sample VirMetDEL_Mar_31_FD_169094 | JGI IMG/M metagenome (GOLD analysis project Ga0196887, IMG submission 169094) | Aqueous microbial communities from the Delaware River and Bay under freshwater to marine salinity gradient to study organic matter... | ecosystem: Environmental > Aquatic > Marine >... | reverse complement strand
CATCATAAGTGATCCCTAAAACCCTCCTATACCGTAGGGTACGTTGGGTCAAAGCTCTCATAGAGCCAAACCCCCGGCTTTTGGCCACATGTAGCCTATTGAAAACATTTACCCCTGGTTTCTTGTGTCATGAGTCGTGGGTAAATGGTATTTCATACAGAGTTTCGTGGTTCGTGTGTCATGGAAAGGTTGCAAAAGGGTGGAGAATAAGATCCCCCTCTGGCCGCCGTCCTTATTGTTAGGAGAGAATAGAGAGATGCGAGAGTGCATGATAATAAAAAAAAAAGCAAGTACAAAATATAAGTTGTTTTGTTGTGGGCACTTACGAAGGGAGATTTTAACTTGACAAGAAAACAGCGATATTATCGAAGATATCGGGAGTGGGAGTATCAGTTAAGGAGTCGAGGATGGGACGTACAGGAGTTTAGAAGGCTTTTAGGTTGGAGTAGGGAGGCGTGTATAAGCTTATTTGAGAATAAGAGAAAGTTGCCTCATAGGAAGAGATTGCAGTTGGTGTTGTTGTTTGGTCAGACGTTGCCGTGTTTGCAAGAGAGGCGTTGGTTGAAGGACGCAGCACGTCGTCGTTGGAAAAAAGGGCTGAAAGATAAGACTGCATGGGGTAGAACATTTACAACCTGCACAGTGGCGCCTTTGGCTTCGAGAGAGAAGATTCATTGGTTGAAGGCGATAGTGAAGCGTCGAAAGGCGAGGGCTAGGTTGCCGGCAATGAGACAGGCGAGTTGTAAGATGGCGAAGGTTTCTAGGTTAAAGAGGTTGACGAAGTATGGTGTGAAGGTAAACGGAGAGCTGCGGGGATTGCCTTGGAGCTTGAAGACGTTGAGGTGGAGTGAGTTGTATGTATTGCCGGAAGTGGTGACACCTGATTTTGTAAGGAAGTTGACATGAGTGGTTTTTTGGCTCCGAGGTCAGGTGACATATTGGACAATGCTCAGGGAAACCTAGAGTTGAAGTGGTGTGCGTGGCCTGGAGACTGGGAAAGTTTTTTGGTAGCTGTGGAGAAAAGCGGCTCTGAAATGGAAAAGCGTGTTTTGGCGCAGTTCCCGGAGGAGTTTAAGAATAAGGCGATAGAGAAGGCTTCTCGGTTATCTAACTGGCAAGAGAACCGGCTGTATTCGTTAATGCAAAAAATGGAAGAGTTGACGCAGGCTGAGAAGGTTGACCCGAAGACCGGAGAGGTGTCGGCTGACAATCCTGTGAGATACCAGGCAACTAAGTTTTTGTTAGAGAGAACATTAGGCAAAACTCCTGAGAGTTCCGTGGCGGTGTCGGCAACGGGCCAAGAGTTGAGTAACAAGGTCGAACGTAGGGAATATTTAAGGAGGATACTCGATGAGCGAGGAACAGCCATTGAAGAGCAAGGGACCATCGAAATCAGGCCAGCAGATCCGAGAGAGACTGGCGGAAAGCAACCCTGAAGCGATTGTATTTGACGATTTAGACAATGCGTTAATAGGTGTTACGCTGTTTCGGGGGAAAACTGACAAGAACTTAGTGGCTGTATATAGCCGAATGGCGATTTTAAAGACTTTGATGTTTGAGTTAGGAATTCCTCCTGACGACGTTACCGAGTACTACGAGTACAATATTGCCGATATTCATACAGGAGAATGGACTCCCATTATTGTAGAAGACGATCATGATGAGGCTTGGGAAGAGTGGCAGTTTACCAATGACTACAGATAAAAAAAGGCCCACAGAGGAGTTAGAGAACGAGCTAGCAGAGCTTGATTTACAGGTTTTAGACGACGAGTTTAGGAAACGGGCAGAGAACGACCACTTGTTTTTCTGCCGGCACGTCCTGGGATACAAAGACCTAGACGACGATTTGCACGGCGATGTTTCAGACCTTGTTAATAATGGCCCGAATCGGCGTAAGTTGCTTTTGCTGCCACGAGGTCATCTTAAAAGCAGCTTGATTACCGTAGGGTGGACCCTGTGGCGTTTGATCCAAAATCCTAACCGGACGTTTGCGATCTTTAACGAAACTCAAGACCTTGCAGAAGCTTTCTTGAGAGAAATACAAGACCAGCTTGTAGCCCCTAAGATATCTAAATATTGGCCAAATCTAGTCCCTCCTCCTAGTGAGCGACGGATATGGACAAAATCAGCTCTACTTATTAACCGAGAAAAAGTAAACAGATCCCCCTCTGTAGAAGCAAAGTCGATTACGGAATCTACTGCAGGTCGCCACCCAGACGTGATGATACTCGATGACCCTATTTCTGACCGTACAGTCCAAACAGAAGCAGGTATCCGCAAATCACTACAAAAATACAGAGAACTACAAGCACTCCTAGAACCACCCTCTGAAGAAGATCCTATTAGAGGATCCCTTATCGTTATCGGAACACGGTGGCATTGGAACGACCTGTACAACCATATTATGACAAACCTAACCGACTTGTACGATATCCGTCTTAGGAAGGCGCTTGAGAGTGGCAAGGTCATTTTCCCGCAAAAGTTTAGCCGCAAGGTTTTAGGGGAGTTGCGTGAGGAAATGGGTGAATGGACGTTCTCTAGTCAAATGATGAACGAGCCTGTCGATAGCGAAAATGCCATGTTTGCTCCCAGTCTCTTGGAAGACGTACAGTGGAAAGGCGACAAAAAAGAGTTCCTCGAGCGAGCTTTGTTGCAGGTGTTTATTGCAGTAGATCCCGCCTGGGACGGTCATGACTATACCGGACTGGTCGTCGGAGCCATGAATGAAATGGGCAAACTCTATGTATTAGAAGCTCGTCGACTAAGAGTTAAACCCGACGAAATGATTGAGCACATCATTGCCGCTGCTCAAACTTGGCAAGCATCCAAGATAGGCTTTGAAGCTGCAGGAGGAGGCCAGGAGTGGCTAATGAAGCACCTCCGAGAAGCCTGTGAGAATATGGGATACACCATTCCTGTTATTCCGGTAAGCCATCAAAACAAGTCAAAAAACAATAGAGTGTTAGGACTTGTCCCTTTGTTAAGTGGCCGAAAGCTGTATATTCACGAGTCTTGTGACGATTTAATCTCAGAACTAGCACAGTTTCCAAGAAGCAGCTATCGAGATCTTATGGACGCTACCGAAATGTTAACTCGAATAGCGACCCCACCTAGTCGTGGCTCTTCTTTTGATCCACGCAGATTAGCCGGCACAGGTGAGCATGAACTGGCTATGTTAGAACAACAAGCTGCTCGCCGATTTAATAGTCCTGGCTATTCAGCTAGACCTTGGAGGTAAGATGGGGTCACCATCAAATGACAGAATGCGCTTTCTCGTGAGAAACCATTATCAGTTTATTCCTGAAGTTAATATGGAGGATGTTGTAAAAGAAGCCCATAGACTGTATAGTTCCGGCGCAGGCACGATTGAAAATGCCGTAGCAATCGCTGCAAAGAATCACACCGCTAGTCAGCGTGGTGGCTCTACTGCTCATGGAACAAAGTCGGCCCCGAGAGGTTACTAATGGAAAACCATCCGATCAAGAGTAATAAAGGCACCGAGAACGTTCCCCCTAATAATACTAAAAAGGGTTGCGTCATTGGTTCTGTTTCGGCAAATAAGGGTGTTGACGTAAATGCGTGTATGAAACACGACGGCATCGTTATGGGTGGAAGTGTTACAAAAGGAAAGCCTACAGCTTCCGGTGCTTCTATCAACAAGCTGCCCGGTGGCAGCACTAACATCCTAGGCTAGTCATGCCATACAGCGAAGGGCGACCGACGCTCTCACAACAGTTACAGCGATTACAAGATAATGTAGTCGTTGCTCAAGAGCGTCGTGAAACAAATAAACAAGTATGGGAAGACACCTATGCTTATTATCGTTCAGACCCACCTACCAGCTTTGACCCTGAAGGCTTTCGTCTCCAGGTAAACTATCCTTGGGCTTGGTATGAAAGCATGATGCCGTCACTGGTTTACCGAAACCCAGTATTCACGGCAACCCCTCAATCTCAAGAATCTGAAGAACAAGCTCCTACAGTAGAGGCTGCTGTTACCGCTGAGTTGCAAGCGATTAACTTCAAGGCGACTCTTAAAAAGGCTATACACGATACGCTACTTTACGGCGTTGGAATCATACAGTTGGGTTATTACGATAACGCACTGGTTCCAACAACCACCGGAGGAGCGAATCCTGAAACTCCAGAAAACTCTGCAGAGTCTGGGCCAAAAGATAATAGCGATTTACCGTATGGTATTCGACCTGGCCAAATCTATGCTCTGCACATTCGCCCGCAAAACTTTATGGTCGATCCGTGCGCAACAAGTATTCACGATGCTCTATGGGTTGCTGTTGAATATGTGCGTGACTTAGAAGCTGTAAAGCGAGATCCGCAGTACAAGAACACAGGAAACCTAGAAGCCGACGAGTGGGACTTGCCTCCGAATATGACTCTTTCAGAGTTTCAAAATCGATACGGCAGAGACCCAGAGCGCAAGTTTGTTCGACTAGTCCAATACCACGATATGGTGGACAAGCGGATCTATACGTTTACTTCTGACTGTGAGCAGTTTTTGGGCAGCCAGCCCATGCGACTACCTGTCCAGAGATATCCGTTTTACGTATTCCACGGGACTGACGATAATGAAAACTTTTGGACTCAAAGTCCTATGGTCCCATGGCTAAACCTAGTTGACGAATACAACCTTACGCTCGCTAGTCGCCTGAACCATTTAAGCGCTTATAAAAGAAAATACGCTTACGACATGGACAGGATTGACGACGAACAAGTTGACGCTTTGGTATATCCAAAAGATGGAACACTAGTAGGAGTTCATGCAGCTGGCGGAGCTGTTAGTGGATCGATTGTTCCCATACCAGACGCTAATATTTCTCCAGACTCATACGCTTTTACGTCGGAGATAAAACAACGATGGACAGAGATATCGGGAATGTCAGAGTTCGACCTGGGAGGAAGCCGTGCCGGCGAAAGGTCCGCATCGGAAATAGGACGAATCGCCGGAGCAGCGAATGCTCGCCGATCAGGAATCGGGGAAAGAATCTCGTCAACACTGGAAAGCTTAGCCGAAGACGTGAGAGCAGTGATGAGTCAGTACTACTCGAAAGAGAAGGTAGTACAGATAACTGGAGATCGAGGCGATATCGTCTGGGTTCCATACTCAGGGGCCGATCTCGGAGGAAACTACCTGTGGAGTTGCACCATCGAGGACATGGCAGCAGAGACCAGGCAAGAAAGATTAGCGAAAGCTGGTCAGACTTTGCAACTGCTTACACCGTACTCACAGGCAGGAAGCCCGGCACCCTTGATCGACATCCGCCCGCAGCTAAAAAAAGTGGCCCAAGAACTCGGTGTGCAGGATCTCAGGTTCCTCCCCGAAAGCGGACCGCCGATGGACCCCGGTCAAGAGTGGTATCTCATGTTGAAGAAAGGCCTGGATCTTCAGCCCAACGAAATAGACGACCACGAGTGGCACATATTCACGCACGAGCAACAGTTACAAGATCCGCAGACACTGCAAAGTCCAAGCACGGTCGAGAGACTACAAAATCATCTCGAAGCTCATCGGGCTATGCTTCGTGCCCAGCAGCAATCCGCTCAAGGAATGCAGCAGGTACAGCAACAAAGACAGGCTACCGGAGGAAATCCAGGCCCAGCGCCAGGTACAACAAATAATCCAAGCGGAGGTGCGGGACTAACTGCCGGTGGAGCAGGAGGAACTCCACAACAAATGGGGTCCGGGGGGGCCACAGGTCAAAATGTTCAAGAGCTTATGAGAGGCGGATTTTAATGCCGGTTTATCCATTCGTTTGTGAACACCATGGGGATTTCGAGGTCTTCAGGAATATGGAAGAGGTTCAAGCGATTGAGCCTTGTCCTAAATGTCAGAACGCTAGTCGCCGGCGTTGGACTCCTACTGTGGGGTCAGTCTTTCAAGGCGGATTTAATGAATCACTGAACGCTTACGTAGGTTCTAAATCTCAAGAGCGTGAAGTAATTAAGAACATTGAAGATAGTAGCAATGGCACCATTAAAGTGGAGTGGCACTAATGCAAATAAAACTTAAAGCTGAAGAACTGCCTAAAGACTTAGCCCAGTGCATGGTGAACAGTCGAGTCTCTTGCACCATTACATTTAATGTAGATTTAGTGCATTTACACGGCGGAGATATGCCACACCAGGAAATATCTGGTGCGGTTGTTGATATTGACGTGAACAACGTCGGAGGACAAGGGGGATTGGATCCCTTCATAGAAAACTCAAGACAAGAATTGAAATCCCTAGTTCGGACAATGGGAACTAATTCCTAATGGCAGTGAACTATCGGCACCCACGAGGGCGAGGAATTCAATCTGTAGAGCAAGCCGCTCCACATACTAAGCTTTGGAATCCAGGCATATCATTGACTTGGACTAATGATGAGTTGCAAACGATTACAGAGACGGCGGAAGACGGCACACAGGCTCGGATAACTTTAACCTGGTCTACGGGAAAGCTGACCGGAATAACGAAATGGACTGAGCTGTAATGGATGTGTTGTCAGGTGAAGCAGTAGGAGCGACAGCTTTGGCTTTGTTTGTGACAAAAGAAGTTTTCTCCTACTTAAAGTCTAAAAACGGCACTGGTAGCGGGAGTAAGTTTCATGAATACGAACGCTGGAAAGCGATGGAAGAATCGTTAAGAAGTAACACGCACGCAATACGAAACTCGACGCAGGTTTTAAGTAACTTAGTGCAAATGACAAAAGACGTAAAAGAAGAGGTGAAGGAGCTTGGCCGTGAGATTCGCAAGTAAATGGTTCACACTGGCAATCTTATTGGTTGTTCTTGGTTGTACCGGACAAATTAGAACTGAGAAAGAGCAGCTTCAGGAACTTCGTGAAGATCTCAATAGAGTTGAGTTGAATCTGATTAAAGCGACTGACGCAGAAGAAATAGCGCAGTGGACTAGGGTTCAAACAAACTTACAGGAGGTGATCCAGTCTAAACAGGACCATATCCGTAGCATGAAAAATGAACAACTAGAAGATTTCAAAGGCTGGCTCAGGTACGGCTCTACTGTTTTTGAAACTCTTCTTAGTGCATTGGCCTTGGGTGGCCTAGGAATCAGGAGGCAGTAATGCCATCAGGAAAAGGAACATACGGAAGTAAACGTGGAAGACCATCGGACAAAGCAAAGCCACGTTCGCAACACGCAAAGAAAAGTGCAAAAACAGCAAAAAAAACTAAACGGGTTTTGGCGTTGACAAAAGCACGAAAGGTTGCAAATAGTGGAAGGACTAAACCGCCAGTAGGTACAGAGTTGGCGGGGCCACCGGGACTGCCAATGTACCAACACTTGCGGAAAAAAGCCGCCGCTGTTAAGAAAAAAGCCGCTGTTAAGAAAAAAACAGGTAAAAAGAAAGGAATCAGGCTCTGATACAAATGAAAAACATTCTTGAAAACTTAGGCAGTAAAAAGCTGCTGGTCACTCTTGCCGGCTTGCTCGGTATTAGTGGACTAGAAGATGTAGACACGACAGCGAAGGCGTGGGCCTTGGCGATTGTTTGTGCAGGATACGCCTTGGCCCAAGGACTGGCCGACGGTATGAGTAAGAAATACGAGGTAAAGTAATGGGAGCAAAAGGCCAAACTATCGCTCAAGATATTCTTGAGCTAGTGTTAGACGGTACTTCTTTCACGGATATTGACACGACTGCTTTAAGAGTTCGTTTGGGCACTGGAGTTCCCAACACCACAACGGGCCAGCTTACTGCATACAACACTGAGTTGGAAGAAGCAACTTTTGACACTGCAAGTGCAAGCGGTAACTGGACATTTGCAGCTGTTGGTGGTGGGTCCACTGGCAGCAAAGCGACGAACGGTGTTGCAGTGGGTAATGGAACCAACCAATGGGAAAACAGCACAACAGAAACAATTGCCGTTACTGAAATCGGAATCTACAAAGCTACCGGTGGAGCCGTTACTAACCTTTTGTATTCCGGATCATTTACAGCTGTTAACGTGGGGGCAGGCGCTTTTGTGACCATCGCAATTGGTGGCTTGGTGATTACTGAATCTTAGGATGGTTTTGTGGCAGACACTATATACACCGTCGAGCTTGACGGAAGCCAGATGGACAGTTTTGAAGATTCAGCGTTAAGCTTAACCTTCTATGGTTCCTGTACGTTAAAACGTCTGAAAGCAAAAAAAACCATCACAGGTGGTAAGTTTGCTTTTAATGTTGATGCTTCCGCAAGCAAGGGTGATAAATTCCCGTATATAGAAAATGTCCTGGCTGACATAAACCCTGATCAGATCAGATCACAGTATGCAGATGGCGATGATATAAGCACTGCTTTAAATGCTGTAGATGGTGCAGATCTTACGGCATCTAGTGGCAATGAACCTACCTTCGCATCTAGTGGTGGAATCATTACCACTTATCCAGCGATTGATATTGGAACTTCTTCAAGGCTTAAGTTTAGTTCTAGTCCGCCTACCTTTGCAGCTGGTGAACCGTTTACAGTAATTCTAGTTGTAGACCAAGCGGACAATTCAAACAAACCCGCTATAGGTTCTGATAATGCTAGTGGTAGATTTAGTTACGCTACTTGGTATGGCAACAACGCTAGTCGACAAGTTTACTTTAGAGATGAAAGTAATGGCTCTATTAACGGTTCCGGTACTGCCGATTACATTCAAGATGAAGATATCCGAGTATTAACTAGGGATTCTAGTAACGTGGTTACGGAATATCGACGTGGTGTGCAAACAATGACAGGAACAGTTGCCGGAACTTGCGACTTTGGATGTATAGGATGGCTTTCCCAAAACTTTAACTTTATGAACCAAGACCTTATTTTTAGCGGGTTAAGTTTATCTAGAGTTTTAGTTATAAAAGGGGATCTTTCAACAGCGGATAGGCAACTTGCAGAAGGTTGGCTCGCTTATGAATATGGATTACAGACTGCAGGGGGTTCTTATTTGCCAACTGGGCACCCTTGGAAAGCCAGCAGTCCTATTACAAGTTTAACTAAATCATATAACTCAGATATAGATTTAGACTCCTTATCAGGGAGTACTTGGAGCAGCTACTATGAACCCGATACCGATACGATTTCAGGTGAGTTTTCGATTATCCCTACTAAAGCTTATAAGGCAGGTGCCGTTACTATCGAGATTACGATAGAGCATCTGTAATGGCGATAACGCATGTAACTCCAGCAGTAGGAAACAGCCCTTCTAGGCGACAGGGTAATAGTGGTAATGAAATAACGTTAACGTATGGAAACCTTCAGGCTGACGACCTGCTGCTGTTTTCGTTTGGGGTTAAAAGCGGAACCGGGTCCGTTACAGGTCCAGCTATTACCGGGGGTACAAGCTCGTTTACCCAGTTTGATTTGTTAGGTACTGACTGGCTTCACTCTTATCCAGCTTCTGACACTAACAGTCGATACTTTGGATTGTATTGGGTTAAAGTGCAGTCTGGTGATTTAACCAGTTTAGAAATAGAAGTCACTGCAACACCTACAGCGAATAATGCTCAAGCTCACCTTGCTGCAATACGAGGCATAGACTGGAGTTCTTGGGATACAGGCACTCCAAACATGGCTCAAATGAGCTTTGACGCTTCAAGGGAAAGTTTTGACGGAGCTACTAACCGAGATTTTACTTGGGCAGATTCCAATACAATACCGAGTACCAGCACTGACCCGTGGAACTCTACTTTTTACGATAGCTCTTTAACTGTTGTGGCAATAGGTGCGTGTGATCGTAGTAATTGGCTACACGCAAACTTGCCTACATCTTGGTCGCCTCTTACTTTTCAAAGTGGAAACACAACTTCTGACAACAGTTTAAGAGGTAACGGGCAAAACACGATAATGCTGATGCGTGATTTTGCCAGTTATTCAGCGGCAGATGCTGCTACGGGCACAGCGATGGGAGTGCCTTTAGAGTTTACGGACAGCGGTACTAACATCTCGACAATGCGTCAATACACGCTGTGGCTGGCTCTTAAAGAAGCCGGCTCCACTGTTGTCAATATTACCGCTGCTCTTTCTGCGTCTTCGGCTGTAGCCACAACCCTAACAGTAACGGGTGACCAGGTATCTTTAACCTCGTCAATGTCCGCAACTTCAGACATAGGAACTGCAACCCTAACAGTAACGGGTGACCAGCAAACGGTAACCGCTGCACTAACCGGTGGGTCTGCAATAGCGACGACCCTGACAGTAACGGGTGACCAAGAAACACTTACCGCTACGTTAACCGGTGCGTCTGCAGTAGCGACAACCCTGACAGTAACAGGTGATCAAGAAACAGTAACGGCGTCACTAACTGGTGCGTCTGCAGTAGCCACGACACTGACGGTGACAAGTGATCAGGAGACACTTACAGCTGCACTAACTGGTGCGTCCGGTGTAACCACGACACTGACGGTGACAAGTGATCAAGAAACATTAACCACTGCATTAGTTGGTGGGTCTACGGTAGCGACGACGCTGACCGTAACGGGTGATCAGGAGACACTTACCGCTGCGTTAACCGGTGCGTCCGGTGTAGCGACGACTCTGACCGTAACGGGTGATCAGGAGACATTAACCGCTGCGTTAACTGGTGGGTCTGCTCTAACGACTACTCTGACAGTAACGGGTGACGAAGAAACGCTAACGGCTGCACTAACTGGTGGGTCTACGGTAGCGACGACACTGACAGTAACAGGTGACCAGGAAACATTAACCGCATCGATAACTGGTGGGTCTGCGGTAGCGACTACTTTGACTATTGCAAATGAAGAAGAAATATCGGCAAGCCTCACGGGTACGTCTGCAATCTCGACAGCGACTCTAACAGTCGCAGATGCTGACGTTGCCGTAACAGCAGGTTTAACGGGTTCAGCTGCTATCACCACAGCGACGTTGACAGTAACGGGTGACGAAGAAACATTAACCGCTGCATTAGTTGGTGCGTCTTCTGTCGCTACTACTCTGACAGTAACAGGTGACCAGGAAACATTAACCGCTGCATTATCCGGATCTTCTGCAGTCGTCTCCAGCCTGACAGTAACGGGTGATCAGGAAACATTAACGGCTGCATTATCCGGAGCTTCTGGCGTAACCACGACACTGACGGTGACAGGTGATCAGGAAGCATTAACCGCTGCGTTGGCGGGCGCTTCTGTAGTCACGTCTACTTTGACAGTGACAGGTGACCAGGAAACATTAACTGCGAACTTGTCAGGGTCTTCCGCTGTAACAACAAGCTTGTCGGTGACTGCGGCAATCGTAAATATTACAGCATCTTTAGAAGGATCATCTGTTGTAGAGGCAACAATAACAGGAGAGAAGACTATTGATGACGTGTACGATTTGGCTGTAAAAATAGATCGTTTGGTTCAAGTTATTATGGTTTTAGGCTTAGGAGGTCGTAGGCGATGAGTTGGACAACCGTTTACCTAGAGCTAGAAGGCATTCAAAAATATTTAGAACGTGTCCTTGTCGATCTTCTTTCTGGAGGAGATCAGGGATAACACACAACACTTGTAAGTTTAGTAGGTGCTTGTTTTCTTGTACATAATCTGTCATAGACAATCATGAGAAAGGAACTGTTCGTGAATCAGAACAACACAGAAGCCGTAGAACAACCGGGTAAAACCTCGGACTCAACTGCAGAAGGGTTGCAGAGAGGTGGAATTACACCAGCTGTAAATCAGGCTTTGGCAGTATTGCCGCCCCAACAGCAAGAAGTTGTAAAAGAACATCTCGCATCTCAGAACAAATACATTACGGAAACTCGTCAAAAGTTGTCTCAACAACAGGGCCAACTGCAGCGAGATGTCCAAATGTCTGGAGTTCTGAAAGAACTAATGAAGGACTCAGAGTTTAACGAGTACTTGCAAGCGAGACAGAAAGGATCTCTCTCGACGTTTTACCGAGAGAAGTCTGGAACGCCTCAAGGCAATAATACTCCGCCACCCGAGAGTGACCTAAATGGGTTCGAGGAGGAGCTGCCTCAAAATAGCTCTTCTGGTTCAGCCGTCCCTAATGACCTTGAGTTAAGAGTCAAGGCCATGGAGCAACAACAGCAACAAGCTCGTGCATACGCAGAAATGCAGTCGTTTGAAGCAAAGTACCCTGAATACCAGGCGTATTTGCCGATGATGCACGCCATTAAACAAGAACTGCCGACTGCAAATCTTGAGCATTTGTTTTTAGTTGCTAAGGGTAAAGCCGACTCAGGCGAAATAGTTGAGTCGCAGTCTGGAGTAGAGACAGGACAGGTACATACCGATTTTTCTGGAGAGAACGAGGCAACTACTCCTGTGTCTCCTCCTCCGCCTGTTGGAGCTGCTTCAATTAGCACTCCGGCAGAAGCCCCAGCCCAGTCACTTCATGATGCTTTTGCGCAAGCTAAAGAGCAGCTTGGTATTGACGGGCCTGTAAGTTTTCAATCATCGTAATCGAAAGCGAGTAGGCAATGCCACTCATTGACCCGAGCCTGGGAACTAACCCCAGCACTTACTCGGCTCTGCTGACGACCACGTTGCAGAACTTCCAAAAAAGACTAGTCGATAACTTTAGTGATGCGACTCCTCTTCTTTGGTGGTTGACCAGCAATGGACGTAAGCGCCTGATTGCCGGCGGACAAAGCATCGAGATTCCCTTGATGTACGCCGGCTCGACGGTACAGCCGTTTTCGGGATACGACGACCTCCTGACGGAACCGACTGAGGGTGTTGCTCCTGCGACCTTCTTGTACAAGAAGTATCAAGCGCCGGTAGTGATTTCCCGTGACAGCGAGACCGACAACATGGGAGAGTCCCGTATCATTTCCCTGATCGAAGCCAAGGTAAAACAGGCGGAGATATCTTTTAAAGAACAAATCAACAGCGACCTGATTAACAACGGGTACGCTGGCCCTTACACAGCAAACACTGCTGCAGCAACTAATGGAGCTGCGGTTCTTGGTACTGCAACGCCGGACTCTTTGCGTACTACCGGACTGTTTGATGTTTGCCAAAATGCTACTCAAGGCCGTGCCTATGGTGGTATCTCTGGCGGCACTTACGACTGGTGGGTGAACAAGTTCGACGACTGCGGCGCTGCAGAGACAGCTTTTGCCACCAATGGTGTCGACAAAATGCGTTCGCTGTACCTTGACTGTTCTCGTGGACAGGACACTCCGGACCTCATTCTCAGCAGTCAAGCAAGTTACGAAAGCTACGACTCCACTCTTGTGGATCAAAAGCGCTACGTTAACACTATGGCGGCGGATGCAGGCTTCGAGAGTCTCATGTACCGTGCGACTACTATCATGTTTGATCGAGACGTTCCTGCTGGTTGTATGTTCTTTTTGAACTCCAACTATCTAGAGCTAGATGTCCATCCGGACGTTGACATGACACCGACAGAGTTCCGTGAAGCCGAGCGCCAGTGGGCACGCTTCAGCCGGATCTTCTGGAAAGGTGAACTCACTTGTTCCAACCGTGCCCGTCAGGGTCTTCTCGTAAATGCCGTAGGCTAAGGGGGATAAAATGAGTACAGGAACTATTTACCCTTACCCGGTAATCGATCAGCCGTTCTACAACAGCACTGCTGCCACGATTGAAGCGGGTATGATTGTCCAGGCTGCTGATGCTCCGGTTGAGCTGAAGTCTACTATTGATCCTTATGCTACCACTCGTGGTCCGCTTGAGGCTGAAGGTACGACGACGGTGATTCCAATCCAAGCAGCTGCTAGCTCTAGCAGTGCTGGTAACGCTGCGGCGTTGGGTTGCGCTTTGGCCGAAATCAAGCCTAGCGAGTGGGGAACCGTGCGTGTGTACGGTCCTTGCTTGGCAAAGTGTGTTGAGACAATTACCGACCCACATTTGACTGCGTATGGTGTTGACCTCACTGTAGATGGTAGCCTTGCGGAAATCGCTGCTGCAACGGATACCTACACCGTAGCTTTCCAAGTAGGAGATTCTGGAGCAACGACTGCGGGAGACAAGCGTAAAATCTTTATGCTTGGTAACCGGAATCAGTTGGGCATCGCTTGCGAGTTCGGCACCTTCGTCTGATTTTTGTGTGCGGTTTTGGGGGGGGCATCTGGAAGGTCTAGATGCCCCTTCTAATAAGTTGAGGAGAAGCATGGACAACGCAAGTAAGGAATCCCTGGATCGTCAACAGCAGTACAAGCTTTCGCTTTTGCGTGGGCGACCAGATGAAACTCTTTTGCGATCCGAACCACAATCTAAAACTGTTCAAGCTGCAGGAGCTGGAAAGATTACCCAATGTAATCTAACAGTGACTTTGGCGGAGGAGAAGAAAAGTGAACTTCGGGGAAGCAAAGACAAGAGTGCAAGACGCAATAGGAGCCGGAAGTAACGAGTTAACTTCTCAGCTCGGAACCTTTGTTACCGACGCTCTTCGAGATATCCATGCTGCAGGACGCTGGCCTTGGGATAGAAAAGCCTCTACATTTTCCGTTCTTGATGATGTCGAGACTACGGTTAGCGGATCGCACTCGATTGGTGCAGACCATATCCATACAGTTGCCACTCATGTTAATGGGTACGACGGCGGCTTAGTTAAAATTGGCGGCAATGTTTACGACATTGTAAGCTGGGTTTCTGCTAATAATAAACTTACGGTTTCTCCTGATTTAATCACAACTCCAGTTGTGGGTGACTCTGTTCATATAATCCAGGAAACTATCCCGCTGCCTTCTGACGTTGAAACTGTAATCGACGTTATAGATATGGCGTATCCCAGAGTTTTATCTGGTCGATCCGGGAACCAATGTCGCAGGCTATTTCCCGATCCCTTTTTAACACTTGGGGCTTTTCCTTACGAGTGGTGGGCTAGAGGTGTCGATTCCTCCGGCAATATACAGCTAGTGCTGTACCCTCCTCCCAATGAGAAGCGAGTATACCAAGTTGAATATTGGAGACGTGTACAGCTCCCTACTGCCGACTCTGACGAGCTTGAAGTAGTGACTGGCATACAAGAGCGTTTCCACCCGGTGATTGTGGCAGGGGCTAAATACAAAGCTTTTGAGTTTGAATTTGAGAATGAAGGCGTAAAGGCCTCAGCTCAAGGTGAGTTCCTTGCGGGAATATCTCGAATGAGAAACTTTTCTAGAGCAGACGCTGGGGCGATTAGATTCTTGCGAAGTGACAGAAGTCGTTTTGTTGGCAGGAATCGATACTTACCTACTGACCGAATTACCGGCTACACCTCGGACAGCACATAATGGCCTACGATTTTTCAAGCGCTAAAGTTTTTAAAACGGGCGGCACAAACAAAATGTTTACCTTTGCAACTGGTGCGCCAAGCACAGCGCTGGAAGCTCAGGGGCACGAAGTGTCTACAAATGTTTCTAATACGGCGATGGGTTTTATTAATGGATCTGCAACCGTCACATACGGCTCGGCTGCATCTTCCCATGATGAGAAAATCATTGTCAGTAACGAAGATTTAAAAGCTTACAGGATAACAAGCGTTTCTACAAACAGCTCATACACGTTAGATCGAGTCTACGAAGGAGCCACCGGAACACACAATGCGGTGGTTTTTCCTGGTTCAAGTGTGGGATCTCCAGCTATAAATCCGCAACACAGAATCATAGGTTAGTCATGGGATACCAAGAGCGAGAGCAAAAGGTATTTCAGGGGCTATACAACACACGACAGGGTACAGGCGCTCCAGCTTGGGGGGCAGACGACACGGTTAATATTGACTTCCGTCGTCAAAGTATCCGAGGCCGTGGACCGACAACTCGAGTGTGGGCTGACGCACTGCCAGCTCAAGCCACTTACCACGACGGTAAAAAGGTAGCGGTTAAATCCAGCTATGCAGCAGACGTTTTTTCTCTGAATGCTCTGTCCGCTGCAGCCAACACCGGGTTTGTCGTCCGAGCATATCTCTCGGGAATAAATCTCAATCGACTACAAGAAGAGAAAGTTTATAGCGGCAGTAGCATCTATTGGCATATTTGTGGATCAACAGGTGCGTCAACTGATTTTCATAACACTTCAGGACAAACGTCTGGTTGGGCGTTGTCATTAGAGCAGTACGGCGTTGGAACATTTCGGTTCCGCATAGACGCTAGGTTAGAAAACGACTCTGGTGCAGAATCCAACTTCTTTCAAACTAGTAGCGTATTATCTATTTCTGAAACTGACGACGTGTGCCTCGAGTGGGTGTGGACTCCCGACGACACTACTAGTACTTTTCGCTATTATTTAAATGGTAGCAGCTCGACTACAGCTACAACTAGTGGAAGTTTAACAAGTCAGCACGTCTATATAGACACGAGTGCAAGTTACTACATGACGATAGGGGCTTTCCTTTACGGGGGGGCTAGTGAATATTACAAGCACAACTTTGACGGCTATATCGGACAAGTTGAAATACACAAAACTGACACGGTAAACACAGATCCAGAAACTCGTTGGTTTTCTTATGCTGAAGGAGACATACCCACTCGGGTCTATTTCTTGAGTCAGCCAGAAGGGTCCGAGTATAAGTGGTCAGCTTTGGGCAATAACTCCTATACTAATACCGGCGCTGGCGAGATGGTGATATACCCTGCCATGACCTACAAGTCTGGCAATAATGTTGTGTTCCCACCTGGCAATACAGGATACATAACCGCAATAAACACTAGTTTAGAAGGCGTTAAAAACTGGGGTTGGATATTTGGAGTAACGGTTAATGCTCCGCCGGCTGGCGATGAAGATTACACTTTTCCTCCTTGGGTTATGACAGACGACGACAATAACATGGTTGTGACGGTTAACGCTGGAACCGATCCAAACACTCAGTACAAGCTGCGAGTGTCAATCAGTATGTTCGACGACCGTGCTGCAGTGGGGGTAGTTTCAACTCCGTTGACTTTGACCACCTCTGATATCTCATATGGTTCTGGAGTTCGGTTAGCTTTTTTCCTGCAGACTACTCCTGCAACATACGGCTCTGGTACTGCATCAACGCTTCGAGCTTTTGTGTCAACTGACGGAGGCTCGACGTATTCACAGGTCAGCACTGATCAGACCAATGCGTATATTCACAACGTTCAAACTCTTGATGCAAATCTTGGTGGGTACGACGGCGACGACAGAACCATTTCCTTTACCTTGACAGACGTTCGGGGTTACAGCGGACTGACTACGTTCCCCAGCAACTCAGCCGAAGTAGTAGCTATCGACGTTACTCCAGGAACTAAGGTGTACCCAAACGGTTTAGCGGTTTCTCTAGATGGAACAATGGACGTTGCGACGACAACCGTAGGCACGTATTCGGGAGTGCAGCGGTGGAGGGATTCCCGCAATGATTACGTCTATGCTTTGTTTCCAAACGTGCAAGGCAGAAGGTACTACGCCGGCATTGGAAACATGACTGGACCGAAGCAGGCTTCTGTTTTAGGTGTACATGATTTTAACATACAAGCGGGTATGGAGCAGACTCTGCAGTCCGCTGTGATTATGCCCGGTGGTGTGTACGTTAGAGATATATCTGCAGGAACTGGGCAGTTCTATGTTGCTCCAATGTATGGGGCAGCAAACGCAACCTCAGTTGTCCAATATAATGACAGGCTGATTGTTAGCGGAAACAAGATGCGACCGTTCAAGGTTTATCCAGGAGGAACCGACACAGTTGGATTGCAACGTCCACTAGTTGGTATCATTACTGAAACCAGCAGCGACGAAGGCGGAGAGCTGGTAGCCAGTACAACGTATCGGTACAAGTTTTCTCTGTACAACTCGCTAACTGGCGACGAGTCCAACTTGAATCCAGAAGGGGAGGCAGCTGCAACTTCGGCTAGTCATGATACCCTGACTCTGGGCGTTGGTATCATATCTAAAGTAAACACCGATTGGGACTTCCTAATGGTGTATCGACAAGCCCAAGGATCTAACACTTATTACCTTGAACAAAGAATACCAAGACCAACTTACTGGCAAAATGTCCTGAGTGGGTCGCCGCCTTTGACTGTCATTAGTCAGCTCAGAGAGACCGATCTTCTCCTGCAGCAGACCGAGAGTATCGATAACTACCCACCGGGCGACTTCAGCACTTCAGCCATCGGCGGTCGGGTGATGCACTTTGGAGGCGCAGGGACAAATCCGGGATATGTCTATTACAGTAAGACCCTGCTCCCACAGTCTGCTCCTCCCTTAAATGTTTGGACTTTGAATAACGACAACTCCGATAGAGTCATGGTTATACGGCCACTGTTTGGAAGAATAGTTATTTTAAAACAAAGGTCTATTTGGACAGCTCGTGACGATGCTGCAGCTTCAGGAGAGCAACCCGCAAATGTCCATGTCGGCAAAGGTTGCGTAAATCCAAAAGCGGCAGCCGTTGCTGGAAACTCCTTGTTCTTCTTATCTCCTGATCGTGTCGTGTATGTTACCGATGGGTTTGAAGTCAACGACGTTAGTTCTCAGTCAATACTGGGAACCTTGGAAAGCTTGACAGAAGCTCAGGTATCAAATGCTCAAATGACTCACGATGCTCCAGACCAAAGAATTTGGTTATCAATACCTCCCAGTGGGGAAGGTGCTAGAAACCTTATTCTGACATTTGATTACAACATAGGCAGGTGGAGTAAATGGGAGATGCCGCACGACGTAATCGATTCAGGGCAGGATTCTTCAGGCTTAGGACAGCAAAGACCACTTATAGGTTCAAGAGGTCATGTCTACGAGATTGAATCCAGCTTTGACAATAGAGAAAGTGACGCAGGCTCAGGACAGACAGACTTTTCCAACACTTACGCTGCCGCAGAATATATCACCAGTAGTTCAAAATGTGTCGGTTTTACTAGCACTTTTGGATGGGATAGTTCTGTAATAGGAATGCCGGCAATGGTGGTGTTTCATAGTAGCGCAACGTATACCGAAACAACTGATCCCATATGGGACAACCCTCGGTTATACACGTTTGTCAGAGGGGTAAAAGTTTCAGGTGGCTCTACGAGTCTTTACCTGGGGCACCCTCTGACCTCCTCCGGAACTCATGCCACGATTATCGTGGGGACTCAGTTTCGTCGATATCTCCCTCATTGGTTCTCTCCTCAAGGTGTGGGATTCGACTATCTGTTTTCGGGGTGGACCTTTATTCCAGATCAAGACGTTGTACCGACATCCGACGACACGGTTTTCCGTGTATGGTTTGATGAAGAGTCCACCCCCACTTATTCAAGAGGAGCAAGTGAGTACGCCAGTAGTTCATTGGTTCCTGACCTCAGCTACTCAATGAGAAAAAGAGGTCGAAGAATCCGGTATGAAATACTTAGTGGTAGGACTAGAAATAATCAGCTCGAAATACAAAGGGCTATTATTCGGTATCGGATTCGTGGCCCAAGGAGGCGCAAGTGAGTGATCCTAGGATATACCATAGAGTTGGCCCAGTTGCTCCAGAAGGCCGTCAGATATATGACGATATACGCCGTAGAGATAGCGCTTTAAACGCAACTCTTGGCGGAGAAATAAACACGGTGTCCGGCAGCGTGACGTCGCTTAGTTCAACAGTGACTACTCTGGAAAATCAAATCAACAACCTGAGTGTGGCTGTTACGGTTATTGGAGAAACTGACGAAACAAATAAATCAGTCACCTATACCAGTTCAGGTGCCGGCTCTTCTATAACAGATGTGTCTGTTACTCCGATTTTAGCGGCTCCGTTCATGCTTTACGTCAACGGATTTATCGACACTTCTAACGATTTAATAATGTCTGTAACTATCAGAGAAACCACTGGCGGTGCCACGACATTCTTGAAAACTTTGCTTACTGGTTTTGACACAGACGGAAGTCTACCAGTCCCGTGTGTTCATCAAATGTTGATAAGCAACACAGCAACGACAGAACGCACGTTTGCGTTGTATTTAAAGCCTACGAGTAGTACTGGTAGCGGAACGTACTTCGGCCAAATGCAGGCCGTGCAATGGACGGTGTCATAATGAATTTACCAATGAGTACGAGTATGGCGGCTACAGTTTTTGATCAAACTGCTCCGAGTTGGGGCGATCAGTTAATGAACTTTATGGGCGGGTCTAATGCTAGTCTTGGTTTAGGCATGGGATCAGCTATTGGCAACTACTTTGGCCAACAAGCCATGAACAATGTCCAAGAACAAGGTTATCAAAGAGCTTTGCAGGGTACGCAGAATTCTCTTATGAGTCTTTTGGGTCGTGGTGATTTAATGGGTGAGAATGCAGGTGCCAGAGTAGTAGGTCGTGACACTGGCGGCATGTCAATGTATGACCGAGTCTTAGCACCGGGAACCATTTTATCAGGTGGTCCTGGAGGCGGAGGCATAGACCCACGCCAAGTTCAGATGAGAATGGCACTAGGTAGACTTATGTCCACCGACCCATTTAGTGGTAAACAGAGATCAGCCATGGCGGGAGAACAGAACCGTCAACTTGGACAGTCCTTAGCAATGCAGCCAACTGGTAATCTTCAACAGGATATGTCTGGTTTACTGAACTATGGCCAAGCAGGTCAATCAGCGGCTGGTTTGCAGATGCAGTTAGGTGAAGCAGCGGCGCAGTCAAGAAGGAATGCATCCTTGAATGCTTCGCAATACTTAGGTGGCGTGTACGGAGCCGCTGGAAAGGCAATAGGATAATGTTACCAGCTTTAGCACTTGGAGCGGGGTTGTCGTATTTGTCAGGTAAAAGCCAAGCAGACATGGCTCAAGGAATGCAAAATACGCAGTTCGGTTTTCAACAGCAACTAGCAAACCAGTTCGCTTTAGATCCTTTAATGCAGATGGCAATGAGGAACGTGAACCAGCAAGGATTTAATCCTAAAGAAGTTTTATCTCGAGGCATGGATCAGATTCAAGGAGTTCAACGTCGAAGAGATTTTGAAGCAAGCAGGAATCTAGCTCAGTACGGATTCCAACCTGGTAGCCCGCAAACTGATTTTATGCAGCAGGCCCAGCAACAATCAACTCAGAATGCCCAAGACCAGTTAAGGGGACTTGTAAATATGCAATCTCCGATGTCGCAAATGCAAAATAATATGGCAAACGTAGCTGGATACAATCAAGCGTTGCAGCCGCAAATGGGCATGGCAGCGGGAGGAATGGTTTAATGGCAACTTTAGGTAGCTACGCAAAACGTCAATCTCAAACGGCTTCAGCGGCAGACTCTACAATGCAGGCTCTGATGATGCTAATGCAACATCAACAGCAGTCTGAAGACCGTCGACTAAGCCGTAAGCAAATGGAGTTGCAAAGCGAGCAGCTGCGGGGATTGTTGAAAGCGCAGCAAAGAGAAGAAGTCGCTCAAACTCCCGGAACCACAGCCATCAGAAATATCAGCGACGTCGAAAATCAAAGCGTATACAGCAGGTTAAATCAAACGATAGACAGCCTGAATACCTTTATGGACAACCCGGAGCTGGCTTCTAATCCGATGTTGAATCAAGATCTGGGATTGTCTCCTGCTGTCCGAAATATGCAGAGTGGAAGCCCAGAAGAATACGCTAAGATTATTCGTGTTGTGAATACTCAACTGAAGCAAGTTCAAAGCATGATTGATAGCTCAGAAGTTCCAGCTAAAGAAGCCCAACGGTTTATGGAGGGCTTAAAAAGTAGAATCAAAGACCTTGGCAACAATATTTCTGAAGGCGTCAAGTTTCAACAAGGATACATGCAGACGTTGGCAGAAGACAACGCAAGAAGCGGGACGGGGTTATTAGTATCAGAGTCGGTGGAAAATCCAGGTCGACTTATTCCTGACGATCCTCTGATAGAAGTATCCCGTGCAACTGTAAACTCGTTTGGTAAAAAAGCGGCAGAAGCTGGGATAAGAGCAGTCTCTGAGCCTGTTGTCGACGCAGTTCTAGGCACTCTGTCTAAAGAGAATGCTCAAACTTTACAAGAGCAAATCGATGAAGACCCCACACTCATAGACACAATCGGGTTGGCAGAAAATGCAACTGAAGCAGTCGTAGATATCCTCGGAAACATTCCCGAAGCAGAACCGGGATTTTTTAGTAAAACAGGAGAACTTTTATCTGACGCAGGGGAAGTTGTAGCAGATAATCCAGGTACAACTATAGGAACTAGTTATGGATTATATAAAGCTTACCAAAAGTTATGGCCTCTTTTAAAGCCATTTGCTGCGCCATTGGCTAAAGTTTTAGGAGGTGCAGAAGTTGCGGGCCGTATTGGACAAGAGCAAGGGGTATTGCCTGGAGAAGGCGTGTTTCTTGGCGAGGATTCTATGCTGCAAGGAAGCATGAGCAAGATGAGCCGGGCACAAGAGCTGCAGCAGGGATTGCCAGAAGACCAGAGAGTCGGTCCCATCGAAGGTGTATTGCGGGGTATGGGAGACGAAATCTACGACCTCTTTTTCTCAAATCAAAAAGAGGCGACGTATGTGCCGATACCACGACAGCAGCCACAACCTCTGCAAGGACTAGAAAATCAACCTTTATATGGACTAGAAAATCAACCTTTATATGGACCAGAAAATCAACCTTTATATGGACCAGAAACCCAGCCACCTTTGCAGGGACCACTTACTCAAGATCAAGCTCAACTACAAGCATTGGCAGACAAGATTGAAAATGCCGTGGCACAAGATCAAGCTCAACAACAAGCATTGATAGAAGCTGGCATTTTCCCAATGGCGGGAGTGAGTTCTGTTGATAATCTTCTGCAAGGACCAGAAAATCAACCTTTGTATGGGCCAGAAAATCCATTTCTAAATGTACCAAGCGAAGATCTTTTATCCGCAATTCAAAACATTTACCCAAACAGCAGTTTAAATTCTAATGATGTTAAAGACTTAAAGATCCAGTCTCCAATACCTACCCTTTTTGATTTAATGCAGGATAAGCAACTAGCTCGTGCAGACGCACCAGTAGAAGAAATGACTGAAGAAAAGAAAAGGCAACTTCTCGAATTAGCGTATCCAATGGATTATTTACAGAAAATGGCAATGGGTGATAGTCCAGCTCCGCCACAACAGCAGCCACCACCTCTGTATGGGCCAGAAAATCAACCTCTGTATGGACCAGAAAATCAACCTCTGTATGGGCCAGAAACCCAGCCACCACCTCTGTATGGACCAGAAACCCAGCCACCTCTGTATGGACCAGAAACCCAGCCACTGTATGGACCACCAGCTCCGACACCTTTACAACAAGAAACACAAATGGGAGCCGAAGAGTATTTGCGTGCTTTATCTATACGTCAAGCTCAAAAACAAGAAATGCAGCAGGCTTTGCTGGGTCTAATGCAACAACCTTTCTAAGATAAGAGGCTACGTGCCAGTCGGGATCTACACTCAGTACTCTCCAGATGAAGATAGGCCTTTATCTTCACCGAATATGCCGCAGCTTCAGCTTCCTAACCAGCAAGTCGATCCGTTCATGCGGACGCTTCTGGACTTGCAGGACGCCGGGCTGTTGTCGCAGCGATTTATGCAAGATCAAATCGCCAACCCTATCATGCGTCAAAAGTTCTATGACTCTGGAGTCGTTGGTCCTCGACAGCCGTTTGGACCTGGTCAGTCAGGGCTAACAGAGGACGAGCGAGGAAAGCTCAAGAACCTGCGCAAGAATATTTCAATACGCAACGGTGACAACACGCAGTTTATTCCACGAGAACATACCGAAACCTCTGGGTGGATTAAGCTACTTGAGATCTTCGGTGCGTTTAACTTTGCAGTGGCCGGCGCAACCAATGCAGTCGTCAACCTATCTCAAGGTGAGACTGAAGAAACCAACCCTATCGTCGAGGCGTACCGGGGGCTGACACTTAAAGACAAAGAAGTGTTCGCTGACGTACTGGAGAATCTGGGCTGGGAAGGTGAAGACGGTTACGCCTACTGGTCCCGTGAAACGTTGGGCTTTGTCCTCGACGTTGTTACTGACCCGCTCAACTTCATATCCTTGGGTTCAGCACAGACTGCTCGACTTGCAAAAGGTATTGCCACAAACGTACCTTTGAGAGGGAAGGCGATACTTGCAGGGAAAAAGTTTACGCCTGTAGAAGAGCTGAATAAAGTTGCATTGAGCATTGTCGATGAAGGTCTGGAAGCATTAAAGAGGGGCGAAGCTTTTCAACTGGGTGGCAACGCTGCTCAGAAAAAAGCTAATGACCTTGCTGAGATTGTGAAAAAAAACCTAGACCCCACTGTCGAACTGGACGACGTCACTGCTGCAGTCGGAGAAGTGCAGGAAGGTGTAGCCAGACTGTCATTAGAAGACAGTATCAGTCAAGACGTTAACGCTGTGTTTGCAATGTTGTCTAAGCACAATGACGTTCGCACACTGCGCCGATTGATTGAAGAGGGGCGAGGTTCTCCGGAGCAGTTGTCTGCATTTCTGCAGGCTGTTGGCGGTGACACCACTGGCGAGATCTCGCACGCAGTATTAAAGCACTTCCTAGATATGGAAGGCAAAGACGTAACGATAGACAACGTTATGGACTTCCTGACAAACCTGACTGGCGGCATGAGGAGCATGATTGACCCTGGTGGCCTGCAGATCAGAGCGCCATTCTCACAGTCAGGCATTGTCATTGCAGAGGCGCAGTGGCTCGACGAGTTTGCTCTGGCTGTGGAAACGGGAATCCTCAAAGCGATGGGAGCTGCCGCCCAGTACACTCCTGGTCCAATACGAAACGCTACCAAAGCGGTCGCTGAAACAGTATCCAAGTTTGGAAAGAGCGCTAGCTACCAAGTCAGTCGAGCTTTCGGTGCGAACGCCAGAAGGTCCGGCGTGCTAAATGCCAGACTTCTTGCAAGACAAAACGCTATCAAGGAAGCGCAGGTATTATCAGAAGGGCGCACGCAGCAGACATTGACTTGGGCACCAGACGGCACAGATCAGCCTTTGCCTGCAGACTTATACGAGGTGGTCGTCGACACGGTCCTCGCTGAACAGGACTCAGCGATAAGCCACTTGCGTAGTGGAGAGCGGTTCTTTACTCGAGAAGCATTCGACGCAGAGATTGAAAGACTCCGCCGCACTGGTGACCCTGCAGACGCTGCAAGAGCTGAACAAATGGAACTGCAAGCAGGGAACACTCCACCCGGATACACCGAGCAGCACATCCCTCTTATGTCTCAAGACCCCAGACTGCAAGGTTACACGCCAGAGCAGGTCGAGCAGCTTCAGGAAACTGTGCGCCGTATACATAGAGAGTTTACTGAGGTGTACGACGAGTCTGCTGCTCACGGTATGGCCATGGAGTTCATGGAATACTACCTACCGCTGAACTATTCCAACTGGCAGAAGGTTGAGAATATTAGTCTGCAGCCGGGTAGCGAGTTTGGCCGTGTGCAGGGTGAAGACCCATTTTCTCGTGTGCGTTCTTTGACTCGAGAAGAAGCCGACAGTATGGGTCTGGTCGCAAACAAAAACCTGTACGCCATTGTGTACTCACGATTGTTTGCAGCGAAGCGAGCGCAGATAGAACGAACGTTTGTCACTAAGCTTGTCGATGATCTGGGCGTACACCCCGGACAAGTGGGTAATGTCCTGCGCAGAATGTACGGACCTGAAAGCGAACTGGGCAATGACCTCGTTCGTGCCCTGATGTCAGAAGCTTCTTACGAGGATTTGATTACTCCTGAAAACTTAGGGGTAATGATTCCAGATTTGGACACGTTCAAAACGCTGATACAAACCGGCAAGTTTGAGCAGGCTTTAACTTGGCTGCAGGGACGAGAAGATTTGTTGCCACTGCTCGCCAGCGGTGAAGGCTCTGCAAAGTTTTTGGACGCAGTGAACTCTGATTTATCGGCTGGCCTGGGCACGGTAAATACCTTTATGGATTCCCTGTTCTCCAGTCAGGGCGGTTTGTTGCAGGCAGAAGACGGGATTACTTCAGCGCTTGCCGGCAGCATGGACGAGCTGGAACAGTTAATCACTGACGTTGGCGCAGAAGAAGCAGGCGCCCCAGCTATCGCATCTGTCATTCGCCAGTTAATGAAGGAGCGCCTCGAAGCTGCAAACATTGCAGTGCCGGGCGTTTCGCCTATAGACCTATTGCAGAGAAGCTCAAGGGGTAGTGTCTTTGAGGTTGGAGCGGAATCGCAGGCTGACACTGTAAGACTTGCAGTGTTGATGAATGCCATTGACGACGCAGAGGATGCGGGTTCAGCAATCCGACAGAAGCTTTTGGAAAAAGCCCCCAAGATTGAGCAAGCGGTTAACAAAGCAGTCGACGACTTGGTCGAGCGAATACGGGCAGCACGAGACGTAGACGACTCGATTATCACGGACCAGCTGGAACAGCAAATCCTAGAGATGGCGCTGTCTGCTGTGCCCGGTATTAGTCTTGAAAGATTTGTAGCGAAGTCTGTATTGCTCACAGAAGGCACTGTAGCAGCTCAAGCAACAAGTAAAATGCAGGCAATATACGATCTTGAGATCAGGCTTTCAGACGACAGCATTACCGCCGCTACTACACAGGACATTCAGAAAGAAATCATAAAGAAGACTGACGAAATGCTCTCTGAGTACGCACGTCACCCTGAGATTACTCGCTGGTATGACGCATGGAGAAAAAGTCATGGTCTTCCTTCTGACCCCAACATTCCTCATATCAGCCGCCGGCAAGATTTGCGTAATCACATTATAAACGCAATGAAGGAAGCTCGAGAAAAAGCAGAGAAGTCTAACCTGTCTATATTTAGGCTGCCTGTGTATGCTCCTGGAGGAAAAACGCCACAGGGTCAAGCACGAATAAGTGCTATAAAATCGATAAAAAACAAGATTCGTGATTCGCTGGGAGACAACGGCAAAAAGTACGCTGATATGCTGGACTTGGTTATGTCTCCATCGCCAGCAATGCCCGGATTCACTTTTAATCCGTTAGCTGCAATGCGAAGCGCTACGTTAGATTTGTACGGGGGTCAGGCTTCCGCTGTTATTAACCTGATTCAAGACACAGCCGCAGCTCTTAAACCTCACACAATAGTGACGGAAATATACGGGGCCAAAGCTAAGTGGACTGGTTTGGTCAGGAACCTTGTTGGTCAGCCGGACAATCTTATTGCACAACTGGAGTCTTTAAGCAAAGCAACGGTTAACCGGATATCCACAGCGCTAACAAAGATTCCTGGAATGGGTGACGAGACGGCACGGTCTTTGGTCAGAACATTCCAGACTGAAATGGACAACATTCTTGTTACGAGAATGAAAGGCGATGAGCTTCTGACAGATGTTCACGAAGCCACACTTTCAGCTTTCAATCAACTGAAAGAAGGTTTGGAGGCCGTCGTTGTTTCGACAGAGGGCCGTGACCTTATGCTCGGCATGATTGACCAGATGGGTCGTCAGCTTATTGAGAGTAACCAAGTCGTCATTAGCTTGTTGAGCCGAGCAAGGTCCGTAAGTGACGATATTCTCAAGCTAGTTGATAACCCGACAGCGATAATCGCTGCCAGCACGGATGACGTCATTGGTATTGTCGATGAGCTGGTTGCAATTCGTGACGACCTGCAAAAGAAAATCATACAGTCTGACGAAGACACCCGCCGACTGCTGACTTCAAACAACCCAGACCCTGCTGGCTGGGATCAAATCACAGAACCAGAGCTGAACAGCAATATGCTACTCGGGGAAGCCCAGCAGTTACACGACGATATGCGAGGGGTGTTTGGTGAAAACCAAGAACTTCTCGATGCGTTCGAGAAAAGCCAACTTGAGATAGCTAAAGAGCAGCAGACTAGAGCAAAGGCAGCGCTCGAGGCGATTGACCGTGACGTCCGAGCTACAGAAGGCAAAGTCAATGACCTGGTAATGCAACTTAGGTTTGTCGAGCAGGCCGGGGAAAGACAACAGGAAATAATGACCCGACTGAAACCGATCTTTATGGGGGACGATCCTCCAGAGGGTTGGATTCTGTATCAGAACTTTGCAGAGCTGGCAGTCATTGACGAGTTTATGAAGGGCGACGATTTCAGCCGTGTTGGCTGGGTGGTTGCTGCAGAGAAGGTTGCGCTTAAAGGGCCAAGCGATGGCACACTGAAAAGTTGGTACAACACTTCACAAGTTGGGGCGACGCCAGTTTCACCGTTACCATTTAATGAGCAGTGGGTGGGCACATTACAGAGGATTGCATCTGGCGCTCCTCTCGATCCCGAGAACGCACGAATATACGCAGCCCAGCGTAGGCCGGCATTCCTCGAGCAGCCCGGCCCTGAAGATTTACAGCAAGCTCTTACAGGAGTAATTGAATCTGCAGCTCCAGGCTTATTAGACGAGCTGGGCATTGTTGCTAAAGATATTATTTTAAAAGCTGAAGCCACTGCTCGGTCTGGCACTGGGTTTGGCGACGAGACCAGCAGGCTCATCGGTCGTATGACTGAAGCGGCTTTCCTTCCGGACGCAGAGGTGCGTGAGCTAGCGGAAGCTATCGGGTATGAACGCCGATTTATTGACGCACTGATTAAACAGATACAAGCAAAGAGCGGCATTGTAGAAGGCTTGTATGCTATGAAGACTGACGCCGGAAGAGCGGCAATAGCACCCTTTAAGAATGAACTTGCGCAAACTTTGCAGAGGGCAGACCTTGACGCTGACACTGCGCAGGAGCTACTTGGTAATGTAGATATGCTGACGTCTGAGCTAATCGTGCTGGCCAGTTCTGATATGGCTGGAGCCTTGAATCGTCTGTCTGAAATCACAGGGTTTGAGCCGCTACAAATGCAGAACCTGATTGCAGATTTGGACAAAGCGACTTCACTGATAAGCAGGACTAATGTCACGCAAGGCGTTAAGAGAATGCTGAAAGACATCAACAAAACTGTTGAAGACTTATACCGTCCAATGGCTACAGCTCTTGACGATGTCAGCGATGCACGAGTACTGAACACTCAAGGAGTTCCACAGTTCTTTAAAGACTACCTCGACACGCATCCCAACGATCCGCTTTCCTCTTTTCTCGCTGAAGGGACTGCTTTACCTAACACGCCAGGTGTTGACTTTCTTGATTCAGCCGAGATGTCTGCGCTGGAGGATTTGTTACGTGATGTCAACGGTCCAGACTTTGGAGAATCCGAGCCGTTACTGCTGCAGTTACAGAATATGATGAACGGCGTCGAGCAGGGAAGCCAAACAAACACCCCGAACAGAGCTATGTACTGGCTCCACAGATTGAAGCAGCTGAACAACGGCACTTCTGCAAATGGACCCATTACTCAAGATCAGGCGAACAATCTTCTGACGGGACTCGATAGGTACTTTGAGCGAGGGAAACCCAAGACGGCATCGGACGCTGCAAAGAAAAAGCTTGTAGAAACACGGATTCCTGACGCACGTTCCGACGCTGCAAAGCAGTACGAATCTCGAGCGGTTTTGACAAACGAGGTGCAAGCTCTCGACGAAGCTATTCCGCAAATGGAAACACGAACTTTCGTTGAAGACACTTTGGATTACACGCCAGAACAAAAAGCCCAGTGGCGTGGTATCTACCAAATGCAGAACTACCTCAAACTGCAGATTCAGCGCTCTGAGCAAATGGCTTTGCATAAAGTGCTGATGGATTTGCCCAGCCGGGCAGAGATGAACTATATGTTGTTGCGTCATCAGCTCGGCAACCTAGACGCTCCCGCTGAACAGTTGGAGAAGATCAATAACATGAGACTTGCGGGTGCCGGCAGAGGAGTAATGACACCAGAGCAGACTGCAGCTATTGACGAGATCACTACTGGTCGCCGGGTTATGTTGGAAAGTGCTGGAGAGCTGGTGTTTGAAAGAGCCGGAAATCCAATAAAGACTCTGCTGAATATTGATATTCAAGATATGGACATCGATTACGAAGCTGGGGCTGTCTCGCAACAGTTTCTAAAAAAGGTGCAGGAGTTCCTCGACGAGTTGCCGGAAGACCAGTTTGCACTACTAGGTGGCTCAGAAGGTCTCAGGCTCGTTCAGGGAGAAGATGGCAGTCTCATAGTAGCAAACGCTGCAGAAGCTGCCGGAGTCGTCACAGACGCTAATGCAAGCCTCGTAAACGCTGTTGCGCAGGTCCATGATTATCTGAAGCTGGTCGAAGATACGAGTGGGGCGATGACAGGGGTGCCGGCTCTGGAAATCCAGAAGAAGCAGCTAACTCGAGCGCTGGATAGCTTCTTCTCAGGGGACACCATAGAAGCCACTGACCAGAAGCGTCTTTTACTGCAGGCCGTCATCGGTCACCAGAACATAGACAAGTTAAGCGCAGCTGAGGCCAGTGCAGTCATCAACTACCTGCAAACAAACGTGAAGCCAGACGTCACAAGCTTTGGCCGGAGCAGCCGAGCGTCCATGCAGAGAGCTGATAGGGTCATGTTAGGCCTGAGAGATCGTGGGCTGTTACCTCGAAAGCTAGAAGCACGTTGGCAAAAGGGCGAGCTATCAGACGAGGAGCTTCTAAAAGAATACCAAAAACTGGGCAGCGAGATGGACGTTAACGATCCTGAGCGCCCGGTCTCCCTTCGATTCCCAGGCATGGCTCGGATCATGGAAAACGGAATCGACCTGTCAGGCAAAGATCTTGGTCAACCGATCACAGTTCCGAAGTGGATGGCTGACGCCGTCGCCGATGCTGTCGCACCAGAGCGAGAGTTTGGTCCAGTCCTGCGAGGTATGCTCCGCAGCGCTGACGCTTTGACGAACTCTTTCAAATGGGCAATGACCTTGCCGTGGCCAGCTTTCCACGCTCGCAACATCATGGACGCCACCGTTAGAAGTATGTTCGCCTTGGGCACAAAATCTTTAAGCCCAACTTGGAATCGCAAGATGTTGAACATCATGCAGGGCGGCGACGAGATCGTAACTATTAACGGGGTGCAGTATCGTTCTGACGTACTGCTGGAAATGTTTGAAAAACTAGGTGGACAAGTCAACTTCGCAGACAAGATCGGCCAGACCTCCGTTGCAATGATTGCCGCCGATCCTCGGATATTGTCTCCCTTCAGTGATAACTTTGTCATGCGAGGCGTTAACTCTCTGGCGGACACGGCATCGACAATTGCAGGTAAGGGCGATAACTTTTTCCGGTTAAGTATTTGGCTCAAAAACATGGAAGAAGGCATGGGCGCCACTGACGCCATGGCATACGCACAAAAGTTTTTGTTTGATTATGCCAACGGTCTTTCACCGTTCGAGCGCAACGTCATGCGCAGGCTTTTCCCGTTCTATACTTTCTCCAGGTTTAACGTGCCGCTGCAGCTCGGACTCATGTTCAAGCGACCCGGCATGATTTCTTTAATGGGAAAAACGCAGAACCTGTTTAGTCAAAAGCGCACAGACCCTATCGACACACTGCTTCCTTCATACGTTCGAGAACAATGGAGATTCGGGCCACAGATCAATAACGGTCAGCTGCAGATATGGACAGGGCGCAACCTCTTGGCTACTGAGGAACTGGGATTCCTCGGAGATCTCGCCACCTGGAGGGGCCAGAGTACGCCTGATATTCTCTTCGATGAGGTTTTCGCAAGATTGAATCCTATGCTGAAGATTCCCGTTGAGTTGTATATTGGAAAAAACCTCTACTTCGACAGCAAAATCTCCCAAGACCAGACTATCCGAGGCGCTATTCTTGACTGGCCGGTGATCCGGGATTACCTCGACATGAGAAAAGTCAGGATCGGCAGTGGTGCCGACACTCGAGTTCTTTACAGAGTTAACGGACACCGATACCACCTTTTGAATCAGCTGCACTTCTCCAGACTCTACCGCACGGTGGTCAGCATAGCCGGCGACGAGGATTCGACGTTCTTCCAAAGCTTAGTTCCTTTCTTCACAGGTCTCAGACTTACGAGTATAGATCTAAGTCGAAGAATGCAACACTTAGAAAGTGTATCAAACTTTAACCAAGAGAAAATTCGGAAAGCGTTAAATGAAGGAGACTTCGTCGCAGCGCAGAGAATACTCGACCTGACCGAACGTCAACCGTACCAGCAGTTGGAACTTAACCAGGCAGTCAGTGCGCTTGAAGGACTGGCAGAGCAAACGTCAAGGTAACATTTTCAGCGCTAAAATAACCTGCTGTGGGACTTGACCATTCCCGCAGCATTTTAATCGGTCTACTCGGTATTCTTTTTTCGAGGTCAATCTCGGAGTGTGGTACTTCTCACCCACAGGAATGTCAGCAGGATCTTCTTCCCAGTACTTGGCAGGTTCTGTAATCATTGAATAGTTCCACCATCGCTTCATGTCGATTTTCATAAAGTCCAACGAAGTCCAGCCAATCGGCCAGCCCATCAGCCATTCCACCCAGTCAGGATTTAATCGACCTTTTGCATAAGGCTCTAAGCAGTGGTCGAGTCGATCAGTCCTAACCTTGCCAGTATCTTTTCTAGGAACACTGGTTCCGCCTTTATAGTCACTCACACAAGGAGTAGGCCATTTTTTCTCGATATAATCCACAGCATCGTTTAGGCTGTTGCTTCTCTCCTTATTGATATAACTTGGACCATGCCCGTTTTTCCAATCACGGGCTTGTGGGGTGGGCCACGCACCACCATCGTTTGCGGAGATGTCTAGCTCCGGCTTCTCTAGCGGAAATAACTCCCCACTTACAATCGTACCCCAGATCGGTAAGGTCTCCGGCCACGACTCGGACGTACTTTCTGATTCCTGGAACGTTTTCGAGAATAACTCTGCTTGGGCGTACTTCTCCGATGATTCTGGCAGTCGCTGGCCATTTATTTCTGGGGTCGTCTGCTCCTTTTTGCTTTCCTGCAATGGAGAATCCTTGGCATGGAAATCCAGCAGAAATGACATCGACAACGCCATGCCAGGAGTACCCGTCGAAGCTGTCAACGTCGTCCCAGATTGGGAAGACTGGGAGGCAGTTGTCTTCTTGCCTCCGCATAAGGATCTCTCTGCAATACGGATCTTTTTCCACCGCACACACGACCCGGTGACCCAGACTTTTGCTTGCGAGAATGCCTCCACCAACTCCAGCGAACAATGCCAACTCATTCAAAGCACCCCCCTAGATACAAAATAACGCTGATAAAAAACAGGCCACTAATTACTAGCAAGATAAACTCTATCTTGTTCCAGAAATTTTCTATCGTAGTTTTCATTGGTCCCCCTAAAAGACTTGGGCCATTCCGGTTACTCCGAATTGAGCATTTTTTCTTATACGATAAGAGATTTCAAAAAACTTCTTTTTATCTTTAGGGTCATCTATAGTCTCGGCGGCTTCGGCTCGAACTTTATTATAAGCTTCGCTCGTGTGACGACCAATCAGGGTCTGACTTCCGTCTTCTTCTAGAAAATAGAAACGCGTCGGCCTCTCGCTTAATATCAGTTTCTTCTTTGCCGTTTCACTTAGGACTCGAATTGCTCTCGTCATCTCTCTCAGTGAGAATTCTCTTGGTCTCATTTTTCACCTTTCTTTTTTTCACAGACTCTCTCAATGTTGCTTTTTTGAGAATGTCTGCTGCACTTTCTTTTCTCAAATCTTCAATGCTTACGACTACGCCTTTAGGAATTGCCGTCGTGCCTCCAAAAGTTTTATCTTTTGTTGCAGAATCCGCAACTATTAGCGTGTCTTTGTTGTCAAGGAGAATCCAGCCTACTGTTACGCACAGAATTGGCTGAATCTCCTCAACGACTTCCTCGATGCTACCTACCCAATCTGCTCTGGCTGTAATATCTCTCCAAACGACTACAACCAAACGCTTTAAATTAGTGGGTATTTTTGGATCTAAGATTTTTAACCAGCACTAATCCAAGCATCTATATCAATTGTAGTTCCTTTTAGAACTATATTGAGACGGCAATAACGACCTTTTACAGCAAACTGCATTGCAGAATTGCCCGTATCTAAATCACCGTCACTTGCTACAACACCTGGTGACGATGCTGAAGCTACATTTTCAATCCTGTCTAGACGTACTTGGCCAGTTGTAGTAGTAACAGGTCCGGTATACGTAGTTCCTGAAAACCAAGTTAAGTTATCAGGAGACCACTCTACGTTAATACTTGCATTATTACTTCCTGCATTTACAACATTGACCATTACATATGGTGGGGCTTTTGGTGGACTAATTCCCGTGTCAGCAATAAAAACATCTACGGAATCTGAAGCCCCAGTAGACGTTTTATTATCAAAAACTTTTACGGATTTCATTTTTCTTACTCCTTATTTTTCTAACACAAAAAACAACATACCTTATTTTGCAGTAGGTTGGGATAACAATTTTCTTTTTGCAGTCCACCATGTTGCTACAGCCGTAACTGTTGCTACAAGGGCTTCGCTCCAGGGAGAAGGTATCAGAGGTCTTGCAACCGAAAGAGCGTCTTCAGCTGTGCTAGACGCGTCCTCTCCTCTGTAAAAAAGAGTATCAGAAATGTCAGTTACAGTTTCGCAGCCGACTAGCAGTAACATTATCAGAACTAAATATTTCATTTTCTAATTTCCTCTCGAAGTCTTCTGACTTCATTTAAAATTTCCTCAGATTCTTTTCTGTTTTCTTTTAACTCATGATGCATCAAAGTTAAAACTTGATTCAGATTGTTAATTGCATGACTTACTTTTCTAATTTCGGTTTCTAACCGAGCCATTGTTTTGTTTGTATCCATTGCCACATGACCATTGCCATTTTTTGATTTAGACAAGAAAGAAAAAACTTCCCTAAGTATGAGTATTGTCAGGGCAATCGCACCAAGACCGCCAGTCCATTCAATGTTTTCCATGTCATTAGAGTCCTTGCATTAAATTTCTTAACTTTTGCTGGGCTGGTAAATATGCGTCTTGATAATTTCTATACTTTAATGGGTTCTGCCGTTGCCGGTTCAAACTTGGTAGTACGTCAAGTCCTAGTCTAAGTTGAAATAAATTTTGCAACGGAATCATACGACGGCTTGCGTTGTAATCGCCTTCACTAAAATCCTCACCTTTAATCGCTTTATCGAAACCCGCTCCGATTACTCCTGTAAAATCGTTTATTAGGCCGGCGGTAGGCCCGAATAAAGTATCGACTCTCGACCTTGCTTGCATACGAGTTAAAGCTCCTGTGCCTGTCAGAGTTGAAACTCCGAATCCTGTCAGTCTTTCCGACATTGCATTTCCTTGAGAAAGCCAACCTAACGTACCTCCTCGGTCTATACCTTCAACAATAGACTTTTTCCACCAAGGCACTCGTGCAATGAGTCGGCCTTTTCTATCTCTTTTTTCTTCGTCTTCAAAAGGATCTTTCCCATTCAATGCTTGTCGTATCCAGTACGATGCGGCTCCAAGGGAGGCTGTTCCAATAAACATAATAACTTGGTTCATATCTCCCATAGCCATTTTCTGAATCATAGGAATTGTTGCTTGAGAAGTTGCAGCCATAGAGAAAGAACCAAACTGGCCTGCAATTCTTCCTAGTTCGGTATTTGTCATCCATCTCGGCAAATCAGCGGCACCTGGAGTAACAATTGTTTGATTTACTCTCTGAAAAATAAACCGCTCAAAAGCCAAGCGATCTTGACGAACTAAGTTTTCGTCAACTCCAGGAAGCGTGTTCCACATCCCAGTTTGAGGATGATAAAAGTCTCCGCCTATAAATGTTTTTTTGTTTTGACCAAACGAATCTTGGTATGAAGCCCACCGACGAAACTGGTCTTCTCCGATACCAGTCCCCTGAATAAAACCTTTGTCGCTTCTAGAAAGTCTTTTTCCCTGCTGAATCTTTTTCGCAATCGACATCGTTTTGTTTTGAATAGCAATAGCATTAATTTCTTTCATCATGCCATTCCAACTATTTAGCCCTAACCATCGACCCATTGTATTAGCAACGCTTTCTCCAGCTCGCTCGACAATATTTTGCCGGTCAGGGTCAAGCGGGTCGAGTCCATGAATTCTTCTGTTACGATCTCCGCCAAGGACTGCTTCATTTGCATATAAATATTCTGCTATATCCCTGCGATACTCAGCTTTACTAATAAATGGATTTAATCGCGTTGCAAAGGCTCGCAAATAATTAGGTAATCCAACTTGAGCAACGCCAACCAGTGCGTCGGGCATACTGGAAATTAAAAATCCACCACCCAATCGAGAGTAGTTTAAATCCCTAACAGTTTTTCCGATTCTTCCCAAAGCATCTCCAGGAGTATCTCTTCCGCGTAACCTGTCAAAAACAACCTTTAAGTCCTGTAAATCTCGATCCATTTTTTTGCGTAACTTTTCTTTTTCTCTAGTCTTTCTTTTAAACGACAAACTAGAATCCGCGTCAATATCTCGTTGCATTCTCTGGAAGTCTAGTTGCAATTGAACTTGAAGTTGTTGGGAGTTGTTGTTGACCATATATGATTTACGGCGAGAGTTGGCTACAGAGGCTAATACTCTAGATTTGTTAGTAACAATAAGTCTCTGCAACATTTGAGCGGGAGTTACAGCCCCTTCAAAATTGATCTCGTTTAAACCAAACTTGCTAGTATTAAAATCAATATTTAATTCGTTTGTTCCGCTTACAACTGCATTGTCTGCGTACTTATTTATTTGAGTTCTTTGGTTACCCATCGTGTTTTTAAACTCAAGAGCGTTAGCGTTTAACTCTGTAAGTTGATTTTCAAGATCTTGAATTAATGATCTGCCTAAATTAGTAGCTCTTGCGAGTCGTAACTTTTCAGATATATTTCTAATTTCCAGTTGGGTTCTTCGGTAGCCTTTTCTAGCTTCTTTAAGATTTGTAACTAAACTGTTTAGCGTTTCTTGCAAATCCTGCTGACTCGTGTGGCCTAATCTTTCTAAATCTAGATTGACTCGTAAGTTAGATTGCAATTCCAAGTGAGACGCATCGTCAAGGATTTCTTCTAATTCTAGCCTAGTTTCATTGATCTCTTCAAAACCAAAACGATCAGGATTTGTGTTCATTTCCTCAAGTCTGTTTACTACATTTGTATATCTAGTCTGCAATGCAGGGCTAAGACGAAATCCGTCCATGTGATTCCCCATTGCATTCGCAGCCATTAGCTGAGGCAGAAGAACTCGAACCTGTTGTTTTTGGAGAGTGGAAACATTATGTTCTATAAAAGGAGACAGGAAACGGTCTTCAATATCCAATACACGATTATTTAAACTGTTAGTGCTTCTGACTTGGCCGCCGCTGTCATCTTCTATTTGATCTCTCAAACGAAGTTCAACAGCATTTGCTAAATTTTCCCAGTTATCAGGATTTCCAAGATCATCAATACTTCTTTGGTATTGATTTAAACTATCATTTAATTGCTCACTATCATATTCCAACGCTCTTCGGTCAGGATTATCTGGAGCCATATTACGCAAACGGTTATTGATATCGTCTAATTGTTGTTTAACTGCGTCTCTTTCACTTATCAATCCAGGTAATTCTGTCAATCTCTTATGTTCAAAAGCCTTTATCAATACTGCACGTAACTGTTCAGGGTGCATATCAATTTTGTCTCTTTTATATCTTCTCTGCAAATAGTTGCTGGCAAATACAGCATCGATTTGTTGTTCTGTAAATGCTCCTGCTGTAACGGCTGTCTTTCTCATTGCGTCAGAAAATTGACGATTAATTCCCGCTACTTTTTGAATAACATCAATCTCAGCTTGGCCTAAACCAGCAAAAGGATTGACTTCTATTAGTTCACCTGTGATCTCGTCAATGACGAAATCGTTAGCAGCATTTTGTGGATCTACAATATCAGTCCTTACTGCCGCTCTTCCTGCTAAATCTAGGACTTCTTGTTTTGAAAGTCTGCCACCATTAGCTATATAACTTGATATTTCCGTATTCATGCGTACTTCTATACGGCCAGCGGCTACTTCAGCGACTCCTAAAACCGCTTCAATGCTCTGCGTATCTAAAGTATTCTCTCTTAGAATTGCTGGCTTGGTCATGATATCCAAGGCCGCCCTGGCAAACTGCGAATTAGACCTAGAAAGATTCATTGCCGGATTCAAGAATAAGAATTTTACTAGCATTTTTCCAAAGAAAGTATCTTGGCCTAAAATTCTAGCTAACTCAGGATTTGTGCCCCTAGTTGCTTCTAATAAAATTCCAGAAAGTTCTTCTCTTGTTTCTCCATAAACAGCAAAACCTTGATCTCCGTCGAGAAGATCATCTAATCTCTGAGCTTGTTCAGGATTGTTTTGCAAATAATCGTTTATTCCCTGTTGAGAAATTAAACTCTCTGGATTGTCTGTTCCTAATAATGCTCGGCTTGTCGCAGTAGATGCCGAACTTATAGAACCAGAAATGCCCCCAAATAGCCCTCCAAGTGCCACGCCACCAAAGAGGTCACGATGAAACTCTTCGTCTGTACGAGTCATTTGTGCGGCTCTAAGAAAAGGCTCCGCTACGGATAAGCCAATGACGTTCTCAGTCGCTCCGACCGCTCCGACGGCCAGTGGCCTCGTGGCTAACCCAACAGCCTTGGCGGTTCTCATGGCCCCACCTAGAGCAATGTAATTAATCGGATCTAAAAGACCAGCTCCAAGACCTGCTGCTAAACCAGTCCCTATTCCCGCTTGCTCTATAATTTGCCGGTCATGGTGTTCTCTTTTTACCTGCTCTAATTTATGTACGGTTTCAAGACGATTATTGGAGTTTATAATTGAAG
>Ga0196887_1000109_pt1 | contig 38546 bp, 25 predicted proteins | sample VirMetDEL_Mar_31_FD_169094 | JGI IMG/M metagenome (GOLD analysis project Ga0196887, IMG submission 169094) | Aqueous microbial communities from the Delaware River and Bay under freshwater to marine salinity gradient to study organic matter... | ecosystem: Environmental > Aquatic > Marine >... | reverse complement strand
AAGCGTACCGTCATGTGTGTCCCACTCTATTTTAGTAAGAAATCCTGGTGGGATCGTAGCCACGTCAGCAATATCACCGTGGATGACCCTATAACTATTATCCAGTCCTAAACTGTAAAACCCTGCACCTCCTTGAATAACTGATAATATTCCAGACTGCCCGGGCTGCATATTAATAATATCGCGAAGAGTGTGTGCATCTCCTGTTAGTGTTACTATCGCATTAACGCCATTACTCGCATCCCAGTTAATTATACTGTTATCAGTCAGCGTTTGCGGCGTAGCATAACCATCTGGTGTAATATTACCCTCTGCATTAAAGTCGACTGTTAATATACCATCATTAAGCGTAATAGTATCCCCATCAACACCTTGTACAACAGTCGAGATATCACCAGTTACTGGTGCAACAATAATACCCTCCTTGAGTTTGCCTACCTGAACCGCCGTTAACGGAAGCCCTACTACTGATAACTGACCTAGTTGATTAACATCAATAGAATCACCATCAACAGAAACGCGTATAGGCACACCGTCACCTCCAATTATGCCACCGTCAACTACAAAAGACGATGAGGCAATATGGTCATATGTGATACCTGTACCTTCAATTCCGGCCGCAACGAGATCTAATCCATCAGCCGCAGCTATAAAGTTATTTGAATTATACCGCACTCTAATTTCATCCCCGGAGAATGATACAGTCTCGCTTGAAAGGCTAACAGTATTCATTGCGTTTGTATCTATAGAATTAGGTACAACAGTCAGCTTTCCCGTTTTCTTATTAGGGTCATTGAATTCTAAATACACATTATCTGGAGCATGTGTAAACAACGACCAATTGTTGATGTTGCTGAAGTCAGACGAAGTCAGTCTATAAGCCACGGGAGGAGTACCTACTAAAACAATATCATCCTTCTGTGCTTTAATAAGCGGTAAGGAGCTATAGCTCGGTACTGATTTAACGTGTTTATTATCAACCGGTATACCACCGGTAGTAACACCATCGCCTATAAAACACCTCTTTGTATCTGTTGCGTATCCTAACTCACCTTCATCGAGTACAATTTGAGCTCGTTGTGCATCAGTACCGCGCCTAACTTTAAGTTTTATTACTTTTATTTCTGGTGTAGCCATATTTTAAATTGTTTTTTCTATTACCCAACCCGTTCCGCTCTCGCCTGTAAACCTAAGCTTAATTAAACCATCATTAGCTAAATTACGCACAAATGCAACATCATTGATTACAGGATACGGCCAATCTTCTGAAGCTGCTGTAATATAGTCGCGAGTAGTTGGGTTAAAGTTACGTATATAAAAAGTATTGATTGTTGGGTTATCCTGTACTTTTGAAACTATTCCTTCTGTAATGGTTACTCTCGGATTACTATATACACCATCAATAGGCAGTGCTGTTCCAATATCAGATCGAAGCAGGTCGAGTAGGCTAGTATATCCTAATCGGCCAGTAGAATCGATAACATACACGATAGATCCTTGATCGCCTTTATTTCCAGGATATGTAACTCTATTGATTTGAATACTTCCATCCAATCTCAACCCACTGGTTGATATCTGTAGAGGTGAAGTTACACCAACACCATCAAATACTGGTTGGAAAGTCGAAGTTAGGTTTGTTGCGGATAAGTGAAGAAAAGAACTATAGACGTCACTAATACTGTTACCGGTTAAATCACGGGGCATATGTTTATTTATTATTAAGGTGTTGAAATACTAGATTTTACGAGCTAATTTCAATTGTAATTCGTTAATTGTATTGATAATGCGGTTAATAGTTCTGCTATTAATGCTCTCATTACCATATAAGCTGAAATCCGCTACATTTATTTTATTATTCACTGTAGGTGAGATGGATAATATTTCACCAAGGAGTGTAACATCAAACTTCTCATTATAAAACGTATATAGGTTTATGATATCTGTGACTAAGGTTCGTATTATATTATTAATAATAAGACCAATGCTGCTATTTGTATGTCTATATGGCTCATACGTTTGCTTTAAACTAAATGGAGATATGCTGCTGATAATAGGGTAGTTATCTGTTTGAATGTGAGTGTTAGTTACTAGTAAGGTGTTAATGTTATTATCAACGGAAAATTGCATATCAAGTATGAAGTTTTGAGTGGTGTTATTAAGAACAACTTTATCACACTGATCGATTATGCAATCAAGCTCATTAATGATGAATAGCTCTCCTGTATACGGTACTGTATTACGTGAAAATGTTGCCATAGGAAACCCAGGTGAAGAAATAGAAACAAACTGTAACTGTTCTAACCATACATTCCCAAGTAAAGTTCTATACTCACGTAAAAACAATACATCACTATCAAACGGGCAAAACTCAATATACGTAGGCTGTGCATCGCCTCGATATTCTTCGTAAAACAGCGGCTTAGCCTCTATAAGCATCTCCGGTATGTCATATGTCACTATATACGTGCCACCATCCTTCTTACCGAATATAACTAATGCGTCATCTTCGAACCTCTGCGCTATTGACAGTATTTCATCTAGCCCTAAATCGGAAAGGCTGAACCTGCCTAGTACATTTGAACCACGCACATCATAAACCTCGAGCTGGAATGTATCACTGTCGATAACCACACATGTTCGGTATCTTCTACCAAAAGATACTGTGCCTTTACCCCGTACGACTGTATTAGTTTTAGAAAGACGTACATCATCCAATAGTATCATGGTGTTAGTTGGCAGCTTTGAATTATATCTAAATATGCTATATTCTTGCTCGTTGATATTAGCTTGGAATATAAGATTATTATATTTATCGTAATATACATCATTATATACATCGAGACTATTTGCTGCGTTTAAGCCAGGTCCGAATGTGATTTTATCTGTATCGTTAATAGTACCTGTTATACTGCTAGACTGATTAAGATATTTAAACTTCGTTGAGTCAGATACTAATAAAGCTCCCTTATTAATAGCTGGGTCGATAATAGTTCCGAGATTGTCCCTCTCTGGTTGAAGTACCAAGCTTGGCGATAGTTGACGAGATGGTAGTAAGTCGCTCCCTATAGCAGATAGAGCATGTGTAACAGGTAACTCAGACTTAAACTTGTGCGATTTATTAAAATAATTTGTATTATAACGAATACCTGCAGAGTATAATTTTAAATTATTCTCATTGAGCTTATCTAATGTTTCGTTGAGTAGTGAGCCGGTTAGTATAGACCTAGGATATATTTTAACTTCGTCAATATAATTAGATACACTATTCGTTATGTTGTTATAATTATAATTAATTTTTTTGAGGTAGACGTTACTTAAAAAGGTATCACTACTTGTCAAAAGCTTAGAATTATCATCGAGTATACTTCCCGTGTATGCGTTGCTTCCGACAACGTTTATCATCCCGTTGTAACCGGATTCAACATCCTCATCACCGCTTAAAGACTTAAACGCTGCATTGCTTGTATGTTTAAAATATGTTATCATAGTACTTCTACGTTTCTTATGTTAGTGTTCATAGGCACAACATCGTAAACAGTGCTCCTAAGAGCCATCGCAACCTCTTCTTTGAGATTTGAATCGTTCGTTTCAATGTCATTTACATAAACATCAATATCAGAGGTTTTGCTCTTTTTATTGGCCTGTAGCGCGTTCAACTCCTTAATTGAATCGATGTTATTTCTCCGCCCTTGTGGTAAAGTGATTGTCATCTCTTGCTGCATTGAATTATATTTACAGTTTATAACCTCTACAAACTCTGGCGGGAGAGGTTTACCGGTAATAAAAGGATCAACTAAGTACTTCTCAGAGGCGAATAACGAGCCACCATCATCAGTGACAAAATCACCATAAACGACTGCAGAATATTTTAATGGAGGAAACCTCGTATTAATCACATTAATACCGTTAATATATGCCTGTATAATGCCTCTTACATTGTCTACAGAAACAACAACATTCGACGTAACAACACTTTCAACAGATAATCTACCCTCTTCCTTAATTAATCTACCAGTCTGGTTATTATAGAGTGTATGCGAAACGACAACTTCTTTACCGTTGTATGATATCACTGTACCGGCTGGAATCTTATTAAACGACGACTTAATAACCTTATTCTTTGTAACTCCATAGCTGCGGATTTTGGCTGCAAAAACAAACCCGTTGTTTTTGTTTATTTCGTTATAGTAGCTTCGATCTTGACGGTTTAAGATATTTTCTTCCTGAATAAACGATAAGTTATTCAAGTCTATTCTTTCATATATATACTCATTATTTGGCTTAAACACCATATTACTTTTAACGTCAAAATAGTAGTCTGTTGCAATATTTGAGGATATATTAGCATCGTTTGATACAAAATTTTGAACGTACTTATCATACGTAGTAAATGTAATCTCACCAGCGATAGCTTCTTCCTTTTTGATGAGATCAGGGTAATAATATCGATCTACCCATAGCTTGTCATTACTTAGCGGTGCACCGGACAGCCAGGTGCATAAGTAAACATAATCCTCGCTTTTGTTATTCTCTTCACGTGTTATAACTCTGTCAGCGAACATAGGCGTTAACGAACTAAACCCACCGCAATTTATAAACTTAGTATCTTGAATGTTGAGTTGATTATAGGGGTATAATGACTCTCTCGTCTTTATGATATTAGTACCTGGAAGTATCTTATACGCCATGTTGTAAGAGCTGTAATTCAACTCTAATCCGTGCTGATCATGACCGTCAATATTCTTATTAATACTGGTATAGCTTCTCATGTCCACCTCCAGCTTTTCTAGTTTTGTATTACCGCTTGAAAGTACCATGTTATTACCTCTTACCATAGTATTCAAATCTGACATTTGATTCTTAAGAGTTATTATATCTACAGACTTATAATCTCGTGTATTAAGATTTTTTGTAATTAGGTAATTATTGTTTAAGTTACTATAGCTATTAACTGCATCTACAACTACGGAGTTAGGCTTATACTTAATATAACTCATGTCATCAGCACCTGTAATTACATCCTCAACCTGACCGTTAATTTTGAGTGCATGTACTTGAATCATCGAGTCTGTTAGATTAGTAGCTGCCCTCGCACTTAATTTGTTTTCATATATACGCAGCTGTAACGGCCCGTCACATGTATTCTTGATTAGTGATATTTTACCGTTACCTATTACATACCTTAAGTATAAATCCCTAGCGACTTCCTCGTCACTGTAGTTATAACCTCTCTTTAAAACACACTCATTATTATTATCTACGGTTAGATAACTCACACCGTATAAATCCGTATAAGAGACGAGACAGAGCTCATCATCTATAAAATCAATTCTATATATATTAGCATTTTCTTTAGTAGTAGTAGTTTCAGTGTTATATACTAAATTTAAAACATTAGGATTCGCTGTGCCGTTGACTGATAAAGGGCTGCTTATTACATTGACCAAGTATACATCATCATTACTCAAAGTAGTGCTTAAGTACTTTATTTTGCGTGTGCTTGAGGTAGTAGTTCTTTTCTGGCTCAGATCCGACTTACGAGTTAAGTAAAATAAAGTATAGTTTCTAACATCCACATCAATCACTCCAGACAACGCATCAACAAAATTAAACGTATAGCCTCCTGGGAATGCAATAAGTGCTTGCTTAAGTGAAGTATCTACCAGGTTTGTAGTAGTATTCAGATCAGATATAAAGCTGGTTGATGTTATTAATTGAGACATATTGTTTATTATATTTATAACACGAAGCAGTTGGCCGGTCCTATATTACATGAACAAAGAGATGGTGTATTGGAGGATACTGCCACTTCAAAAGTAGCAAGATATGAGTCATCAACAAATGATTGATGTGATGAGGATCCAAACCGTTCACCTATTGCATTTTTAATTATAATATCACCATATTCAGCAAAGTTCATAGCTATCATATACGGTAGTTTGTTTGCATCTTTTAGTGTGTATGTTAAATGAAACCGGTTGATTTGCTCATTGTATGTAAGGCACACCTCACCAACCTCTACATACAAGTCACCTGCTCCGGCTATTACAAACTCTTCAATATTATATGTATCGAGTGATATATTAGTTAGTATTTTTTTCTTAGTCGAATATTTATATACTAACGGTACAATCGCAAGACCGGTCCCTTCAACCGCAGTAGATGAAAGAGCAACAAAATATAGCTCATCGCGAACCTTAAGTCGATTTGAGATTTTATTAAACGGTGTCTGATTATACTCATACTGTATATTACTCGTGCCTGGATCTATAAACTCATTATTAACATATTTTACTTCGTCAATAATTAAATTTTCCTTAGTTTGAATGATATACGTATTATATATCATATCAAACGCTATGGTGTTTGATGATATGTCCGCATATAAAGACGATGTGTATTTATTCTCTAGGTATGGTAGTGAGTCTGTAAATGTATTGATAGCTCCTGATGTTTGCTTAACGTATATCGTTCCTGCTAGCTGCATCCTATCTAGCAGTGGCATATTCTTTTCTGATAACGCTGGTATTATCTCAGTCCTGCTATCAGTACTGGACTCAATTAGATTTAGACCGGGCTTGTTGAACAATATGTCAAAATCATTTGAAAGGTCTGATGTAAATCGACACGCATCCGCGTCGAAGACGTCATTCGAACTCAGAGCTCGTACTCCTTGAGTAAAATTAGCATTTAACCCTTCAAGATTAGGCCTCACGTATGGGTCTGATGTATATACACCCGCTTCGAAGAGCTCCGTATAATAATAGTTATCAGTACCCGGCCATGTCGACTTATCAGTAGATATCGGATCTAAAACTAGCTGGTCGTCGCTCGTAGTAAAGAAGCCGCTATCACAGTATAAAGTATTGCGTGGGTTAGGTTCGCTACATATTGTATCGATATCAATAACGGTTTTGAGGGGTATATTTAAGTCATTACTAAACTTACCGAAAGCTAGCGTGGTAATCGGATTATCAGTAAAGCTGCCAGTACGTGTACCGTTGCTCCATCCAGGGACACGTACATCTCCTACTGTAAATGTAGCTCCGTAATTAAATGCATATTTTTGATTAAAGAAACTATCATAGAATCTATAACCGTTAAATAATATGGAGGTCGCAGCGAGAGAGTCACCAGTACCTGGAACACGCACTACATCACTACTACCGGGTACAGTTACATCCTTGAACAGTCCGAATAAATTGCCATGTAAATCTGTCTTAGCATCATCTACGTACCCTTTATTAACAACAAAGCTCAAGTCTCTATTTTTAGAGCTATTTACATGAGATGAGTAGCCGTAAAACGGTATAAAACTATCGCTAGTGTTAGGCTCAGTATAGGCACGTCCAAACCCATACCCTTTGTGGAATGAATTTACATCGACGTTGAAATTCAATACGCTAGAATCAGACCCGTAAATAAACGGGTCAGGGAAGTAATATGGTTTTCTGAAATTTATATTACTATCGAGTGATATGGTGAAATTAAACACTCCAGGCTCGACTAAGATGATCGCCGTTTTACCAGGTGTAAAAAATCCGATATCTCTCTTCTGGACACGGTGCCCTGTTCTAGATGAGACGGTTGATGGTACGTCTCTGTTCTGAAAGTTCATAACTGGATCATCAGCAGTAAACAGTTTGTCAAAATTAACAACGCTCCTTGTAACTAATCCCTCAATACGGCGCGGTATATTACTCGCACTTACAGTAACTACAGGTGTAAGTATTGAATTACTCTCTCGTACAAATGTAGCAGGTTGAAGGTTTTCAAGTAACCCGCCATATAGAATAAATCCAGGCTGTCGCGCTAGGAACTCCTTTTGCGCGGCTGTATCTCGCTCCTGTGCAGTCTTATTAAGAATCAACACATCAAGAAATGAGTATTGACGATATAATATTAGCTCTTTTGACTCACCTGTTGCATCACCAAATTGCGAACTATCACCATATACATCAACCGCTATATCGACAATGTTAGCCAACTCAGGAGTAGGGAAGTTCTCAATAGTAACGTACCCGAAGTTTTCGGTAGTATTTTTATCTTGAATTAGTGTACGACCTCCGATATTCCAGCTCAGCTTACTAAAGAAATTCACATCGACAAAACCTGAATCAGGATCTTCTGTAGTAGTTGCTCGTACATGTAACGTACACACTTGATCATTAATATAGTCTGCAAAAACGTGTATATTTAAGTTACGTGTATAGCTACTCACATCAGAGATGATATCGTAGTAATTAAGCGTGTTAAACCCCTTATCATAGAGCAGCGGTCTTAATGCTTTAAGTCTTTGCGCTAGATAACCGGCTCCGGGAATGTTGTACACAAAAATACACTCTGCAGTGCAGTCATAATCAGGAGCAATATAACGGTGTGCAAATTCAAGAACCTGATTAACGTGTCTTCCTCTTTCGAAATACTTCACAGGTGTAATATCGAACTTACCGTCACCAAACTTCCATATAATATACTCCAACTCCTCAGTAACGTTTACCGTGAAGATAGTATCAGAGGGTAGACCTACTTGTTCAGCAGGTGTTATATTGAAGGCATACATCTCCTCACCGCTCTTTTGCTTTGATTTTAAAGCTAACGTTTCAATTTCATAGCTAACAACCGTTTCAACTCGATTTTGCTGAAGAACCGTCTGACCCTTTACGTTAATCTTATATTTATCACTATTCCTTACAAGGTGTAGAATAACAAAAGGCTCATAACTCAATGTAGTTGGTAATAACGGGTATTTGTATCTAAATGTCGATAGTGACTGATCGACTGGAACTCCCAAGCCTATACGTTGGACGTGAGTCGTACCATCGCCAAAGACCCACTCTATATATTCAATATCCGTACGGTTAATTATATTTTTAAGCGAGAAGTCAATAATAACAGGACCTTCTAATGGATTGACCGGTGTTGATATGAGCTCAACATACCCAGTGTCATTACCCACATTAAATAAAAGATCAGTATTTTCTGTCAGTGTATACTGGTCTGTAAGCGAGAGCCAATTGCTAGGATAGTTATATTCTAATCGTTTTGCTTGAGCTGTTACCTTTACTGAAGCGCTAGTATAAGCAGTTCCATTCGCTTTTACTAGCGTAAGACGTGCTTCGTACTCACCATCCTCTGCATAAACATGCCGAATTCTAAACTTTGGAATTCCTAAAGCGCCAATCTGCTCTTGAAATGGCCTCCAGTCTGGAAAGAACCGATCTTCGGCCTGCCCAGTATATCTTACCATATTGTTCAGCAGTGAATTGTACCTACTTACTTCACTTTGTGAATCGGTAAGCGTCTGCTCAAAGATAGTACCATCACCAAGATCCCATATAGCGGTATTTATATCCTCGTTATCAGGGAAGAAAAATCCACCGTAAAAATCTATCTCTCTAGAATACCCGTCACTAGCATATCTTAGTAATGAGTACTCTAAGTTTATTGTATTTACAATATTAGCCATTCACATATATTTATGCAAGGTGACGTGATACCCCGTCTAGTGTATGTGAGTAAATATCAATTTAAATACCGTCGCATATTATATCTGCGAGGGAATTATCTGTGCATCCGTGCACCAATACAACATTCTCTATATCAATCCTCTTGTCATACGGCTCAGGAAATTTGAGCTTTTCGAATCCTTCGCCCATCTCTCCCTTAATATTTATTCTACCAGTCGATTCATCTTGTGTTTTAGTATATTTACATGTACGGTATACATGTTGCATTAGCGACGTTTCATGAGCGTTAGGTACAAACTCCCACTGACACAGCACATCCCACGCCACACCAAGTACCTGTACTTTTCTCCATAGTTTGGAGTATTTGTCTAGGTTAGGTGGGTATATAGCAGCTCCTACCAGATGCTTACACAGCACCAACACTTCCTGTTCTGAAGTAACGGTAGTAGTGTTACCGAGGTTACCTAAAAATGGCTTACCTTGCTCTTTATATTCTAAATACATATCATCAGCCCAGCCCTGCTTAATAGGTACCATATCCATCTCTAACCAAAGCCATGGCTCCTCACTCTTAATAACATCGTCTAAATACTTAGCTGTTTCTGCCCAGTAATGATTACACCCACGCGGCCATCCATCCGGTCCATCATCATCAAACACATGAAAATCGATACTCTGAAACTGATTTTTGTTTGTTATGGCTAATAGAACCTCTTCCGCGTAATCTGCAGCATTTGGCCGACACACTACCAATAGCTTATGATTAGGATATGGTCCAAAGTGATTGAAACTCTTAATAAATCCTAACCCAACATCTGCATCAGTCTTTGATACTGGCACTACAATAATCATACCGTTACTTATATAGCGACGCTTATAAATCTACTATCTACAACATGTTCTGCAAAGTATTTAATATATCGGAAGCATACTCGCGCGCGAAAGCGAGGGGATCAAGCAGCTGCTCGGCTCCAAGTGTACCGGTAATTGGGAAAGGTATCATATACGGTGCCGCTGTCGTTGTAGCTGGTGGTGCCGCTGTCGTTGTAGTAACTGGCGCTGCAGTAGTAGTAGTAACTGGCGCTGCAGTAGTAGTAGTAACTGGCGCTGCAGTAGTAGTAGTAACTGGCGCTGCAGTAGTAGTAGTAACTGGCGCCGCAGTCGTCGTCGTAACTGGCGCCGCAGTCGTCGTCGTAACTGGCGCCGCAGTCGTTGTCGGAGCTGCAGTCGTTGTAGTCGTCGTTGTAGTCGTTGTTGTAGTCGTTGTTGTAGTAGTAGTAACAACATCACCTGGTATTATTAACGGCTGAGTAATAACATCCAAATTAGCTCTTACGGAGGTACTAGGCTGCTTGCTTCCAGCATCGCGGAAGCTAGCAGTCCATACAATACTAAATTCTTCATCACCCTCAACCCTAAGATCAGATACAGCCTGAGCAACAATTCCTACGTTTGCCGGGCCATCGACTGGGTCGAATCTCCACCCTTTACCAATAGTAGGTCCGGGATTAGGCGCTCCTGATCCTGATGCATCAGGATCAGGAGCTGTAATGGGCGTTCCTGCTGGTCCATTAACATCATCTTTTATTGTCGCGCTACCACCAACAATAGTAGCAGCTATATAAAGCTCTTCACCTACAGGTATTGCATCTATTAACGCTGACTCTATGTATTTTGTTGAAGTATATATGTCACCTTCATAAACCAGCTCAACATTACCGGTATCATTACCGAATATTGTGAAAATAGCACCTGGGGGGAACGTTGTTGTTGTCGTCGTCATAGGTGCTGAAGTCGTTGTAGTAACCGGCACCGCAGTCGTCGTAGTCGTTGTAGGTGCAACTGGTTTCTCAGCTTCAGTTACATATATAGGAACCACTCCTCCCGTAACTATTATTCCTTTATCACATCCATCTTTACATAATTGTGATGAAAACCATGACTCTTTATCACTATCGTTGCTATACGATACTCCTACAATTGAAATTACACCCTCTTCATCCCCCTCTTTATAAACGCTATCTCCTAGAACCGACCATACACTACTCACATTCAATGCATTCATACCTGCCGACATATAAACTGATGCACTTCCACCTATTACATGAGCACCTCCATTCTGAGTCGCTTGATACTCTAGAAGGACTGTAAGAGGTCTACTAGGGCCAACCTTCGCGAGAGTGACCGAAATAGGCGCACTAACACCAGCGCTCGGCTCATTAAAGTTACCACCGCCACTGATAGATACATATGTATCGTCACATACCGACCTACTTTTAATCGTAATAGCGGTTGCCATATTACCAGTTATGAGATCCCACTCTGAATCATCGCAGTTACCGATTGGTATTTGATTTGTAGGAGGTGTTCCAGTCGCGATTTCGTCTATTTCAAACTCCACTAACATTGTTTGTTCGCTAGAAGGATCACAGTTGTATGTAAGTGTAATTGGATTAACCTCTACATCAACAAGCTGTTGAGAGAACGGTATATTAGGATTAAGCTCAAACGACGTCGACGGCGTCGACCTCGGATCAACAGCAGTCTCAAAGAATACAGTATGGTTTTCGTTCCATGACCCGGTACGGCTTATGGTTATTGTTGGTGATACTGTAGCTCCTTCATATGCCGGTTCCCAGACGGTTATTGACGCAGGACTTGCACTGAACACATCATCATCACACGGTGTAAGTGATGGAGGTGTTGTTGTAGTCGTTGTAGTAACTGGCGCTGCAGTCGTTGTCGGAGCTGTAGTCGTTGTTGTTGTTGTTGTAGTTGCAGCAGCAGGTGGTAAGGTGGAAGTCACAACAGCAGGGCATCCACCCGTCTGTGCGAATAACCCTTTACTTGCCCCTGTACCTGCATTCCAGCTTATTATTTGATCTTGCAAACCAGTCAGAGGCCCGCTATACGTAAATCCTGCGCAGTCCCATTTACAAGTCTTCTCACCGTCTAAATTAGTACCTCTAACCGGGCAGCAATCGTATTGATATATTGGGTCTGTTGGATTGTATATACATACACACGATCCACAGTAATTGCTCGGGGATATTGTAGTTGTGGTAGTAGGGTCGGGAGGCAGTGTAGTTGCTCCCGGCTGTGTTAGAGGAGGTCGGATTTTATTACATGCATCGATGCTCGTAATAATGTACGGAGTCCCTCCAACGGCAAAAAGAAATCCTGTATTGATATTGAGGCCGGGTCCTATGACGAGAGGGTTATAAGGACCTCCTCCAGGATCTGTTGTGACCCACTCTGGCGTGCTTGTCAGGCTTCTATACAATCTACCACCGTTAGGCAGATCATAATAACAATTATACACGCCCCCGGTTGTGTATGGATCGACACGTGTATATATAATTTCGTTACCGGTACCAACATACTCTAGGCACAATGCTGCGCAATAACTTCCTGGTACTGGAGTATAAGGAGGAGGAACTGGGCCTATAGGCCCTGGAGCTGGTCCTGGAGCTGGTCCTGGAGCTGGTCCTGGAGCTGGTCCTGGAGCTGGTCCTGGAGCTGGTCCTGGAGGTGGTACTGGAGGTGGTACTGGAGGTGGTACTGGTCCTGGAGGTATTAAAGGAGGTATGATTGGAGGAATAATTACTGGCTTTGTCGGATCTGGAGTAGTATTACCGGTTATAGTCGGTGGTATATAGTTTGGGCTGATAGATGGTATATACCCACCTGTAGGACAGCCTTGCTTGTAATCGTAAGGGTAAGGACATGGTGGACATGGTTTACATGTTGTTGAAGGAGCTGGAGGTGGAGTAGGTGTTGGTGCCGGTACTGGTACTGGAGCCGGTCCTGGAGCTGGTCCTGGAGGCGGAGTCGTGATTGGTGTCGGTCCTGGCCCTACAGGTACTGGTACCGGTCCTGGAGCTGGTCCTGGAGCTGGTCCTGGTACTGGAGCTGGTCCTGGTACTGGAGCTGGTCCTGGTACTGGGGATGGCCCTGGAGGCGAAGTCGTGACTGGACCTGAACCGGGTGGAGTATAAGGAGGAGTTGGACCTGAGGGTACCGGTTTAGGAGTTGAAGGAGTTCCATTATCACAAGCCTCGCAGGGATCACAATACGGAGGGCAATCATTTGAGGTCTGAGGACCTGATGGTGGGTTTGATGGGCCCGGAGGCGGAGGGTAATATGGACCTGGAGTCGTGTTTGGATCTGGAGTGGTAGAAGGTGCAGGAGTAGGGACCACTGGCGGTACGTATGGATCGTCGCATGAACAACTATCAATCGGGTCCGGGCAACATTCTGCCTCAACATCTGTATCGGCACTATCAGAGGCGGTTACTATACATTTCTGTGTAGGTGTATATCCCAACTTTAAAGCTTGCGGATTAACTGGATTCTGCAATACACCAGCCTTGACAATACCACCGTTTTTCGTATACATTGTAACGCCGCCTGTTACCGTAAAGTCTATACTAGTAGGAAGCTTACCGCATGAATAAGGACCATAAGCAAAAGTGAAGTCTTTTGTAAATGCTGGCATTGGAGCAGTAGCTATAGGAACCTGGACTCCAGGTAGTCTAAACTGTCTTATGGCTTGACGCGAAGCTTGAAATTGAGGCGGTGTTATACGTCCTCCGTTGATCTTATTACTACCCGCTGGTGTGGCTGTCACATCAAAAGGATCAAATACATATAGAGTATTAACACATGCCCATTTTTGCTCTATCTTGAGCGTACATGAAACATCAACATAAATCTCCGTACTTTGATCAAAGAGGCTAGCCCCGTAACCCTGAGGGAAATACTTACACGCTCTGCATTTTTGACAGCAATCCGCATCCCATCTTGTAACGGACCCACTCGACAAACAATCATCACATTCTGCACATACTTCTTCGCATGACGCTATAAACTCTGAACAAAGCGAAGGGTCACCCGTTGCAGGGGTAATTGTAACAGTTACATCTTCAATCCTAGCAGTAAACTGTCCATCGCATGAACATTCAGGCGGCTCTGGCGGCGGGACAGGCCCTCCTCCTCCTCCTCCTCCACCACCACCACCGGTGGTGGTGGGGTCCCCGCAGTTGGTAGTACAGTCTATATTTGGATCATCACCTCCACCTAGTACCGTAACAATAGGATCAGGAAGCAGGCTACTAGGTATACTTCCAGCGACATTAGCTGGAGGTTTGAAGTTTAATGATTTTGGTGTATATATCGGTCCTTCTGGCCCATCAACGATATCAGCAGATACTATGATCCTTGTATCGCAACTACGTGATACGGACTCGACTCTACCTAACGGGTCCTGAGAAGTACTGCCAGGCGGACTATACTCAATAAAGCCGACCCAGTTCTTGATAGATATACATGCAGTTACTTCTTCGCTGACCTCGTCACAAGTAATATAATCAAACTCACAGGATGAAACACTAGTATTATTTGTTTTATTACAATCACCGTTAATCTTAAAGGTTGAAAAATTCTCGCTAATACACTCACACTTCCCGGAGCTCTCAGAATCAGGATCCACAACAGGAGCCTCTTCTGAATCGGTAAGCGCATTAGCTTCAACACACTCACACAACGTACAATCAAAGGATTGTCCTTGAGGACAATCGTAAAACGGATGTAGCACGTTACCAGTACATTGATACGCCTTACAGTTTGTACCGCCGCCCTCCGTCTTACCGTCAGGGTATGTATAGTTTTGAAGCTTAACAGGTGGATTAAGTTTGGGAATTTCTGGAAGGCACTTCCTCCAAACTACGCATGGATCTTCAACTATCTCGATCTTACGTATTGGTACTGCGGACAAGGGCTGGCATTCAACATACTCAATAGTACCTGTCCAGTTCTTAAGCTCGTAACATTCGCAAGTAGGACCTGTACAAGGGTCAGCGCTTAACCCGAAATATTTTATACCGCAACTCACTACCGAACAGTTACCTGATAAATTCTGTGCATTTGTATCATCTCCTGGACCTGTAGGTGATGCATCAACAAAAGCAGATAGTGCAGACCCAGATAGTTCTGTTATACTTAAATCAGGAAATCTATATGGTAGCACCTCACCTCCCTGACTCGATATACAAAACGCCTTAGTGTATGAACAGCTCTCCCACTGCTCGCCAGACGCTAGGTTGATACGTGCTGATAATGCATTAGGGGTTTGGACTGCATCGTCAGGGTCGTTACACGGCACATAACCAAAAGATATTGGACCGTATGCACTTAAAGCCCATTTTTGAATATTAGAATCTGTAAATATCCCCCAGTTACCGTCACCTTCTATAATTACATTAAAGGGAAAATCAGTAACGCAATCCGTCCATCGCTCATTAGACGATAGATCAATAAATATTGTTTCTCCGGAGCGACATTGTGTGTATCCAAACGATAGTGGACCTTCTGCACTTAAGCACTGACATCCTACATCTAATGATAAAATGCCATTGCAGTATTTATCGTTAATGCAGCTTAAGCCTGGGCTCAGGCCAATACCTGAAAATATATCTTCACCGGATAATATAGAAGCGTTTAATCCAAACCCATCTACATTGTATAATTGACCGTTAGATGCACAAACGCTCGTACGCGCAGATGGAGAAAGAGTAACAGTTACTAACTTATCTGGTACATCACACTTAATATACGAAAATGTTGCAGGGCCCTCTGCATAGAAACAACGACATGGAGCAATAGGAGGTTGAATTGTATTTATTTGCTCTTCATCAATTACAACTTCAAAATTACTAACAAGCCCTTCAGCGCCTGGGCCCTGTATCTGTTGAGCGGATAGATAATAAAAATCAGCGCCCATATACTTAGTAGTAAGGCGCTTTTTATGTTCAAACACATCCTCTACTTCATTATCCCGCTTGAATTTATCTGAGACATCACTAAAAATCTCCTGAACGAGATCAGTATTTGATTTTAAAAATATATCTAAGCCGTAATCACGGTCCTTTGCATCATATATATTATCATCAGGTTTTCTATTAAATGTCTCAGTTGAGTCATCATACAGCTCATCAATTCTTATATTTAAGTTTTTAAGTACATCTTCTACTTCACTACGATTATAATCTCCGTTATTCTCGATATAGTCAATCACTTTTTCTCTTATAGATGATTCGAGACCTATGCTCGAACCTTTAAGCTTCTTGGCAAAAACCTCTAACTTAGTTTCATCGCGTTTTGTACTATAATAGAGGGCGATTTCTTTAATTTTACGTGAAATGAAAGATAGTGCAACATCCAGGTCATACGGATCTTTATAATCAATTTCCGTCAAAAACTCCTCCTCTGCCACAGTTAAGAAATTGAGAGATATTTCTTCAATAAACCTAGTATAATAAGATACAATCTCCTCTTTTTGATCTTGAGGCTTATTCTTGGTGAGCTTATGCCATTCAGACAGATACTGATTATAAAAATCAGAAACCTGACTCGAGTCAACAAGCACATTAACTTTCTTGATAAACTCAAGCAAGCTGAAAGGATTAAGAGTATCCTCTGCGTCGTCTTTTATAACCTTGGTATTAGTTATAGAAAAGGGGACTTGTGGGTATGACAGATTATATTTTGACATTCTTCCTTTCTAAGATACTTATTGCATATGTTCTAAAAATATACTATATTTACACGTATTCAATATTGTTATTTATTAACGATAGCGAAGAATAGAGAGTGTCGAGTATGAGATTTTCATAAATACCTTGCCGGTCTGTAAGTTCATTATAACTAGTATCGAAATCAATAGTCGTTAAGTCAGTGTTGAGCACTGTACCTACAACGTTATTAGCAAATAAGTCGTTAAAGGTAAAGAAGTTATAATATGCAGATAATGGAGCTCCATCAGTTGATTCCACTAAAGGCCATCCCCACGTAGCATTATAGCTTGAAAGCATATACTCATCTCCGTTGAGCTGTAATACGCTTGAATAAAGACTAATTCCATCTGGTTGTAGGTATCGTGATAGGCCATCTGGCTGTACATATTGATCTCCGTAGAGCTCGATGGCCTCGAGAGGCGGTGTTACTCCAGGAATACACGCGCTTAAAGGCTGGTACGTGTTAAGTAGAAAATACTTATTGCTAAATTTTTCATATGCGACTATATCAGTTCCAGGATTAATGATGTACGTAACCGGGTCAATCTTAACACCTAGATTTATACCATACTCTTCCTTTGTTGTTATATTATAGTCGTTAAAGTTCTGAACAAACTTATTTCTATATCCAAAGAGCTTATCCGGGCTGATAGACAGCAGGTTGATTATTCTTTGAAGCTTACTTGGAAAGCTTATTAAGCTGTTGTCAAATATATTTGAACGCGACTTAATCATATCATTCATTGATATGATCCTCGCAATTTCAGCAGTATCAATATTCGAGGTATTATCTACGAAATTGTGAATTCTCTCGTATATCTTTTTACTAAGAGCATCGGGGTCAGATTCTTTATCTCCAAATATCGCACCTAAAAAATCCCCAAAGAATACCTCCTTATCCAATAAGCTTTCACTGAACCTTAAGCTCTTATACATACCCTCACCGTCAAAATCCTCTCCTTCTTTAAATAACTTAAAATAATTAGACGGGTATATATTAAACTTAGCAGAACTACTAGTTATTGCGGAAAGTGGATTTATTATTTCTATACCGTTGACAGTGCTTAATGAGCTCACCGTAGCTATAATAGAAATGCCTGATAATGGCTCAGAGCTGCTATTTCCAATTTCTAAGTAACCACGGAAATATCCACCTCCTTGAAATGATGATAGTGTATCTTGCAGGCTATGTACTTTGTATTGAATGTTGCTGTACTGAGAGCTTAGCGTTATGAATACAGTATCATTGAGCACAAGCTCAGGCGTATACTTAATGTTAAAGCCCGAAATATCTTTAAGCTTTAAAACAAAGTGTATCCTACTATTGGCGAATTTGTTTTTATCGACATCAAAGTTCGTTGCAACTCCACCATCACCATCAATTCCGTTAGAAGTTATTGAGAGACTTTCAGGTTCAGTATTATTGGCAATGGCTCCTGAAAGCGTTATATAGTAAGGGTTTAAGCGTAGGTTTTTAGGCCTACGTGCAAAGCGTATACTAAATCCATCCGTTGGAAAATCATCTCTATAATACAATATTTGTGCCCCTGATAGCCCAACTACATCTCCATTAATTGACTTACTATATTCAATTGCTTCATCAATACTGACATCAATATTGCTACTCTCTATACGTACTTTATTATTATCTCCCGTTTTATCCAAATACGCATAAATCCACCGCGGCTGTATATTGATTTTTGATATAGGAGTAAATTCATCACTGTCTAATTGACTTATATATTCACGTTTAATTAAAGTATGGGAAGCTTCTAAGTGATTATATTTACCAGGTACTAAATAGTGGTATTGCTCTGTCTGTGAACTTAGCACCTTATAATCAACTTGTAACTCATTAAATTGACGCACAGGGTCCGGCAAAACTGGATCTGTAAAAACGACCTCCTGCTCTGTTACAGTAGTTTGCGGTTTGAGACTTTTGGGTAGGAAGCCTATCGGTGAGTTTTCTTTAGTTATGACTTGAGGTGTAAGCCCTCCAAATTTAAACTCATCAAAAACGTGAATCGGAAGCGTTTGTGTTACTCTAATAGCATTAGATAATTCACCTGCTAAGGCTTGAATTGTGTTGTCTTGCTGAGTCGTCTCAACAGTTACAGAATCCTTAACTATATCCTCAACAGTAACTGTTACCGGGAGCGATGCAATTTCACCTCGATCGGTCTGATCAAACAATACAAATGATACGGTGTAGCGACCTGGCTTAAGATAATAATGCTCTGGTGAGATTGCATCCGACGTAGTACCGTCACCAAAAAACCAAGTCACTCTTGTAGCAGTACTAACCTCATCCAAACCCGCGATTGAAAACTTGAAAGGCGTAGAAGGGAGGCAGTATGTTGTTAGGGAGGTAGTATCTCCCTTGTAGTCAGTTACAGTAATAGTCTCTGAAATATTTACATTTACATTATTATTCATCTATGACCTTTATATATTGTGTTAACGAAGCTGGGTAGTTCAAGTATGGAAATTTATAAAACGGAAGAGTGGTGTTTTGGTTTATTTGTACTACATCATCCTCTGGATATAAAGGATTCCATCCAATGAAGGAAACTCCATTAATTTCTATGTTCTCCTCAGTATTTTTAACATATATATTTTTAATGCCAGGTATACTTAAAATGTCTGATGTGAGTTTACTCATATTGATAACTCCGCCTAGCTCGTTGTTCGACGGTAGAAGGAAATTCCTTATAACATCAGCAACCTGTTTAGACAATGAAGGTTTTGATACTTTGTTATTATTTTCACGTACAATAACAAGGTTACAGTTATCCGGAGTGTCTATTGTTGGTGTTTTACCAGTGGTGCCTAACTTAAACGTAACGTACATAGGATCACGAGGTATCACTTCATGTGATATGACTTTATAGTCCTTCACCATATCGACTATTAGATTTTTTAAGGAAGTTGGAAGATATGCTGGCTCGATATCATCACCATCTACATTAAAGCGTGGAACACAGAATACGTTAATGTTATTAAAGTCGCACGAGTCAGCAAAATTGACCTGGTTGTATATCACCCTGTTAACCTTGTTTGGATCGACGCTTATTCTATAGAAATAATCTAGATACTCTCTTACATACTCATCATTTGACGCAACATATACTGATTGAGTTAATGAGTTAAGGTTTCGCTTAATAAAGAAAGAATAATCATTCGCAGTCACTAACCGTAAATTCATGTCAACAAAACTAGGCGTATTCTTTCTAATATCATCAACATCTTCGAACTTACCGATAGCAGTAGAGTTTGATGGATTAGTGAATCGTATAAAGGTTGCCTGCTTACTTGTTAGAGTTTTGGATGATTTATCAGAATTAATATCAGCATAAATATCTTCGAACTGCTGTGTTGTGTAAGTAAAGAGGTTCTTGTTGGATATTGCGTTCTTTGAAATTGAACCTCTTATGTTATCACTCTTAATATAATAAACAACCACCTCATCACCCTCTTTGAGCTGTCGACCATTGGTATTATCTCCAAACTTAACTTCGTAGTTACCATTTTCATTTAACCGCAAGTCATACACTCTATCATAGTTACCTGCTAAATAAAGACTAGCCGTCTCTTCGTATTCATAATATCTGCTCGAGGCAGCCTCTTTTACGTATACTGATATTGAACCCTCAGATATAAACTTAGGCTCTACCTCATCAACAATATTATCAACTACAACTGGAAATGTTTCAAACTCTGATCCACCTGCAGTGTATGTAGGATACTCCTCAACAACTCCTTGATATAATACTACGTTATCAGTAAGAGCCTCTAGTGGCTCCTCCTGCGCTGATAACGTTCTTGAGAAGCTGTAGTCTTGATTTGCAGTATATTGAATATCATCTACTAAAAAATAGGAGTACTTTCTTAGTGTATAGTTACCGACTGGTAAGCCTGAATCGGCAGTAGCGACGATGGGACAGGTCGATGTCACACTACCTCGCGGTTTATAACCAACGAGATTTACAATCTTATTCATATTCTCATATAGAGAGGCCTGTGAAAAGGTTGATTCTGATGCTGTAGTGTTTAGATAGAATAACAGTACATGGTACGAGTATGCGATGATCTCTATTACAGACGCGAGGTTACTTCCTTCATATATTTGATCGGTAAAATTTTCATCTTGCTCTAATCGATCTATAATAAAGTCTTTTAGTGTTACTGCGTCAAAAGCTACATACGCGTCTTGCGATAGCTTATAATCTGTATTATCTTTTATCATAATTTAAAAATATCCGTTACTGTTTAGGTAGTTAGTTAATGTTACACCATATACGTCAATCTCCGGAATATTAATAGTGAGGTATATATCATATTGATTGTCATCAGAATTAGCAACTACACTCACTCTTTCCACCTCAATACGCGGTTCAAATAAGGGAAGACTTCTCTCAATGTCCCGCTCTATAAAGAACGCAGTATCTTCATTGATTTGATCAAATACATAGCGTCTTATATCTACACCATATTCTGGTGCTAAGATTCTTTGTCCAGGAGACGTTAAGAACGCATTTCGAATGCTATTCTTAATTGCCTCTAAATCATATATTGCTTGAACATCGTTAAGTTCCTGCTTTGCGTTAATTGTATTATTGTACGTATAGGAAGTCTCTAGATCAAGCTTCAAGTCTTTATACACAAAACCTTTTTTAACAGCCGAGTCTGTTAGTCTGTTAGGTGCGAGTTCTGTTAACTTTAAGCCGTTCACAAGTATATTTATTCAGGCGATCTTGTTTCAAGAGAAGCTTCATAAGGCATATTAATATTAATATTTGCTGTAAATGTAGCGACTTCACCATAAATAATGATATGGCAAAGCGAAATAAATTTATGTCCTTGTTTGAATCCGCTATGAATAGATACCAACGTGGAGGTTTCCTCATTGGTGATGTTTTTAAGTTTGATGATGACTTTAAAAATAACGATGAGTATAAGGATCTTGGGCAGAACGTAAAGGACTTTATTGACGACATGATTGAATCTGGGCTCAATATTAAGGTCGTGGGTATTAAGGACAGCACACCTCAGAGGTACCCTGCTGGTAATAATAGCTCATCCCTCCATACTATATTAGACATTGCTCTTGACAATACAGGCGGTAGATTCACACATCAGTGCTCTATTCCTAGCGGCCTAGGCCAGCCAGGTGAATCCCCCTACCCTAACCTTGATCCAATCCCTGACAGTGCTCGTCGCAAGGACAGAGTTAATATCAAGCCGGAAGAGTTGTCTGAAGATGAAGAGAATCTATCCAACAAGACTGACCATGGAGATGGAAAGCTTAGCCAAACAGAAAGAAAGCTTCCCTCACAAAACACAGCGATTCCTTCAAATGGAGAAGCAAAGCCCACTACTGACGCTTATATGAAAGGGCTAAAGTAGAGATTATTAAACTCTCTCTAAATTAACCCAGCATGCGAAGCAGTTAATTTCTTTATCTAATACAAAGGTTGACTTGTATAAGTGATCAGCTAATATAGTGATCATCTCTTTCTTTTTCATATCATCCATAGGCTGCTCATATAGATGATCGAGAAAGTTAGCCATAAGAGTATCGTAGTCGCCTTGAAACCTATCCTCGCTCTCAATAAGGTGCTTTCTCAGTTCTAGCGACTTACCAGTGGTTATCTTTTCAAAGATTGACTTTAGCAAAGCTTCGTCTGTATCGCTATTTGTAATGTGTAGTTCTGAGTTAACTACACTCTTCTGCAACTCGTTAATAGTCTTGCGAAGATCAGGAAAGTATCTCTTAACAAGCATTACAAACTCCTTCTTCTGTACATCTGATACAGTTACCTCTTCTTGCTGCAGAATACTATAACATCTCTTAACAGCCTGGTCAATAACGGGCTTAAGATCGAGTGATTGACATCTAGATTGTAGAGCAGGAATGATTTTATGCTTGTAGTTAGCAGTAAGAATAAAGCGACAGTACTTAGCGTACGTCTCCATAGTATTACGCAATGCTCCCTGTGCCTGAGAGGTTAGACCGTCAGCCTCATCTAGTATCACCACTTTAATGCCCCCATCGAATGACTTGGTCTGAGCGAAGTTAGTGATATTGTGTCTGATGGTGTCGATGCCTGATTCATCAGACGCATTAATGTACAAATAGTTGCACTTAAGTATATCGTTGACAAGAATCCTAGCTAATGTTGTCTTGCCTGTTCCGGGATTACCTGTGAATAGTAAGTTAGGAATCTCATCCTTAAACTGACTAACTACGCGTAAAGATTGCTCATCTAAGATAAGATCATCAAGCCGTGCCGGTCTATACTTTTCACACCATATTTTATCAAATTCAATCATAATTATTTACCCGAGGACCCAAAGCCTTTTTCACCTCTTTCGGACTCAACAGCTTCACCCTCACTCACAGCCACGGGGTGGTTAGCATATACAACAAACTGTGCAATTCTATCACCAGCTTTGACTTCATAGTCTTTATCAGTTAGATTATAAAGCTTAACGCCTGCGTCAGAACGATAGCCCTCGTCAATAATACCAGGATGTGGCATAATACCATGCTTAAACCCAAGACCACTACGACCTTCGATCTTAACCCAGTATCCTGGTTCAATAAAGCTAAACTTAAGCCCTACATCTACAACTGCTGAACCTTTTGCCGGTACAACAACACTAACAACCGATGTAACATCTAGACCTGTATCGTCTTTGTGATTCTTACTGGGTAGCACCGCACTACTATTTGTTTTCTCAAATCTTAATTCCATATATACATATAATAACGTATATATGGAAAAAATCAACTACATGATTAAATATATGTATGGATGATGATCTTGATGATACAGTTAATGATATTATATCTCAACTAAAGGGTAATAACACATTAGCTAAAACACCTACTAGCAACACGTCTATAGACAAAGAGCAATTGGAGAATTTTATTATCCAACACTCTGGAAATCTTATTGCTAAGTCGTTAGATATTATAGATGATGTAAAGGAATACATTTCATCAGCTCCCGAGGCTCGCGATGTAGCGGCGTTTGCCGAGCTATTAAAGGCAGCGTCGTCTTCTATTGATACGCTTAATAAGGTGTACGTATCAATAGAGAAAAACAAAACATCAAAAGAAATAAAACAAATGGATGTTGAGTCTAAGGAAAAAATCAATAATGATCAGAACGTTACCTATTTACTATCACGTAAAGAGATCATGAAAGAGTTAATGGGGAGTAGCGAAGAGAAGGAAACAAAGGATGATGTTGTAGATATCTAGTCATTGATTGGCTCCTCTTCCGGCTCGTCACCTTGTCCGAACTGACCTAAAAACTCGTGAAGCTTGTATTCCTTTTGAACCATATTTTCATGAAACGAGGATAGTGGGATTTTTACTGTATAATCCATATAATCATCAGAGGTATACAAATCACCTGTCAGGTCTGTCTCAACTATTTTATCTACTTTTACTTCACCTTCTGGATGGTGATACGATCCTTCATTCTCGACATAAGGTATCTTACGCTTTACAGGTGAATTCTCTACAGAGTCATTACAGCTCTTACTATAAGGATTGACTAACTTATTGTATTTGTATATATCATAATCAGCTCCTAAAAACTGTCTAATCTTACCCTGAGCATCTGCTCCTTCAGTAGCGTTCCACGATTCTATATCAGCAACTCTATACGTACCGTGCGCTTCTTCGCTAGTGGCCTTCACTCCTGGACTGTCTGACATATACGCATCAAACGCTAGCAAACCTGCTAAATTAATATTTTGTATATCGTTAGTTAATACCATTGTATTGTAAATATTTCGTTCAACATGATAAGGCACCTTATGACGCGTGACGTTATTGTAATTACTTCTAAAGTCTAACTCACTACCGCATTCACTATTCTTATTAGGTGGTGATGCTTGTTGATTGTTAATAGCCATTTGATCTATATCTGTCTGTAAATCAGACTTATTACGATTACCTGTAACACCTAGTATATCAGGCGGATTACGCCAGAAGGGATCCTTAAAGTTATCAGTCGCAGCTTTGACTAGCCTATAGAAAGGAGAATTCTTGAGCTGCGTGACATAATACATTATAGAATACTCACTCAAATCACCACCACCTCCTGTAATAAAGGAAACAAACTTATCGAGCTGCTCTTTACCTATATGAAAGATTTTCTTAAACTCCTCCATAGATGTTTTATCCTCTTCACTAGGATCACCTGGAGGGTCCTCAATAAGCTCATCGACTTGTTTTCTCGTAACAAGATACGACCTTAAAGTTTCTATCTTCTTTGTTATTTTAAGTATAGGTTTCATTTTTCCAGTGTCGAGTCTTCATTTTTAAATCCTGGACCAGCAAAGGTCTTAATACAGTGAATCTCCATTCGATATGTAGTCTCCAGTTTAATGTGCTGTACATTAGTCACTAAATACCGGCCCAGCAACCTCTTATCTGCTACAGTTTTATCATCCTTGTTCTTAACCACGTCGATGAACGAGCCTGGATATACATCCACTGCGCCTATTACATTAACATTTATCTCTAAGTTATAAAACGTCAAGCTATTAACTAAATCTGCAGTTACTATTTTTTCGCTCTCTTCAATATTAAACGGTAGCCTGACTATTCTAAACTCCCTATCAATCTTCTCTTTTTCTAGTAGAATATGCTCTTTAGGTTTACCGCCTACAAGCTTAAACTCATCAACAAATTTTTCTTTCCACTTCTCCTTAACGTCCTTTAGCCTCACTTCACGCATCGTCGATGTTCCTAACTGCCTATCATATGAGACTACAAGGTTATTCATATAGAAGCTGTTAGTATAATACGTTGCAGGCGAGACAACAGTAATACTAGCCACGTTGTTTGTGTATAGTTTAAACGGTTCCTTCGATTGCGGATTGTTTGGGTTATGTTGCTTGCTGTTGGCAGTGTCACCTGTATGCACCACATCTGATACAAGCTGATTGTTTTTCGCGAAATATTCCTTTGACAGCGGCTTTAGGTTATATTTACCTTCTTCATCTCTCTGCAAGAACCCCTTTACGAATAAATCACCATCCTTATAACAGTAATATCTCAACAGATAGTATACTAAATCTATATATCTAAAATGTGAAGGTGGGATGTAATCACATAAGAAAATTTCACCGCTTTCAAACTCACCAACATCTAGCTCAAGTTCTTCTTCTAAAATCTTTTTAAGAATATCTCCAATAAATCCGGTATATTTTTTATGTGTAGGAAACTTCTTCTGCATTAAGAATTTATCCTTATCGATTAAAATATACATTTTTGAATTTTTTGCAGGTGTATCATCTGCAGTATCGTTATGCTCATCCTTAACAACAAATTCATATTTTATCTTCTTACGAGCACCCTTTGCTTGCTTGCCTTGCTTTTCCGGCTCAAACTCATATTCAAGTATATCAGTACCATCACCGCGCATAAACCAGTCATCCTTACCTTCTAAGTAATTGTAAGGATTAGATATAGTTATTACAGCATCAGCAAACGGCTCGAAAAAATTCTCGTTGATAGAAAAAGCCCGTATACTTACCGGGTTGAGCTTTAACTTCCCCTTTTCATTTCGAAGCTCGAGCTTAAATTTATACTTTTGCCCGTTATATTTAGTAATGTCTGCCATTGTATACGGTCATGTTAGTTATTTGCTCGAAAACAACATCCAAGAAATCAGGGAGGATGTATTTAAGCTGTGTACCGCCAGGGACAACAAACAGGTTATCCTTTAAAATATCTTCATTCAATATGTATATTAACCACCACAATTTAATATCCTCATATATGTTCCAGGAAACTATAGTCATAGGCGAGTTCGCCTTAACTGCATAATAACTAACATACTCTTCATTAATATTTTCCGGTATACTAATCTTCTTAAGGATGTTATAGAAATAAAATTCTTTATCATTGTTTGAAGTGGTATATAGCTTAAAGAGCCTCTCATACGAGGAGAGATCAAGTAATCCAAACTTGTCAACAAGTTCAGCGCTTTCATTTTGGTATTGTCCTGTAGTCTTCATTTATTAAGCAAGATCGTACTGATCCTTATAGTTAGATGGTTCTGTAAATAGCGGTGTTAAGCTGACTATTATGCGATAGCCTTCAGGTATTATCTTCTTTTCTTTCATAAGCCTCATGCCTAGCAATTCGATATTGATACTCATTGAAGCCCATCGTATGTGTCTATAACCGCTGACCCACACCTGCCATAGACGTGGTGGTATAGCGATGGTGTTAGCTTTCTCTCTCGTAAATCGATTTAACACAATCAGCTCTTTTACGAGCTCATAATTCTTCTTCCAGCTCGGCTCACCTCCTTCGTTTGGCGAATCATCTGTATTAATAAGATAAAAGTCAAAGTTCACAGCATCCTCATCGACGCTATATTGATAGTACTTCGGAGGCTCGATTAATGCACCGGGTTTACCACCTGCCATCGCAGTAACCTGGCCTTTAGTAGCTGCCAAGCTATCCATAAACTTGGTAATCTCCCCAGCATACTGTGCGCCGAATGCTTGGCTACCATTAGTACTACCAACGTATTGATCACCCCATGCATTTTGAAATGACCGTACAGTATCGCTAAAGAAAGGAAACGTCCAGCCTTGACCTGCTTTAGCCTTATACAGCTCATCATAATACTGCTTACCTCCGGATCCTAATTGAGATCCCCAATTCTTAATACGGTTTACTATATCATTTTGATCGATTTCATATGGTATAGCACGAATACGTGGAGCTTCTTTTTTAACAGATTCTCCTGTTGCAGTAGTCCACTTATATTCTTCGACAATATTAGCCATATATATATTTATCTAGCGAATATACTTTAGTATCTATATTTACATAGATACATGCGGTGTAGAGGCTCCTAACGAGTAAGGTGATCGATTGTACGATCCTTTACTGCCGGGCTTATTGGAGCTGAACGATCCTTGAACAGCGCCTCCATCAAGAGGTCTATTACCTCCAGGCTCAACTATTACTCCTGGTTTATTCTTCTTATGCTCGTTAAGCGCTTGTTTTTCTGTATTAACGAGGTCAAACAACAGCTCGTTATTTGTTGCCAGCAACGCGTTTGTTTCGTGTATAAATTCAACAGTATCAGCGATTACAGGCGCCTTAACATGCAGAGCCGGCCGCGTATCCTTAACACTTTCACCTATACTACTTGCTAATTGATCAGCCGTGCGTTGCAACATAATCGCAGACGCTGAAGAATCTCTCTGATCAATCTTAGCTGCAGCTTGTATCATTTGCTCTTTACGATATGTTAGTGCTTTAACAGTCGCTAGCTGACTATCAACTTCACTAGACTTACCGGCTTTTGCGAGCTTATCATACTCGCGCATTGCAGTAGTTATCTGCTTATTTATCTTATCTAACTCTGCAGCACTTTCACCTAGTATTGATTGCTTATACTCTCTGAAGTTACCGCTAAACTCTTCTGACTTTACTAACTCTGTGAACTGGTCACGTAATAAGGTACTAGGTAGTTCGGACTTGTCAGATAACCCTGTTGCCTTAATATATGAGTCTTGAGCTAGCTGACTCGATGAAGTACCAGCCCATTTAGTATGCTTCATGTCCTCTTCGGTTAGTTGAGACTTTTCATGAGCCCAATTCATATAACTATCAGCCGTGTTTTTTGCGGCTGACTTAATCATACTAATACCCTCACTAAATACATTTACAACCGATGGTATGAAGTTCTTCAAACTATTAACAACAGCATCTCCAAGAGAGTTAAAGGCGTTTGCAATTCGATCCGCCCACTCCATAGAAGACTTTGGAAGTGAAAATGTACTAGAGTCATCTGACTGTAATATGCCGAGCCACTCTAGAGGCTTCCTTATAAACCATGGTAAGCTCTTCATCTTGTTTTGAATAAACTCACCAACTCTCTTACCAAACGACTTGGTTGTTTGTGGGGCGGATAATGCCTTTTCATTATCAGAGTCGCTAGTTGAGAACAGGCTCATGACCCAATCAAATCCAGTCCACATCGCGTCCTGTACTCCTGGCGGTAAAAAGATGAACAGACCCTGCATCAATTGCTTCATACCTGTTGTATAGTTACCAGACACAATACTAGCAATACCTTCTCCTATACTCCATAAGTTACCAAAGACAGGTATATATCTAATAATACCTACAAGCTTACTGCCTATATTAGCAGCTGTATCTTTCAATGTTTGCCAGAAGCTGTTAGTCTGTTGGCCTTTACTGACAGTGTCACTACCTTGCTCTTTTTTTGGTGATTTTAATATGTCCCATAACAATAATGCTCCGTCTAATACCCATGATATAGCTGTACCCGGTCCAGGAAAGAAGTCTGCTATAGCGGATATAAGCTCTATTGATCCGGCAAACCATTCCCCCTCTTTAAATCTCATATAAGATAGCGCAATGCCGGCAAATCCTCCAATAACAGGTAACCATTTTAATACCGTAAGCACCTTCATACTTATCTTACCTGCTGTCTTTAATAATACAGGTAGAAACTTAAGACCCGCCTTAACAGCCTTTGTAGCAGTTGAAGCTGCACCTGCTTGACCCATAGAGTTTTCTGTTAAATCATATATAAGCATTGCGCCGTCGAGCGCTGCAGATGCTATCCAACCAGCTCCGGGTACGAGATTTAAAACGCCGGACAAGAACTCTAACGTACCTCTAAACCAACGACCTTCTTTAAAGGCGTTATAAGAGAACACAAAGCTTACTAATGATCCGAAAAACGGTAAAAACTTGAGAACCTTTAGTAAACGCGTACCTAGTAAGTTCGCTGTTTTAAATAACATAGCCTTGAACCCCTGCGCGACTCCCTTAAGCCCTTTCGTTCCGCTTTTTGCAGCAGTTAACCCATCGTCGAACCATTTTGATATATCATCGGCAAATTTACTATATCCTTTAAAAAATGTCTTCAACCCGGTATGAAACCCTTTAATGAGATCGGGTATCTTTGCTATAGTCTTCATTGCCCATGTACCTACACCTTGAAAGGCATCCCACACATAATCTGCTAACATTATAATAGCACCTATTGCTATGGCTAGCAACCCTAATTTTGTTGCACTTGCTTTATTAGGAATCTTATCTAGCCACTTATCACCACTATTGACAGTATCCTTACTACGCGCTACTAGAGTTGATGGCTTGTTATCCTTTTCCTTCTTTTTATTAAAATCAAAGAAGGCCTGTGCCATTACTGTAGCCGTATTATACGTACGTGTCTTCTCATTACCTGTAAGAGTTGAAACGACGCGGCGTAGACCATGTCGAAATGTAGAGCCTTGGCTTTTAATAACATTCTTATCGACTAACCTATCCTCGTCACTACTAGGTATACCAGCCTGTTCATTATTACGCTCATTCAGCGCATTTAACCCGAGTAGTATGTTGTCAATATCGTTAACTGTAGCCACATATATATTTATTCAACATCAAAGAAACTCGGATCAATTTCTACAGTAACTTCATCGACTGTAAGCAGTTCACGTTCTTCTTTGCGGATATTCTCGATAAACCGTATAATTGACTTGTTAAGAGCGAGTGGTAGCGACTCGATTAGCTTAATTTTATCACCAATCTTAAGAGATGTATAGTCAATTACTGTATCTCCGTACGATACAGTAGATATAAACTTAACAATTTCATACACATATATACTTCCTAAATTCTTATTGTTATTGTCTCCGTTCCTCTTAATCTCTTCTTCGAGCTTCTTTACAATATCACCCTCTTCAATAAGAGTAGGTACCCTTACATCCACGCTTATACCCTTATATTTAATTGTATCTGTATCTGGGAGACTGTGTACGTGGTCCTTATATGCTGACAGTACTTCAGCGAGGTCGATTACCTTATCATCAGATTTATATTCAGACCCTAGAGCGTCAATCCTAAGCGCTATAGCAATAGGTACTCGATCATATACCTTTAATGTAACATCGTTACTACTATCAGTAATAATTTTATTAAGAATTCTTGTAAAGCTGACCAGTCCAGAGACACCATCAACAACGCTAGATATGATATCTTTCTGTTGCTTAAGGTTCAAGCATTGAAACGCAAGCGTGGCCTTGCGTGACGGTATATATACGTCAACATTGTCACTCTTGATACCCTCAATCTTCTTAATAAAAGAAGATATATTATTTTGATCTGCCATAACGTTATTTATAACCCCGTCTCAGAAACTCCACCGTTTTGATTTTTATTTTCCTTTTCAAACTCCTCCAGATAATAGTTAATATCGTTTGGAGTTGATTTGAGCAGTGCTTCACCTCCTATTTTACGTGAGAGATGATACATAATATCTCTACATGTAAGTAGGTGAAATCCTGAATATAATGCCTTTATAATATATCCTGGATCGTATGACATAAAATTGACATTAATTTCATCAATACCTCTCTTCTTTATACTATCAACTAATACAAAACTCAAGTCCAGTTCTGATATATAGTCTCTTATAACGCTATATACTGTTGCAGGTAATGACGAGAGTATTTTGGAAGTATCTTCATTATCTAACTGACAAATATCAAGATCAATCCCGTCAATAGATATTTTGCTTATAACAGATGAGAACACATCGCGGTTTTTTTCTGTAAATAAGTGCCGTGGGATATCTAAGGTTAACTTAATATCGCCTATATTATATTCTTTAGCATGTATTGAGGTATCGTATAGTCGGTTAATAATGTTATTGAGACTTAAATTAACCTGTTTACCGTTGTTATCGTTCAACGAGAGATCCTCTGTTACATATACCTGACATGCTCTACACATAACAAAAAACTTATCGATACAGCTTAAGCTCTCAATACCGAGAACATGCTCTAGTAAACCAATAACACCTGCATCGTTGTCATCATAATAGAGACGTGCAACATCAAATATATCTTTAAAAGTAACTAAAGGTATGTTGAATTCCCTTTTAGAGTATGGCAGGGTATCTATATACATCTAGTTTTATTTAGTATAAGATCTGCAATGATCAATATCTAAATCAGATTAAGCAGTTCGACCATTTACAACATACTCCTTATATGCCAGTGTAACTGTCTTAACTATAAAATCTGTGTTATCATAGTTCATAGTATACCCCTCGCAGTTTGTTGGGTATACGTCCTTGAACACAAACTGCTTCCTCCTCTTACCATTCTTACCATACTCTGTAACCTTCATTGAAGGTGCCTTGAGCTTTGCGTTTATTAGACCGTCAACAGTTAAGGCTATGATCCACGGTCTAAAGATCTCATCTACTATATCATTATGAGTTTCTAGAAAGTTTACAGTTACGCTGCGTGATAGGAAGTCGTTTCTCTCAACAATTCCCTGACCTGGCATAAAGGCACCGCGGTTTGTTGAGCCCATATTGGTAGCGATTAGCGATTCACTTGGAAGCGTTACCTCCTGCGCAACCAATAGGTTGCTGAAGTTGTTATGTGAGTCTATATAATCCTCAAGCAATGCACCAGTGTCTTCTTGCCTGTATTTGATTTTGCGTATAGCACTCTTAACCTCACCCTCAACCGTTCCAGGGTCGATTTCTACAGACCATAATACAGGCATAGGTAACCGAAACCTACTGTTACCATTATCACCAAATCTGGAAAGCCACTTGCTGATGGGTTCGCTGTAATCTGCCATAATAATATTTATATTAAAAAAGCTATACCGCATGCGGTATAGCTCTTAGTTTTAAATTATAAGATCAACTCTACTAACCTCTTCCTCTATAATCTTGTGGTGATCCACCTCTAAATGAATTTGATCGATCTGCTTGGCTTTCACTGAAGTTGGTATAGAAGTGATATGAGAAGGTAACAGGGAACGTAAGTACTTCACCAGAACCATCTGCGATGGCATATTGAATTTCTCCAATATCACGGATGGAGGCACCTACTAAATCGATTTGTGCCATTTCCTGCAAGCGCTTATCAAGAGCGACTAGACTTATTCTATCACCGGCATCGGGAACGCCATACTCTCCTAGAGACGTGTCGTTATCAAACACTGCACGTGAAGCGGCTTCAAACTGTCCACGTAAGTTTACAGTCTCATCATGATAAAACTCAATTGTAAAATTCTCTGAGTTTGTATATGTCGACTTACCGGGAATATTAAACTGCTGACCGAAGTAGTTAACTGTCTTATTCTCAATTGCACGTCCGGGTAAGCTAGCTGTTCTAGCATAAACTAGCTCCTCTTCACCATCAAATGCAATTTGAGTGTTTGGTGAAGTGCCAGCGATGTCAATTTGTTTGACTCTAAAAAGAAAGTCACGAGCGAATTGACGTCCTACCGCTTTATCGAAGAAGTCTGTAATTGTTGTTGCATCTGCCATAATAATATTTATTGTTAAGTTTGTATTAAAGCCCCGTTTCCAGGGCTTTTTTAGATTTAAGCTCCTATAATCTCCTGGAAGTTAGCATCTGAACGAGTTGCAACGAAGTTAATTAATATGAACTCTGCAGACCTGACAGGCTTAATGTATATATCAACAACAAGTTCATTGTTATCAATAACTTCAGAGTTATTATTTCTCTCATCGCATACAATAAGGTAATCGTAAACACCCTCGTTGTTCAGAGCACGTTCAAAGATTGGAGTCAGTACATTAACTAGTCTCGTTCTTGTAAACACTGTATTAGGCTCAAATACAAAATACTGTGCAGCTTTACGAGATGGTCGTTCAAGTGCCTGGAACAATCTACGAACATTAATTCGATCGAATGCACTTGGCTTCCGTTGTAACGTCTTCTGACCAAATACAACAGGTCCCTGTGCTGGGAAGAACGTAATTGGGTTGAGGTTAGATTTATAGAGCTCGTCTCGTTGCTTCTGGTTTGGAGTAGATGCAATCTCTAGAGCTGTTTGAACTAGCCCGTTATTAAACCCTGCAGGAGCAATCCATGGGAATTTTGCAGCATCGGTACGTGCCATTATTGCTGCAGCAAATCCAGAGAATGGAACCCATGTATTTTGTCCAACGAATGGATCATAAACCTTGGCCCAGTTAGCATATGTACATGCATACGATGTATTAGCGCTAGCGAACTGATGACGTGTTGCCCAGTAAATATCTTTCTGGAATATTGATGTCTTAAGACCATCAATCTTAACGTCTTTACCAGTAACGTAAATATGCCTCAACGGATCAGCAACAAATATGCAATCGCCCCTACCACCATTCTTATAAATAGGTGAGCAGAAATTCTCAAATGTCTGGAATACTGACATATAGTTATTTCTAAGTGCGCGGCCATCTGAGGCAATATCTTCATTAGTAGTTCTAAGTGAGTCAACAGCAGATGCTATACTAGCATCATATCTAAACTCATCGTAAAACGATGTACCTGATGCTGAAGCTGCGGCATATACAGTGCCTAAGCCTGCTTCCGCAACTACATCAATATCGTATAAGTCCTGATTTCTTACCGCTAACAGCGATCTTTCAACCTTAGTAGGTACAGCGCCAATAATCTTTTCATCAACACGTCTGCTATTATATGCACCGAATGCATATAGATGATCACCGTATTCTTCTGAGCTGATTCCATCTAGGAATGTCTGAGTTACGCCTGATTTAGCTAAATCGTTATTATCTACTAACTGCTGCGATATCACTCTAACCTTCTTTTTAGGTACACCATTGATATCAACGGAAGTGCCTCCGAGCCTATCAGCAACATAATCATTAACAAATATCTCAACGTTACGTGACTTGCCGTCAGTATTACCGATGAATGCGTTAACCGATGGGCCACCTCCAGGAGCGAGAGAAGATCTAGAATAGTCAATAGATCCTAGTAGCTTATCTTCTACAACATAATCTAACTTAAACGACTCAGTACCGAAAAGTGACTTACGTAGCTTAAAGGTCATAATACCTAAAAAGTCATCTTCATCACGGCCTGACATATCGTAAGAGGCAATATTTTCTAATGTTTCAGATACGCTTGAAGTGCCGAACTGGTATCTAGATGACAAATTAAACTCTAACGTACTACCTGGCACGTTAAGGTAATCACGTGTAAAGCCGACGTCAGTATTAAGAGTCTTAACACCTCTAATAGATTCGAATTCTGATCCAGGATTAACAAACATATTGTCTGTTATACCGATATAATAGCCTTCGTATTGATCATTGAGAGTTGTCTGCGCCTTATTTAATAGAATAAGACCAGCGCCTCCTATTGACTCAAGCGTCGTAAAGGCATTAGATGCACTTGCGCTTTTTGACCACGTAAACGCTTCACCCTTTAGAACTGACTCATATTCATCTCTTGTAAACTCAAGGTGAGTAGGCTCACCTAATAGGTAAGTGCCTTTTTCGAAGTCTAGACTTGAATTATCACCAGCTGCTTCTGTAGCTGTAATGCCTACTGGTAGGCTGGTGTAAACTGGCTCAGTTGCTGGTATTACACTAGCACTTAATGTAATGCCAAGAGAGCTAACAGAGCTTGAAAACGTGGCAGTACTATCGATTGTAGTAACTACACCGCTAAGTGCATTAATAAGATCGCCTCTTGCTGGTGTAGGCACGGTATATAAAACATACGTATCTAAATTTGTATCTACAGGAGGAGCAGCAGTAGCACTAAAGCCAATCGAGTAGGTTGAACCGTCTGATAAGGCAAGGTCAACTTGAGCAGCAGATAATAGCGTCTCCGATACAGTTGCAGTATCGAATGTAAAATCATAACCAGGTATACCGGTATATGCAGTTACTGGATATACAAGTCCGGAAAATTTCGAGCCGAATCCAGTACCAGTACCGGCACCATAAGGTAGTCGAGAGGTCCAAATTTGTGCTGGGGACTTCAGCAGCTCATTAATAGAGTGATAAAAGTACCTCTCTGCAGAGTTTGTTGGAGCTCCGTACACTAGATCCAGTTCATCTTTTGTAGTTATTTTAATAACTTCATCGATTGGTCCTTGATCTGCATATCCTGTTACAAATACGTTAGTACCTACATTAGGTGGTGCGACTAGTGAAAGATCTCTTTCTCTTATCTCAACACCTGGTGAGTTGATTGTTCTTGTTGCCATATAATTATTTATAGATTTTTAGTCCTTTTTTTCAAAAATTAATTAGTTCAGTGTGCATTTGTGAATATACAAATGTGAACCCGCTAACGATCTCACCACCTCCTTGATAATCGTATTCAATGCTATTAATACTAGTAGGAAAGGCCTTTGTATACTTAAAAGCCATTACACGATTATCAAACTCATCTAGCGCATGAATTGTTAAATCGGTCTGATACTCTCTAAAGTCTTTTGACGTTACAATATCGCGCTCATTATATACTCCTGTCTTCTCATCATGTAATAAGTTCAACCATTGATATATGGTCCAGTAGTTTGAATATTCATTATCAATTACAAACTTTACATTTACAGGCGGGTAGGAGTTTTTAGAGTGTGAGGTGACGTATAGCGTGCTACCAGCATATCTATTCTCTACTGCAGGTACTGTTATCTCTGGAACTAAAGTACCAAATATAGAAAACTGTACTGAATCCGGAATAACCCGATCCTTGCGCTTATCATCCGTTATGTTAGAAGATATATTCCTCAAGACAGGTGGAACATCGAAGACTAACAAGAACTTATCTTGCCGCGCTTTATTGAGGGTCGATTGCTTTACTGCATTATTCGCCATATTAATATTTAGGTTTAAAAGTATTGTTTCCAGCCTTCTTGGTTCAGCCAATCCATTTCCGATATCTGCTCCGAATCATTTGCCATACCAAAAACAACAGGCGACATAAACGTGTTAGTCTCTCCAACAACCTCAAAATCATTATATATAGACGTCGGATCTTCAAAAAGCGCTACACCGTAATCCATTGGCTCAATCACACACGGCTTACCATGATCGTCTAGCTCAATAATATCAAAGTAGCGCTCTGTTAATTCCTTCTCCAATATAAAAAGAGCATATATCATACTCATTACTCTATCGTCATGAAACCCGCCCTTGGCCTTCCACGAACCATTTGGATATCTTACAAAGTCTTTTAATTCCTTTAAGGTTTCAACATCTCTTAACTCAACACATCGCATGTCATTGATAAAATATCTCATATTCATAACACCCTTATATTTGGTGTTAGTATGGGCGATCATCCCCATTTGAGGCTTAGATCTGTTTGCTACCTTAGCACCATACGAAACAACCTTTTCATACCCCACATCAAACGCTAGTCTATCAACAACCTGAGCCCCGCAGTTGTTACGCTCAATAAGAGCTAATGGAGATCCCCAGTTTTTTAGTATCTTATGAAGCTTATTAGCAAAATCTAGTGGTGGAATTTGTCTATTATGATATACCGCGACCTGTTTGATTGACTTAGTATCTGATATATCAAATATTTGTATTACCGACGCATCGATTCCGACACCCTCAGATATATCAACTCCTGCTACGTACACTTTATCCGGATCAGGCTCCTCCCAAATCTTATAGTTACCATCATCAAGTATAATTTTAGGACTGGTACACTTCTGCAACATTTCATTAAAAAGCTCTCCATCGATCGATGATTCGCCATTGTCTAAGAACTCACAGCAAAACTCCTGTTCCCACGCCTCATTTGAACCCAGTGCTTGTTTCGTCATAGCAGCCCACTTCTCATCCCTGCCAGGTACCTCGTTCCATAATATTAAATCGTGTCCCCATCCATTTTCACCACTCTCTGCACCTGTGTATATTTTATGAAACAGGTTACCAGTGCCATTCGCCGTAGAGCATATAAATACTTTTGACTTTTTAGCAGATGTAATAACAGGAAAGACTGATTTCCAGAATTCTTCTACCAGGTGCGGTTCAATGAAAGCCATCTCGTCAATTACGAGTACATTGACAGATTGACCACGAGCAGCTGTACCTGTTGTAGTTGTTATACCTATTCTACTACCATTTTCGAGAGTCATAGAAGTCTTTGCATATTCCTTGACAGGTGGCTTAAGCCAGTTGGGTAGCTCTTCATATGCCATTCTAACCCTCTGAAAGATTTCAATAGCAGTAGCCTCTTTGTTTGCGACTAATAAAATTCTTTGATCTTTATGAAAGCACGCCTGCCATAACAGGTAGATAGTCATCATAGTTGATTTACCGATTTGTCTAGATGCTAATAATATGAAGAACCTATTATCACGCATATGTCGAATAGCACGTTTTTGACATGCATGTAACTTAATTTTCTCCTTACCTCTATCTAGATTAACAATGTGAAAGAAGTTTTCGGCAAAATATAGTACATTCTTACTCGATTTTTTAAGGGCTTGTACTTTATCTTTAGTCCACTCTCCCTTCCAATTTGCATTTGGAAGGTTTGTATTACCCATATAATACATATTATTTTCTTTTCCCATTGAAAATATTTATATCTAGACATAAATAATTACATGTCTAAAGACGATATAAATAGCCTAGGATCACTTTACGGTGGTATGTTG
>Ga0196887_1000107_pt1 | contig 38734 bp, 71 predicted proteins | sample VirMetDEL_Mar_31_FD_169094 | JGI IMG/M metagenome (GOLD analysis project Ga0196887, IMG submission 169094) | Aqueous microbial communities from the Delaware River and Bay under freshwater to marine salinity gradient to study organic matter... | ecosystem: Environmental > Aquatic > Marine >... | reverse complement strand
TACAAATATGTATAATTAACTGAATAAAAAGAATACATATAAGTATTACTACTAACGTATGTGGTTAAGGTTAGTTGCGTGAATTAAACTAAAAGTAAATAGATATGGACATAAATAAATTACCAAACGTTAAAGACCATTGGATAAAAGATGGTTATTTAAACATTAAATTACAAACAGGAGATTACATTAGGTTAAATTTTAATAATATAGAATACCTAAAAAAGCAATTAACTTTAACCGATGTTGTAAATTGTTTACGATGAAAAAACTAAAAGAAAATTTTACTATTGCTTTAATTATATTAGGATTCTGTGGTCTTATTTACGGAATTGGGTTTATTAAATACAAAATTTGGAGAGCAGAACACCCACAAGCAAAAACTTGGACTTTCTTTGTACCACGAGGTAAGTAAATTGTTTACAACTTAAACGGTTAAGTGTAGTGCCGAGAAAAACTACTATAATTTTATAAATAAGCGATTATGAATGATATAATTAGTTTTGACATTACTATTGGTTAGGTATTACATTTAACCATAGTTGTGTGCCGAAAGGCTTGTAGTGCGGTTACGTAATGATGTAGCTTTTACAGAACGGTTATCCAACCGCATTACACACAACTTATATGGTTAAAGTTAGTTGCGGATAAATAAAAACAAATTAAATAAATACAAATGGAAAATATAATAAATTTTATAAGCAATATAGATAATTCTACTTATAATAAAATTAGACATAGCAAAAGTGATGCTGAATGCAGAAGGTACTTAAAGGAGCAATTAACCAGTAAAAATATAAAGATATGACACCAGAAGAAAAAAGAAAACAGAAAGTAATGGATTATGCTGCTAATTGTAGTGTATGGGAATCTTCAGTAATAGATACGTTAATGGAAGAAATACAAGATGCTATAAACGAGGAAGGTATACCAGAAGAGTACCATGAGGAAGTGTTTAATATAATTAATAATAGATGCACAATAAGAGTGTACTAATAACTAAACAATAAACCAATGATATACAATATAGCAATATTTGATGCTTATAAGATAAGCAAAACCAAGAAAGACTTCTAAAAAAAGAATTACAGCTATCAAATACCAAGATATCTGTAATTTTCGATTTAACACCTATGGCATTTGCAAATAGCACAGCCAAAAAAAGGTATGAACAAGCTTTATGTAGATTCTATAAATATGTAAAGGAACACGAACCAGAAGAAACTTGTAGATAACTGATTTGTATATGAAATTTAAAGAATTGTATACTTTTATTTGGTGGTTACAAAAATAGTACTTAGATTAGCTGAAAATTAATATTAATCACTAACACTTTATTTTTTATATACAGTGTTATTAAAAGTTTTTTTATGGAAATAAGTAAATTAAAAAGAACAGAAATGAAAAATATAGACCTTAGCAATAATATACGTTACTCTGCTCTTTTAGATGGCACTAAATTAATACAATATAGTACTGATGGTATTTTTCACAAACACTTAACTATGGAAGAATGGATTAAGTTTATTAAAAAAAATGTTTTATAACGGATGTGGTTATGATTAGTTGTGATTTATTAAAACAAAAAATTAAATAGAATGAAAAATTTAGAAAAACAAGCAATAGGAATAGTGGCACAACTCTTTGATTTAGCAGAAGTGCCAGTAGATAAGCGACAAGAAATAAATGATGTTGCTTATGATTACGTGACTGAACAATTAATTATAACCGATGTTGGTTGTAGTTTGCCGAAAGTATGCACTGGCTGTGGAAGTTTAAGCACTAAAGTAATAGATAAGAAATATCTTGCGTGTTGCCCTGATAACCAATACATAAAGTTAGAGGATTATTGCAAGAAATCTGTTTATAAGCCTGAACTATTTAATAAGTAAGGCACATTACTACCAACGTATTTGTGTATGGTTTGGTGCGATTTAAAGCAAGAAAATTAATAAATAGTAGAATAGTGTAAATGATAAAAATAAGTGGTTAAACAGACGATTAGTAGCACTAAATTATACACATTGTTGGTTACAGTTGCTAAAAAAGCCACATTAATTTGAAAAATTAAAATAAAGAATATGAGTGATAAAAGAATAGTAAAAGAAGGTAATAGGTATTATCCAGAATATTATAAAAACAAATGGTTTTTTAATTTATTTGGGGGGTATTGGAAAAGATATAAAAGCGATGAACTTTGGTTAAATGGATATTTTACAGAATTATTACCTTGTGATTTAAGTTACTCTAATTTAGAAATGGCAAGGGATTATTTTAAAGAAGAAACAAAAGAAATTATAGAATTATGAAAAATAAAATAATAGGTTGGTGGTCTGGTGGTGTTACAAGTGCAGTAACTTGTAAACTTTGCATAGACATTTATGGAGTTGAAAACGTAAGATTAATTTTCATTGATACATTTAATGAAGATGAAGACACTTACAGATTTAAAAAAGACTGTGAAAAATGGTATGGTAAGGAAATTGAAACTATTACAAGAATAGGTAAAGGTAAAAAGTATGAAAAAATACAAGATGTTTGGTATAAATACAAATCTTTAAATGTTGCTGGTGGTGCAGTTTGTTCTTCTGAATTAAAAAGACAATTAAGAAAAGAATGGGAAAAAGAAAATAGTTACCAAGCACAAGCATTTGGATTTGATGTTGATGAAATTAGACGAGTTAAATCTATGGTTAACAATTATCGTAAAACTGCAAAACCTATATTTCCATTATTGATGTACGGATATACAAAAAAAGATTGTGTTCAGTTAATACAAGATGAAGGTTTAAAATTACCAATGGCTTATGTACTAGGATTTTTAAATAACAATTGTTTAGGTTCAACCCCTACAACTGGAGGTTGCGTGCAAGGAGGAATAGGGTACTGGCAAAAATTTAGGGACATGGGTGGAATATGGCTCTCTAAATTTAACGCAATGTCTAAGATTGAACACGAACTAACAGACTTAAAAGGCGAACCCGTAACAATGTTAAAAGACCAAAGCAAAGGAGGGGGTTTAGTATTTCTAAAACCGCACCCAGACTACCCAAACATAAAAGATATTTCAATGATGAAAGGCAGACCACCACAACCATTAACAGATTGCAATGGTTTAGCTTGTGGTGTAAAAGATTTAGACGAAGTGAGTGAAACGCATCAAGAAATAAATTATCAAACTAATATATTCAATTTTCACGAATATGAGTAAGCTACAAGAGTGAGGTGGCTTTTTTAGCAATTGTTACCAACGGCTACGGCTATGAATTGAAGCCGTATAACAAATGATTGATTCAAAGAAATAACCTTAGCAAAGGCTTTTATTTATAGCCATTGTTAGCATTAGTTAATTATGATACACTTACGAGACCAAATAGTAACAGACGAATACCATAAGCAAGAACCTAAAGAAGATTTGATTAGAATACAAAAAGCATTGGTATTGCACAGAGATATACTTTGCACACTAGATGAGTGCGGTAATATATGGCAAAATTATAGTTGGGAACTATCTGCAAGTTGGTTATATATACCTAATGATTTGGAATCTATAATTAAGCACGTTGAAAGTGCTGATAACTTCAAATCTTATGCAGATTGGCTAGAATCTTAATTAATGCTAACGTATTTGTATATGGTTTGTTGCGATTTAAAGAACTGAAATAATTAAATAATAGAATAGTATAAATAATAAAAATAACTTGGTAAAACAGTGATTAGCAGCAATAAATTATATACGTTGTTGGTTACTGTTGATAAAAAAAGCCACTTATTTTTGCAAAAAAATAAAATGATTATGAGTAGGAAAAAAGTATTAGATGTTTGCTGTGGGCCAAAAAGTATGTGGTTTAATAAACAAGATGAAAGAGCATTGTTTTTAGATAAAAGACAAGAGAAACACATAATAAAAAGAAAAGATGGCTATGATAGAAATATAATAGTTGAACCTGATGAAATAGGGGATTTTACAAATATAAAACAAGAAGATAATTCATTTTACCATATTGTTTTTGACCCACCACATATACCACAAAAAACTATGACTGGTGCAATATGTAAACAATATGGACATTTAACCGGTGATTGGAAAGAAATGTTAAGAAAAGGATTTATAGAATGTTTTAGAGTATTAAAACCAAATGGAACACTAATTTTTAAATGGAATGAATGTAGAATACCAATAAAAGAAATCTTAGCTTTAACAGAAGAAAAACCGCTTTACGGACATAAAAGCGGAAAAGCTATGCAAACTCATTGGATTTGTTTCATTAAGAGTGAGCCGACCGAGTGAGGTGGCTTTTTTTAGCAATTGTTACCAACGTACTTGTATATGAAATGGGCGGATTAAAAGTAAGTGACGTTTATTGTGGCAATGACCTTGCAGACGTGCAGATAGCTCCGATACTCAATAAATTACACCGCCTTTTTTATATACGTTGTTATATGTCTGGTGCGACTTTAAAGCACAAAAGTTTGAATTATTAACCGACCCTTTTTCTTTTATTTTTGAGCGAGGGCAAATTGCGATAGCAAAATGAATACATTAAGTTTATTAAAAGGTGATTGCCTTAAAATTATGGAAGAAGTACCTAATAAAAGCGTAAATATGATTTTATGTGATTTACCTTATGGAACTACTGATAAAAACGAATGGGATAAAACCCTTGATTTAGATATTTTATTTAAGCATTATGATAGAATAATTACTGATAATGGTATAATATTACTTTATGCACAACAACCTTTTGCAAGTGATTTGATTAATGCTTATAGAAAATATTTTAGATACGAAATTATTTGGGAAAAAACAAAACCTGTTGGCTTCTTTAACGCAAAGAAAATGCCTTTAAGAAGCCACGAAAATATATTAGTATTTTACAAAAAATTACCTAAATACAACCCAACTTTAAAAGATTGCAATAAGAAAGTTAAAAGACCTGACGAAAGTGGTGTTTATGGAACAAGAAGAAGCAGAAGTAATGAATACACAATGACTAAAACAGGCTATCCAAGAACAGTTTTAAAATATACGAATGTGTTTAGCCCTCAATTGCACCCAACTCAAAAAAATGTAGAACTTAACGAGTTTTTAATAAACTTATTTACAGATGAAGGCGATTTAGTTGTGGACAATACAATGGGAAGTTGCTCTACTGGAATAGCTTGTTTGAACACAAATAGGCGTTTTTTAGGTATGGAATTAAATGATGAATATTTTAAGGTTGCGAGTGAGAGGATGGAAAAAAAAATAAAAGAAAAAGATTTAAAGGACATAGAATTGATATTGCACGAACATTAAGCACTTGCATATAACTTTAAAGTATATGAAATTTAGGGGTTTAAAATAGGTACATAATAGACGTTTCGCCAGTGGTAATTTAGTAAAGAAACAATTAGGTTTGACTACGCCACCCCCTATTTTTTATATACATTGTTATTGTTAGTATGGTGCGATTGAAAGGGATAATGTTTCAGCAATTACCTTAGTAAATTATAGATGGTCGCTGAACGTAATGGATAGGCATCTAGCACCATATTAACTCTAACTACTATTAATATGACTTTAACCAAAGCAAAAAACCTTTATAAATGGATAAAAATGCCTTGAATTACACTTTGAAAGAATGGAATCATATTATTTTAAATGATATAAATACAATCTTCTACAATAAAAAAACTGGGAACTATATAAGATTAGTTGAAAACGGAAGGAGTTTTGGTATTTGGGTAGGTAAAAAATTTTTATCAATCAAAAGAATAGATGAACAGAAAGCACTAATTAGTAATGATTATGATGATTGTTCTGATGCTTTAAAAAAGATATTAATAGACTTAGAAAATATTTAAAATTAAAACAACAATATATTTGTTAATAAGTATATTTTTAAAAAATAACATAAATTAATACATTTATATAAATATAAATAATATGACTAAAAAATCATTTAGACCTAGATTAAGAGGTCAGGTAAAAAAGATGTACGATAAATGGACTAGCGAAGAAAGTAGGGTTTTAATTATAGGGGACACTCATTGCCCATTTGATTTATGTACTTACTTAGATTTCTTGGTTGACACTTACGAAAGATACAACTGTAACAAAGTTGTGCATATTGGCGATGAATTAGACCACCATTACAGCTCTTATCACGAAACAGATGCTAACGGAATGGGTGGTGGAGAAGAATTAGAATTTGCTAAAAAGAGGTTAGCAAGATACTATAAACAATTTCCTAACGTTGATGTAATCATAGGTAACCATAGTAGACTTATAATGAGAAAAGCACAATCAGGAGGTATTCCTAGAGAATGGATTAGAGAATATAATGAAGTTCTTGGTGTTCCTAATTGGAGATTTCATACAGAATTAGAGCATGATGGGGTTTTGTATGCTCATGGAGAAGGCGGAACCGCTAGAGGTAAATGTAAAAATGATTTACAATCTGTAGTGCAAGGACATTTACACACTCAGCTGTACGTTGAATACATTGTAGGTCGTAAAAATAGAGTGTTTGGTATGCAAGTTGGTTGTGGAATAGACCACGAGCAGTATGCGTTTGGATATGCTAAAGCAGGAAAGAAACCTGCTATTGGTTGTGGTGTTGTAATTGGTGGTAAAGAAGCTATTGCCGTTCCAATGATTTTAGAGAATTATGGCAAAGTATCAAAATTTAAGTAATGGCAAGTAAAAAATATTTAACAAAAAAAGATAAACTAAATTCATTGTCTTTAAACAATAGTAGGTATTGGAAAACACCTAAAGGTAAATTAATGTTAACCTATAATAACATGAGCAGAAGAGTTAAGGGTGTTCAGAAAAACAAGTCTTATATCTACAAAGGGCTTGAGTTGTTAAGTAGGGATGTTTTCTATAAATGGGCATTAGAATCAATCGGATTTGAGGTTTTGTATAACGATTGGGTTAATTCTAATTATAATAATAAATTATCTCCATCAATAGATAGGATAGATTCATCAAAGGGATATATTATTGGGAATATTAGGTTTGTGACTCATTCGGAGAATAGTAGGTTGGGAGCTATAAGTAGGTGGAACAATGTCAAAATGGATTTATAATGAAAGATAAAATAGTAGAAGATTTAAAGAAAGAGTTTGATATAAGAAGTTGTATAGGTATTACCAAGTACAATACAACATTACAAGACAATAATAAGGATGATTTTTTACAACACCTAAAGGAAGAGTTAATGGATGCTTGTCTTTATATTCAAAAACTACAAAGCAATGATTCATAAAATCACATCTCCTTTATTTGTAGATTTACCAAGAAAGACTAAAAAAGATAAAAGAGTGTACTTAAATATGAATACTTACAGAAATCTGCATCACAGAATAAACAATGATGCTAAAATAAGGTATTTAGAGGCGATTAGAGAGCAGTTGGATGGTCTTTCTATACTAACGCCTGTTGAAGTTACTTATAAGGTCTTAAAAGGCTCTAAAAGACGTTTAGATAAAATGAATGTAGTAAGTGTTGTAAGTAAGTATTTATTAGATGCAATTACTGAGTGTGGGTGCTGGGAAGATGATAATGATGAATTTGTTAAGAAAGAGACAATCCTGCCTACGGAAATTGATAGAGATAATCCTAGAGTAGAAATAATAATAAAAGAGATTTAATGTTAGATAAACTTGCGAAACATCACGTATTATGGTTACAGATGCTTGTGAACTTAGGATGCAATCCTGTATTAGCTAAAGATATTGTTCAAGATATGTATCTTAGGCTTTATGATTTAGTTAAGGATGAGTCTAGGATAATGTATAGGGATGATGTAAATAGGTATTATGTTTACATTACTTTAAGAAATATGTATTTTTCAAGACTAAAGAAAATGAATAAAAATCCTGAATTTGATTTACTAGATAAAGATATTGTTGATGACGATTTATATGATGAAGATGAAAATATAGCTTTCGATTTACTAAATACAAAAATTAAAGATATTACTAAAGATTGGACTGTGTACGATAAAAGGCTGTTTGAGATATATTTTATGCAAGGAATCTCTTTAAGAAAGATATCTAAAGAAACAGGTATTGGTCTTAGTTCTATACATAACTCTATCCAAAATTACAGAGAAATTGTTAGGGCTGAGTTATCAGAAGATTTGCAAGATTATTTTAATAAAGATTATCATAAAATTAAATAAATAATGAAAGAAGATAAGTATTACATAGAGTTAGAGAAAAAAGGTTACTACGAAACAATAGATAAAAGGTCTAAAGATTATAGGGAGTACAAGGAATGGTTATCTAAGAATAACTACAACTCTTTAAAAGAAAATATAGAGAAGCAACCTAAAGGTTTGGGAGATACTGTCGCTAAAATAACTAAAGCTACTGGTATAGATAAGGTTGTTAAGTTTATTGCAGGTGATGATTGTGGTTGTGATGAAAGAAAAGATGAGTGGAACGATATTTTTAAGTATAAGACGGTTAAATGCGTTACGGAAGAAGATTATATCTTTCTAACCAATTTCTTCAATAATTATAAAGGTAAGGTTGATTTTAGCGAAAAGCAAAGATTGGTAGATATTTACAACTATGTTTTTTCATATAACGAGAATAGAAATACATCTTGTAGTAGTTGTGTTGCTAAAATAGTAAAAAACTTGCAAAGATATTTGTCAGTTTATAAATAATTCGTATATTTGACCTATGAGAGATACAAAAAATAAAAGTTTTTGGGATTTAGGGCTAAATCTAATAACAGGTATTAAGGAGCAAAACCATACGGAACAAAAGAAAGAATCGAGAAGGTATGAAAAATACAAGTACGATAAATTTAACAATAGAGGTAGAAAACGAGTTGGTAGTGAAGTTGGAGAATTATTTAAAAAACAATTTCAATCTAATTAACTATCAGGTTGTGCCAGATACAAAGAATCTGTACGAATCCAATCCTTACTTTCGTAAGTTGGTAAAAATAGAGAAAGATGCTAGATTAGCAAAATACAAATACATAAATGATAACATCTGATTTAGAAAGAAGAAATAAAAGAGTAATAGATAGTTATTACGCGCAAGCTATATCGGAGTTATATTCTGGGTGTTTAATAATAGATATGCAACACGCATTAATGTATTATGAAGAAGAGGAGAAGTATTTGGCTTGTGAGGGTATAAAAAGAGCATTAGATGATTTTATATCTAACTCTATTATTAAGGGGTTTTTAGATAACGATGAGCCAATAGACGGTGGTACAAGCTATAACAATTTATAACTTAATTGCGTATAACTTAAACAAATAAACCCCTTACTAATAAAAGCAAGGGGTTTTACTTATTTATTTCTCTACTAAACTCCTGCCGTTACTGTAAATCCAACAGCAGTTAAAGCAGCAGCAACTCCACTAGCATTAGCTAATATAAAGTTTGCAGGTACTCTTTCCATTCCTGAGAAAGATAGAGTATATCCACTTAAATCACCCATTGCACCACCACTTACTATAGTACCACCAGTTACATCGCAACCATGTTCTAGTCCTGCAATAAATACGTTTCCGTTATTATCTTCTACTAAAATAGTAGGACTTCCGTAAGAAAGTAATTTAACGGTTTTATGGTCTTCTTTGGTTAACTTGCTTAAAGTTAATTCTAGCACCTGCTCAAATACAGTAGTTCCATTCTCTCTACTAGACTGAATGTTCTCTGTAAATGTTGATGCGTTTCTAATATCGAATTTATAAGCAGCTACACCAGTACCAACAGAATCAATCACATCTGTATCAGTAACATCGTATGTAACGTCTGTTAAATCAATATCTCCTTTGTTTACGAAATAGATAGCGTTTAACCCTCCTACAGAGTCTTTACAAGGCTCTAATCTACCTCTTGAAATATCACAACTCAAAATCTTTATGTTTTATTTGTTATTAAAAAAGGGTAGGTAGTTAAACCTACCCTTGTTATTTTTATATTAAGGCTAATTATTAGTTAGCTCCGTTTGTAATACCGTATGTTACAATATCTTCTACTACTCCGTACTGAATACCAGCAGTAAATCTCATAATTACTCTTACGTTCTGAGAACCATCTAAGTCATCCATATCTAAAATCTTAACTTCGTTATGGTCAGACATTAGTCCTGTACCAAACCATAAGTTGTCTTTAGTTGTAGCAACCGCAGTATCATCAGACAATCCGTTAGCCATAAACAACTTAACTCCGTCAAACCAAATTACGTTAATATCTTGGTTATTTCCTTGTGCCATAAAACCATTAGCTCCTTGACCTCCTGATTGGAAACCTCCTAAAGAACGCTTATATGCTCTAAAGATGTTTTGAGATACGTAGATATAGAAATCATCTCTACCGTATAAAGATGATGGAACAGCATCCACAATCTTACCTAATTCAGCTACTACGTTTGCAGCAGTTACAGGTATTCCTGCAACTTCTTGTGCAGCAGGTAAAGCAGCATCAGCAGCTAATAAAACCTCAAATCCATCAAATTCTCCAGCAGTTGCATTAACTCCTTTCCAAATAGTGTTTTCTGTTTTTTGTGCTACCTTCGCAGCTACGTGCATAATTAGGTATTCTTGGAATGTCTTAGGTAAGTCATCAAAAGCGGAGTAACCCATTTGGATTGCCTCCCAATCACTTCTAAAATCTTTCTTACATAACTCTAAATTTACTTGAAACTCCTCTGGTTGAAGGATTCTTTCAGTTAAAGTTAATGTAGATGTGTCTGCGAAATCACAAGTACCATCTTTCACGATACCATCTAATTCCATTCTCTTAACAACCTCTTTAAATTTAACATTAGGTCTAACAGTTAATCCACCGTTAGCAATAGTGTTACCAGATAAAAGAGCTGCGGAAATATATTTCCCAGCAAATTCACCTGCATAAGTTGTAGTAATACTTGTAGTTGTAGCCATTTCTTAATTTTTAATTGTTTAACGCATAAGCAACCCTTTGCTCAGTTGTCATTGCTTGTTTATTTATATATGATTTTTGTACTTTTTGTTCTGTTTTTGCTTCTGGAGAGTGAACAATCTCTTCAATGTTTGATAACTCAACGTCATCTTTAGATAATTTAGCAGGTACATCAGCCTCTTTAGAATCAGACTTATCTTCGATTAATGCTTTAATCATAGATAATAACTCTTGTTTAACTTGTGACAATTCCTCACTAGTTGCAAAACTAACTTGTACTTGCTCTACCTCTTTTTTAGGCTCTTCAACCACATCTTCTGCTAACTCAACATCTTTAGTGTCTGTAACTTCTTCTGTAGATAAAACCACTTCATCAACAACCTTTGTTTCTTTAACCGACTCTTCTTTAGCTAAACCTACAAGATTCTTAACTTCACTTAGGATTTCTTTATAATTCATACTTACTGTTTTATATTAATATAACTTTCATTTAATTTAATTGTCGTATTTTATAGGTTATTCAGTAGCTTTACCTCCTATAAATCCAACACCTTGCGACCAATATTTAGGTTGCTTACACTTCTTTTTCTCACACTTTTTAATAGTGTACGTGTTTAGACATTTGCAATATTTAGCTCTTTCTGCCATACTTATCTAGCCTTGTGAGAGCGGTCAAAATTATACACGATACTATGGATTGTAGCACTTGCATTACTTCTTACATAAACAGTACCCCCATTTGCTTCCCAAGTTCCTAAAGTGTATGCAGATGCCAAAGAATACATAATACCTCTTTCAACTCCTGTACCTCTAGGAAAAGAAAAAGTTTGACGATATAATTCACCAACAGAACCACCAATATCTACCCATATTTCTATCCATTGGTTTTGTGATGATGGTGTTGCTTTAAAATATATTTGTAGGTCTAAATTATCCCCATTTCTACCTGTAATTACTGTACCATCATAAAAAGTTGTTACATCTGATGGTTTTTGTGTTTCTAAAATTGTTCCTTTGTTATTAGGTAAAGCTGTATCTGTATCAGCAGAAAGTGTAAAAGGTGCGCCACTTGTGTATTGGGTATCATTATAACTTGCCCATCCAGAGGTGTCTGCCGACCTTAATTCAGCCCAAGCAGTTCCGTTATACTCTTTTAACACGTCTAAATTAGTGTCATAAACAATAACCCCTTTTTCTGGATTTAGTGCGCTTATTTCTGATGTAGTGTGCTTATCAGGTCTTACATTGTAGCTTGTGTTTACCATTATTGAAGTATTTTTTTAAGTTCGTTTATAAATTCAGATTGTGTCATTTCTTCATCGCTAGACATATCCTCAACCTTGTCGCTAAAAATACCCTCTATAGATAAACCTAAATACTTTCCGTTTTTGACATCTGCCCAAACTTCGTCATTATCTATCTTCATAGTAACCGCCCAAGCACCTTGTACGGCATTTAACCCATATAAAGCACTCTTGTCTTTACTAGGGTCTTCCACTATCCAACTTTCAATTACAGACACCCCTGTAGTTAGTTCTGCGTGTTCTAGCGTTGCATTATTGTTTTTAAGTCTTTTAAGGTATAATTCAGATGCTTTTCTTACAGTATCTTTAGAGAATGTAATGTTATACATATAATCACCTTTACGCCTTTTAATCTTCTTATCAGGCACTAAAGCTAGTCCTACGATAATTCTTTTATCCTCGTCAATAGTTTTAAAATCTACTTCGTGTTTACTTAAAGCGACAAAGTTTTCTTCAATAGCAGGAAACTCTACTAAGGATATTGCATTAATACCCTCCTCTTCTAAGTGTTCGTCTATAAATAGTTCTATAGTGTCTAATTCGTTCATAATTATATTTATTAAGGTAACTCTAAAAATTTATTACGTTTTATTTGTTTGGTATTCTATTTTGTTGTATATTTGATTTGTGGATTTCAACTTACCGGTAAAAAATCCTTTTCAAAATATTTAAGAGCTGCTTTATTGTAGCTCTTTTTTGTTTTAAAAACTAGCGTTACTTCTAATGTCAGCATCTATCTGTTGTTGTGTTGTAACATCTCTTGACACTACATAAGCTCTTAGAGGTTGGTCAAACCTACTACCTATAGCTTCTGCTATTTGGTTTCTATCAGAACTACCTGCTAGATTAAAGTTAAATTCTCTTCCATTACCACTACCTGAGCCACCACCGAATCCACCGCCAATTTGACCACCACTTCCTGCTGATGATTGAAACTTTTGCCTAGCTATTGCAGCAACTTGCAAAAGTCCGCTAGAGACCGTAGCTATAGCCATAGGTACTTTCATCCAAGCTGGAACAGTTAAAGATGACATAACTTGAGTAGCTGCTAAATATGTATTTATTGTTGCGTTAGCAATATTTGCAGCTTTATTTAATTTAAACCTCTTTTTCTCAATAGCTTCTTGCTTTTTTCTTAAAGCCTCGTCATTAGCACCTATCTGTAACTGTATTCTTTTTCTTTCTTCCTTGGAAAGATTTTCATTAAGAAGTCTTTGATTTAATTCGTTGTTTAATGCGTTTGTTTTGTTTCGCTCTGTTGCTAGTTGTCTATCAAATTCTCCATTGATAAAATCAGTAGCACCATTAGCTACCTTCATGAATTGGTCAGCCCAAAACTTCTTAACTTCATATAACCTCCGTAATCTTTCCTGCTCTGTTTCTATTTCACTATCACCTCCAATACCATCTCTCCTAGCTTTTGCTAATGTTCTAAACAACTCAAATAGAGGTTTGTACTGTTCTTCTATTTGTTTTACGTTATTTCCTAGATTTAAAAACGCTTTAGTTTTAGCTTCCTCAGTTTCTTTTATCGAGTCTGCAATTAGTTTAGCTCTAGTTTTTTTGTCATACTTACTGTTTTCATTTGTTTTCTTTATGAAGATATCTTGTTTTTTATCTAAAGACTTAACATAGTTATTGTAATCATTAGTTGATTTAGCTATCTCTTTGTTTTTGCTCTTATTTAAAGCCTCCTCCTCGTATTTTAAAGTAATATCTAACTTATCTTTCTCGTACTTTATCTTAATAGCCTTTTTCTCCTCTTCTGATGTTACGGTTTTTAGCAACCGCTTATTTTCAGCATCTAGTTCAGCTATCTCTATCTTTTTTCTGTACGCATCTACGGCATCTAATTGACTTTTTACTGAAAGCTCTAATTCTTCTGGTGTTGCAAATGGGTTTATTTTAGCGGGTTTACTCCCTTTATTTTTTTTACCAAAATCTTGTATTTTTTTTAACGCTTTCTCAACCTCTATAATCTCCAACTCATAAGCATACCATGTGTCTGTAAGACCTTCTATAGCGGACTGCTTTTCTTTTAATCCATTCAATTCAGCTTTTAATTGAGCCTCACTCCCCTTCTCAATAATCCTAACATCTTCAGCTAATCCATTTATATCTGTAAGAAGATTTTTTTCCTCCTCCATTAACCTTACAATCTTTAAAGCGTGAGACACCCTCCTGTCGTAAATAGCGTTTATCATTTTTTCACCCTCTGACGTAGAGCCTCCTTCTTTTAATGCCTGTTTCCTTAAATCGTTCTGCCTCTTAATCTCGTCATTAGCTTGTTTAAGTGTTTTAAATCTACTCTCAGATAATTCTTTCTCTATTTCTTCAAACCTAGCAACCTTCTCTCTTATTACTAGCTCTTGTTTTTTCTCATAAAGCAAGTCTCTTAAAGCTTTTACTTGCTCTTCGTAACTTCCGTTTGTTTGTTTTAGTATTTTTCTAAACTCATTACTTGTTACTGAAAGTGATTTTATAATACCAACCCTATCCTCTAATGATAAATTATCTCTATCTAACGCTGTATTGTGTGCTTCTAAAACATCTACTTGTTTTTGTAATTCTTGCGTTAAATCTTTAGCACTATCTTCTGCTTTCTTTTGCGCTCCGTAAAAATAGTCTAATGCAGATATTACAGCAGTTATTGCAAACACAATACCTAACGGGCCTAGCATTAGCTTACCCATCTCTTTTAACGCAGCTTTAGCACCACCAGCAGCTTTAGCGGTAAATCCAAACTGAGAAACCAACTGCGTAAGGTTGTTTGCAACACCTCGAATACCATAAGGCATATCAGAAACAACCCTACTCATCTCCATTACAGAAGCAGTAGCACCACCTGTAGCTTTAGAGGTTGTGTCCATAGCGTCAGCCATGTCTGGCATATTCTTCTTAATATCCTTATGTAATTTACTAAATGCTGAGTTAGCCTCGGTAAACCCTTTAGTTATATTATCTACGTTTATCTTACCACTCTTAGTATCTACTTGAATTTGATACGTGATGAACTCTGTATTATCTGCCATTTAGTGCTTTTCTACGTTTAATACTCATTTTTAATTCCTTAAATGTTAAAGGGTATTCGTATAACCCTTTAGCTATTTGCATATCTTCATCTTGTACTAGCCAATCATTACTAGCTAATAAATCTAACATATCTCTTATCATAATGTTTGTATATTTAATGTATCACTAAAGATAGACACGTTACCTGCGCCATCTACCGCTTGTACTTTAACCAAGTAATCTGTTCTTGATGTTAATAATGTAATCTCTTTACTTAACCCTGCTACTGTGTAAGTATTCACTCCGTCTATGTAAATATCATATCCAACAACACCAATATTATCTGTACTAGCATCCCATTCTAAGTTTATGGTAGTATCAGAGATATTACTATATCTAATGTTTTGAGGTTGTGATGGAGGTACTACATCTCTTGTATTAGTTGTACTCATTGCAACAATAGATGTTAATGAAGACTCGTTTCCGTCATCATCTAACGCAGATACTTGAATCTGATAAGATGTATTTATATCTAAATTAAAAGCAGTATATTCTGTAAATACCGCTATTGTATCATAAAGAACGCTATCAATATAAATATTATAACCAACCAACTCAGAATCATCCGTACTAGCACCCCAATTAAATGTCAAACTATAGTTACCAGCAAAAGCTAATGTTAAATCAGTAGGTGTTGTTGGTGGTGAACTAGGCACTACCGAAGGAACTACCGTAGGGAATTTAAGTATTAACTCAATATCCGTTAAACCTGTAGTTAGATTAGTCCTTATGTTGTTTATGATAAACTCCTCTCCCTTAACTAGCAAGGTATCGTTTAAATTATAGTCTAGTAAAAAACCTAGATTAGCCTTCATTTTTAAGTCAAATATTCTAGTCCGCTTGTCAAATATAGTAGATATGTATTCGCTATAATACCGACTAAACAAACTATTGGTTACTTCTAACCCTGAAAATTCATCAAACTCAATACCAAAATTCAAACTTCTGTCTCTTGTTAGCGTATTATTACTAGCCCTGTTATATGTAGAAAAACCCCCTTTACTTAAAAACCCTAACTTGTAACTAGAAAAACTAACAGCTTGTGAAATATTGTAAAACAATATAGGTTTTGTGATAGTAGGGCTTTGGTTACTATCAGCTAACCATCCATTACTCATAGGTGTAAAGTCTTGTAAATCATTTTCGTCAGAAAGCCTCTCGAAATACATTTTCTCAAAAGGTAGTTGTATTTTGTAGTTCTTACCGTCAAATATTAAACTAGAGTTAGTACCGTCAGCAGAAGACTCAAATTCCAAATCCCCAAACTCTACTTGTGATATTTCGTTTTTATTTATAATACCAAAAGTTTTAGGCTCAGAGAACTTAAATTCTACATTCTTGTAAAGACTCATTCTTTTTACAGAAATATCTTCGTTATCTACAAATTTAGTTATATCTATAGTGTTTCCGTCATTGTAATATTCTGGAAGTGGTTTCACTACAATAACACCATTATCATCCACAAAAGATGTTAAATTAAAGGCATTATACAGCCCTTTCAAGAAGTCTAAAATCTTCATTTTAGGAACATTCTTTGTTATTTCAATTTTACTTAAAAGCACTTGCGTACCTACAAATGTAGAGTAAAAAGAAGATAATGTGTCGCTAGGTATTCCTGCGCCATCACAAGATACACTTATAGAGTCTGTTCTATATCTAACTTGTTTTATTTCTAAATCTAACTCATAAGTATTCAAAAACCCATTAGAGCTTATTCTTACAGATATATCATCCCATATCTTTACGTTCTCAGAACACAATATAGCCGTTAAGCTGTTATCTCCTGTTACATTTTCTGCCTTAGCAATAACATTAGTTCCGTCTAAAACCTCTATAGTGTATAAATTACCTGTTAATGGAGATAATACAGTTACGCTAGGTATAATATGATACTGCTGAACATCTGTTTTTAACAAACCTCCATTTTCCCAAAACGTTTCCATCGGTCTCTGCTCTTGATAAGTAACATCTAGCTCAAAATCAGAATCCTCATCATTAGTACCAACTCTGTAAGTTATAGATGCAGAAGTATCAGGATTTGATGTTGGTGCAAGTAATCCTTTAGAGTTGTGAAGCAACATATAAGCCTTGTCAAAATGCTCCGAACCAAAGAAATCATCAGAAAAGTTTATACTTGCGTACTTATCTTGTATTGCCGAAACAATATGCTTTACTTTTATAGCTGGTTTTAGGTCTGTAAAATCTAACCCATGAGAACCGTCTAAGTTAGAGTCATAAAGGTTTGTAGATTTCCCTTGTGCAAAAACTAAACTAGATGGCGCACTCTCTCCAGAACTATCATAAAACCACTTATTTAATGCTGATATAGATGGGTATATTACGTCTCTGTTTTCAGACAATACCATAGTATCACCTTCAAGACCTAAACCTGTCTTAAAACCATCATAAACGTTATCTATATTGTATTCGTGATTGTATTTATCTAATGTAGTTAGGCTTGATAACTCTGTATCGCCTATTATATTTTTTAGGTTTGTCATACCTCCAAAGAAAGTTACCCTATACGAGTAAACAGAACCATTTTTAACCACAGATTCAGATAGTCTAATATATCCAGACCTAAAAAACAAACCATTTAAGTAAATCTCTGCTTTTTGCTTTATTCTAGCATCAAATCCGTTATCTATACTAACATTATAGTAGTGCTTAAATATCTTATTATTAGTTTTAGATGCAGGTAGAGAAAACTCTTGTGAGAAATCTGTGAACACCTTAGATATATCTCTAACATCTTGTATAGACGATGTTAATTCTATTTCTTCAAAGTTAAAGAAATCTACCCTCTCAAAATTAGGCTCTCCTAAAGGGTTTCCGCTAGTATCTATATATAATTGTGGTTGTAATCTCATTAAACAATGTTATTTATTACATCATTAGCAAATTCCACATCTATCGTGTAATTTATCAATTTATCGTTTGTTACCGTTTTGTACTCTAGCTCTCCGTTTGTTATATTAACAGCACTTGTAATGTCATTCTTAAAGTCGTATAAAGTAACTTCCTCTGATAACATTAATTGTTTAAATGATTTATTTAATTCTTCTACAACAAATCCAGAATTTAACGTCAATAACTCTCTTCCATTTTTATTGTATTGTTGCATTTGTCTAGTTGTCTCTCCTGCATTATATGCCTTAAACTCATTAGACCTAAAATCTTCTTTTGAAACCTTTAGTGATTTAGATGACTTCTTGAAAAACCATAAATCCTCATCAGCACCAAATCTGTTTTTAAAGGTTATTCTGTAAGGAGTGTATTTGCATTCCGATATTGTATTTACTTTTATTTTTTTCACAATATTGTCTGTAAAACCGTAAGGCTGTGATGATAGTAATATCTCATCTACCTCATCTAAACTAAACTCCCTGAAGAATGAGTTTAAGCACTTTGAAATTTCAAAAGTACCGCTATCGCTAGAAACTCTAGCTTTATAAGAGTCGTAATCTAAGTTAGATACAGTTTCGTAGTAAGTTTCAGAATCGTCATCATCTGGAAAGAATTGGTTTTCTTGTACCACAACTCCTTTATTGTAATACTTTATGTAAACAGGATTTGTAGGTATTGGGAATACAGGTATTAAATCATCATCTGTTTTTAAGAATGTTAATCTAATATTAGAATCGTCTAACTTATATATCGTGTCTGAACTTCCTGTATAGTAAGCATTTTTCCTAAGAAAATCACTTTTATCTTCGTTGTAGTCATCAGTACCATACAGGTAACCATCAGTAGCAAAATACTCTCCTTCTATTGAAGTCTGAGAAACACCACTTATATTACCAGCTAAAGTTGTTCTTACATATACTATATTTTTCTGTCCTTTATCTACATCATATTGAGATGTGTTATATGTATACGTGGCTTCAAACCAATCCCTTATTAATGGAGAGATGTCTACAAATAGTTTAGACCTGAAATTTAAAGTATATGTTTTAAATATATTAAAGTCAAAAACATCAATATTACCTATATCTAATGTCAATACAGCTCCATCATCTAAATTAGCTCTACTTATATAATATGGACTCCTAGTTAGTATTAATGCCATCTTTTCTTATTTGTGTTTTTAAATCCATTTTATAACTATCACTTAGGATTGTTCTTATTTGTTCCTTTAATTGGTCTTGCATAGTATCAAAGAATCCACTACCTTTATATCCAAATCTTTTAGAAATACCATTTCTTCTTATACCTATAGCTAACGCTATAGCCATTGAGTTCCAATGATAATCTTTTATTTTACTGAATTGACCTTTGCTATTTCTAGTGTTAGGTCTCATTCCTTTAATTTTTGCCCATTTAAGTATAGAATTTTTAAAATCCTCACCTACTTTAGAGTAAGACTTGTCTTTAGTAACTCCGTCAGATAAGGCTCTTGCATATTTAGCACTAAAAATAGCTAGGTTATTTGCCGCTGCTTCATACCTAAAAGCATTATCTAGTTTACCTGATGAATAAAACCCATCCTCCTTAGCAACAACCTTTAACTTGTCTGTTATAAGTTTACCTACAGTCTCTAACCCTATGTTTAGGTTTTCATCCATTTTAACAGATGCTTATGCCATTTTGAACCTCTACCTGAAAAGAAACACTCCATCCTGCTAAAACGTTCGCAAAACGCTCTTTAAATGGCTCTGCGGAAGGTCTTGTAGTTACTTGATAGTTACCTGCAAATAAATCACCTCTAGTTAGTTTCATTATTAATGAGTTTATGACCTCGAACTGTGTATTTGTAACATCGTGTAGGTTGTCATTTCCGTAGAAATCATCAAAATCACTCTTAAACTTGTTGTAGTCAATAATGTCCGCACATAATATCTTTATAGTAAAAGTTACCGTTCTTTCTCCATAAACAGCACTCTCTATTAAAATGTGTGATAATGGAAACATTGTAGTCTTATCTAGGTCTATATCTGCTATATCACCATAAGTAACAGTATTTACTGATGGATTTGCTCTTAATTCGTCTTTTATAACGTCTAATATATTGTAAACATGGTTCATTATCTTAGTGCTTGTTTTGCCATTTTATTTTCTAACTCATTTCTTTCTTTAACGTACTCTAAATACATTAAACATTGGTGTACTGGAAGCTTTGTAACCTCGTCAATTTTTCCGACATCACCTCCAGCGAGTTCAAATATTGCTTGATAACTTCCCCATTTTTTTCCGAATCCTCGTTTAAGTGATTCTCCTCTCTCTCCTGTAACTCTTTCAGAGTATAAGCCATCGTATAATCCCCTAATTTTCTCGCTAAACGATAAAAAAAAACCTTAGCACCTAGAGCTACATCTATTGGCATATCCTTCATTACTTCCGAATACTCTTCACTTCCTTTATATTCGTGAATTAAGTACCTATCTTTCTTCTTAAAGGCTATTGGTCTGTATAATACAGCCATTGCTTTATGTAGATTCTTAGGTTCATGTATGTAATTCTCTAAATCTTCCCACTCTCCATAAGACATTTTGTCTAGGTTGGGTATAAAACCGAACTCCACCTCTACATCATCAACTCCTTTCAGTTTAAATGTTCTAATTAAAGGTGTATTAGAGTTTAACAAGTTGTATATATGACTTAATACAGCATCAAAGCTAGATATTGGTATTTTATATATTTCTTTCAAAGAAACACCGCAAAATATCTCTAAAACCTTCTTATTTAAAAACTCTTGGTTTTCTGAATCTTTATTTTTCTCATAAATATCTAAAAACTTAACCCATTGATGTAATCTTATGTTCCTTAATGTCTTTGGTATTTTTAGCTCTAAACTATGATTCATATTGTATTTTTGTATAAAAAGATAACTTATTTTATTTTTTTTGTGTTAATTAATTTGTTTTTATGAAAAATTAGTATATCTTTGCTACTCTAACGGAATCGTATAAGGTTAGTAGCGTATTTAAAACACTAACTTTAATAAATAAACAAAGAGTATTGAATTAATTAAATAACATCTTAAACACGCTAAAAGTAGCTATTAACTTTATACAGTGTTGGCTACTGTAAAATAAAAAAAAGGGCGTGGTTTTGATAAAAACCAAATAACACGTAATGATTTTAAGAAGATTAGGAAATAAAAAGAAGTTAGCTGAACATATACAAAGTTATTTTCCTGCACATAATATGTATGTTGAGCCGTTTTTTGGTGCAGGAGGTATGTTCTTTAATAAACCAAAAGTTAATTATAATATTGTTAATGATTTAGACTCTGATGTGTTTAATTTGTTTCAAGTTGTAAGTAACCAAAAAGACGAATTAGAAAGACAATTTGAAATAATGCCTTTACATTCTGACTTAATAAAATATTGGTTAAAAAATGAAGAAGATACTCCTGTAAAAAAAGCGTTAAGGTTTTTAGCATTATCTAATTTTGTTTTAAATGGTAGAGGAAGTACAATGAGGTTAGGAGCAAGAAATGATAAGTTAAATGTCTATAAATATTTAGATAAAACTTTTGAATTTATAAAAGATGTTCAGTTTGCAAATATGGACTTTGAAAAGTTTTTGAAAGGTATTGAGTTTAGAGGTAATTGTTTTATTTACTGTGACCCACCATATTTAGGAACTGCTGATAATTACTCTAGTAGTTTTACTGAAGAACAAAGTGAAAGTCTTTTTAATTGCCTTGAAAGCACTAAACATAAATTTGCAGTTAGTGAGTTTGACCACCCATTTATTATTGAACAAGCACAAAAAAGAGGATTGAATATCGTTTATATAGGTGAAAGACAAAACCTTAAAAACAAAAGAACTGAAATATTAGTGACAAATTACAAAAATAACCAACAAAGCCTTTTTTAACACGTACAACTGCAACAGTGAGCGCCCTTTTTTTTATTTTATTGTTGCCAACGTATTACGTATATGAGTAGTTTATTTAACGATTAAAAAAAACAAGAAATGAAAACAATTAGAGAATTAATAGATAAAAGTTGGGATTTAGTAGAAAATAACCAAATAGACGGTGATTTATTACCTTGCTTAGATGATTGCGAACAAGAGTTTATGGATGCTGAAAGTAAGTTAAATAAATTACTTATATGCGATGTTATGCAACAACGTGAACTGTTATTGGCGTTTACTAAGCATATGTATAAACAACATTGGTTTAAATCTAAAGGTTGGTTAATAGACGAAATAAAAGAATTTATGGAAAGCCAATAATTGTGCATAACGGTACTTGTGTATGAAATGTAGCGTTTTAACACACTTAAAAATTGAATTAGTAAAAGAGTAAAATAAAATAACATTAACCAAAGCACTTAACAGCTATTTTTTATACACGTTGTTAGTTGCTTTTAAAATTACGTTAAATGGACTTAAAAAAGCAAATAGAGAAACAAATAAAACTAAAAACTAAAGGCTTGGAAGATAACAGGCTTGACCAAGTACAACTACAAGACGAAATTAGCAAAACAGAAAAATACCTTGATAGTATGATTAATAAACTTGGTAAATTAAGACAAAACGAGAACGACTACATTTATAGGTTAGAGCATCTAAATAATGAACTATGGAAGTAATTTTTATTGCTACTAACACTAAGATAAAAACCGTTTTTTATGGGTTTTATCGACTGTTAACAAGCGTTTTAATGCTTGTATATAAATTATGAAGAAAAGAAAATACAATATAGTAAAGGGAGATGATTTTAAGTATCATAATGTGACCTACACAGACACCTATACCAAGGAAATGGATGAAGAAGGTTTATCTGTGCTAAAGTGGTCTATGTTTGACTCTCCTGATAAATTAGGTAGTGGTAAATACTTTATGGAAAGTGAGCCTGTGCATATACTTGATGAAGTTTTCAAAAGAGAGCGTTTAACTGGTTATATTTATATGGGTTACACATCTAAAACATACGCAGATAGAGTTCCTTTAGCTAGTAACTCAGCTCATAGGGTTGGTAAGGCGATAAAGTTTAAATGCTTATGCAGAACTAAGAGATTTAGGTTTATTAGAGGGTTAATCCAGTACGGAATACAAAGAATACATTTTAGCGATGAATGGATATATTTTGATACAGATAATTACATAAAAAAACCAGAAATAATGTATTTTAAATGACTTTAATAGATGAAAACAATAGTATAAGGTATTCTAAGTTTAAATGCTTAGAGACTAACAAGATTTACGAAATAAGGACGAGTAAGTGTAATGGATATAAAGCACTAGACACAACAGACACTCTTTTAAGGGAAGATGGTGTGAGAAGGAATTTTACAAGATACGAATTAATGATTAGATTTAAAAAAATAGAGAAAGCATGAGCCAACAAGAAATAATAGACGTAGTAACCTCTTTGGATTACGAAATAGACGACTTTAGCCTAACTATAGTAAAGGAGGTTAAGAAATATTGCTATGAGATAGAATTTGTAGCATGGGAAGGGTTGTTTAGTATTTTAGTTTACAACAAAAAGACAGGAGAGGATGTGCCTCTAGTTAATGAAACTATAGATACCTTATACGAATACTTCTCGGACATTTACAACGAAAGAAGCAGGTCTATTGCAGATTTAATAGATACGCAAGATTTTTTAGATATTTATGGTAGATAATCAAAATAAAGTTGTATATTGCACAAAATTTAAAACAAATGAAAGATTTAATAGACTTTAAAAATGCTCAAATAGAGGCTTTAACACTATCTATAAACGAGAAAGATAAACGTATAAGTATTTTAGAAACTTGGATATTTGAATTAACAGATGACAAGTGTCCTAAAGATTATAAAAAAGTGATTAGAAATGAATTATTAAAAACAGATTAATTATGACAATTTTAGAGAAATTACAAAAGATTCAGTTAGAATTAAAAGTAAGTAAAGACCAAAAGAATAGTTTTGGTAATTACAAGTACAGAAGCGCAGAGGATATATTGGAAGCCTTGAAGCCTTTTGAAGAGAAGTACTCGGTACTATTTAAGATTACTGACGAATTAAAAGAGTTAGCAAGTAGAATATTTGTTGACTCAGAGGCTAAAATTATAGATTTAGAAGAAGTGGATAGGGAAAGCTCTATATCCTCTAAAGCACAAGCTATTATAGACTTTGATGCTAAAGGTATGCAAAACCCTCAAAGAACTGGCTCTGCTTCTTCGTACGCTAAGAAGTATGCTTTAGGAAACCTTCTGCTTATAGACGACACTAAAGATTCTGATGCTATGAACGATTCTAGCAAGAAGTCTATAACATTACCTATACTAAAGTTAGGTAGTAAGGAGTTTAAGACAGCAGTATCTTACTTAGAAAAGGGTACTGATTTCGATAAGGTTATAAAAAGCCTAAAGAATAAGTTTACGGTATCACCACAAATAGAAACAACATTAAAATTAACAGTAAATAAATAAAAACCTAAGATTATGAAAGCAACAATAGTTACAATGACAAAAGAACTTGCTAGAGATTATCTAACAAGAAACAATCAAAACAGAAAAGTTAAAAAAGCAACATTATTATTTTACAAACAGCAAATGATTAGCGGTAAATGGAAAGAAAATGGAGAGCCAATCATTATAGATGTAAATGGAGTTATAAAAGATGGACAGCATCGATTATTGGCGGTTGTAGAATCTGATTTCTCATATAAAGTACCTGTAATAAGTGGTGTTGAATCTAATGTAATGGACACAATAGACACAGGGAAAAACAGGTCTGCCTCTGATGTGTTACATTTAGAAGGATTTAAATACTCAGCTTTAATAGCGAGTTCTGTAAAAGCTATTTTATATGAAAAATTATCAGAAATTAATTCGCATAGTATTAACATAAGTAACTCATCCATATTCGAATATGCTAATAAATATAAAAACTATTTATATGAGTTAGTTCATGAAGCACAAGAAATAAGTTCGTTGCAAGTTGCAAGGGTTTTAACAGATACAATGATAGTGTTCTATTTACACAAATACGGCATCAATCAAGACACAATCACATTCTTAAACAGTTTAACAGGTACAACCAGAAAACCTAAATCAGCAACAGATTATGTTTACAAAAAGTTGTTTAAATGTTACACAGGAGAGGAAAGATTGTCGTTAGGTGATAAGCAGAAATACATTGAGAGAGCCTACGAATACTTTATTAAAGGAAACCCTCAAGTAAAAAGTATTAAAATTAAGTATAATAAACAAAAATTAAATAAATAAAAAGTAAAATTATGGGAGCATTAATTAATTTAAGTATTGACATTGATAAACTACCAAGAGAGAAGTTTATCAAAGGTAAAAAAGGAACTTATTACAATCTTACACTATCTATAAACGATGATACTAGATTTGGTAACAACGTATCTGCTTTCGATTCTCAAACAAAAGAGGAAAGAGAAGCGAAGAAGACAAAAAGTTACTTAGGTAATGGAAAAGTAGTTTGGACTGATGGTAAAATTGTTTTAGCTGAAAGAGAAGAAGAAGCTAAAACTGTTGCTCCTGTAGAGGAGGATGATTTACCTTTCTAAGCAAACCTTTTTACTAATAAGGGAGGTGTATTAGATATTACCTCCCTTAAAACACCTATTAAATGACGGAAGAACAAAAGATGGAGATGGAGATGATTGAAGAATCATGCTTTATTGACATAACAAAAACAATAGAACACCCACCAGTAGCGATATCTTATAAAGAGCATACAATAATATTGAATAATGGAGAAGAAAAGACATACCCTACACCGATAGGTACTTATGGTAACTTTAGCTTTGTACAAGCTCCTCCAAAAACAATGAAAACATACTTTGTATCTCTTTTAAATAGTGTTTATTTGTCTGATAAGAACAAGTTTGGTGGTAAATTAAGAGGTTTTAGAGATGGTAGAGAGATAGTGCATATAGATACAGAACAAGGTGATTGGCACTCTCAGAGGGTATTTAGACGTATTTCTGATATGAATTACGGATATGACACCTCTCCATACCATACATTTGCTTTAAGGAGAGAGAGCTATAAAAAGAGGATAGATTTTATAGAGTATTATATGGTAAAGTTGCAATCAGAAGGTAAAAAGATAGGTTTACTTATTTTAGACGGTATTGCTGACTTAGTTTCTGATGCTAATAACTTAGAAGAGTCTAACTTAATTGTTCAAAAGGTAATGGCTTGGTCTGTTAGGTTTGATTGCCATATTATAACAGTAATACATAGCAATTTTGGTTCTGATAAACCTACAGGACACTTAGGTAGCTTCTTGGAGAAGAAAGCTGAAACGCAAATACAGTTAGAAAGAAACACAACTAATAAAGGATGGATAACTGTGAAGTGTAAGAGAAGTAGAAATACACCATTTGAAGATTTCAGTTTTAGGTTGAATGAGATTGGATTACCAGAGATAATAGACTTAGATGATGTTTACACTTTTTAGCTATGAATGAAAGAGCAGAAGACCTAACCTCATTTGAGGATAAAAACAAGATTATAACTATCTATATGCAGAAAGATGATGACAACAACTTCTTTTTCGTAAAGCATATCATAAATAAGATAGATTTAACAGAATCATTAACGGAATACACACTAAGTGCTTTCTTTGAGGAATTTTACTTAATAGAGAAATTTATAAAGAGCAACTTAGTAAAGGATAGGGAATTATTTAAACAATTAATGAAATTAAAATGAGAGATTTAAAGAAAATGTTAATATTTGCAGTAGTAGCTATATTAATCCAAGTAATAGTAGTATCTTTATGCTACGGTATAAGTTTAATAGTAAATTAGAAATATGAAACAAAAGAAACTAACACAATTAGAAAGAATTAAAGTTTTAGAAACTACCTTAACTAAGTTGTATATGGCGATGGTAGATTTAAATATGAGAATAACCGCTTTAGATGGTGGTAATAAAGATAAAGAAGATTAATATGCAGCAAAGAATCTGTGATTGTCATAAAGACATAGGAGGTTGTTTCTGCGAAATAAACAATAACAATGAGGAGAATGAAACCAGAAGAACTAGAAATAGCAAACGAGGTAATAAAACAGGTCAATCTATATTTCGATACAGACTGCCAAGTAAAGACTAGAAAGCGTAGCGTTAGCCACCCAAGAATGATGGCTTGTTATATTATATCTAAGTTAATACCTAAAGCAACCTTAGATGCTATAGGTAAGTTGTTTGATGTAACTCACGCTACAGTAATCCATGCGATAAATAGCACAGAAGACTCAATAAAATACTATCAAAGAGATATGGAGGATTACCTAAGTATAAGAACTGCTGTAGAAGAATCTAAACCTAGCACTACAGTAGCTTTTAAAGAGGGTGTTAGAGAAGAGTTTGCTATAAGCCTTTATAAACTTATATTAAGTAAACCTATAGAAGAAATACACGAATTATTAACACAAACTAAATAAATAGATATGCACAATTTTGAATTAAGACCGACAGAAAAGAAAGACTATTATAAAATATTCTTCAATGGAGTAGATTATTTTGGAGAATTAGAAAGAAGTGTTGTAAGACACATGATAGAAGTATTTGATAACGGTATAAACGTAGGGCTATGAAAACACAAGAGTTAAGAATAGGTAATTATGTTAATCACATTTGCAATGATGAATTAGTTACAGATATTATTGCTGATGTAGGTTATCACTTACTAAGTAGTCCTAAATCTATAACTAGCAGAAAAGATAGCGATGTTGTAAAAGAACTAAAGCCTATACCATTAACAGAAGAATGGTCGCTAAAACTTGGTGCTGTTAAATCACTTTACAGTAATTATATAGATTTTGAATATTTTGAAATATATGAATTAAAGGGTGTTTGGTACGTGGAAGTTGATGGTGTTACTTTATGCGAACTGAAGTATGTGCATCAGTTACAAAACTTATATTTCGCTTTAACAGGGAAAGAATTAAAAATTATAAAGTAATGAGTATAGATAAAGAAAAAAGAACAACAAAAAACACACTTAATGATTTTTCTTTTAAGGGGAGAAGCTACACGATAGATGTAGGTATGTTTAACCAATTAGAGATAATGAGTTGGGGAACTCCTTTTATGGCTTCTATAATAAGTATTTGCCCTAAAACAAAAGAAGAAAAGTCTATAATGCTAGGCTTTATCGTTGATTACGAATACCAATTAAACGATTTGTATTTTGGTCTTACGGGTAAAAGACTCGAATCAGTAAAAATAAACAGACAATGAATACACCAAATTTAGACGAAAAAATAAGAAACCTTAGATTCATAAAGGAAGAATACGGTTCATTAAGTACCGAAAGACAAGAAGAGCTTAGTGAATACGTTAGTATTAAGAAAAAGCTAACTTTAATAGCGTGTAATAAATAAAGATAAAAAGTAATGAGTAAAAAGAAACTAATACAAAGGCTTCAACAGTTAATAGACAAGCTGCCAATAAGTAAGAAGAGAAAAGAAGCTAAGAAAGACTTATTAGAACTTAAACTAAGTAAGAATGATTACCATTATGTAAGTATGGCTAATAAGTATAAAGAATTATGAGTGTAATGTATTGTGAGAAACAACATGAACATTATGATACTGATTGGGTATTCTGTTGTAGTAATTGTGATTGTGAATTAAACGAAGAAGATAAGGAATTATGAGTTATTTAGTAAGTATAAAGAAAATCTATAGTAAACAACCCTACTATATTATTTATCTATAGTAGGGTATAACCACCAAACAATATAAACTTATTTAGTTATCTTAATGTACAGAGCAGTAGTTCTCTTTAACCTACCAAACTTGTATAGCAATATACTTGGCTCAGATAAATGCCGTCATTAGCATTGCACTATCATACCTTTGTCTTTCGTTGCACCCAGATAGTATTCAAACTAATAAATCTATAACTAGATTAGGCAAATATATCATTATTTAAAGACAGGAGGGTGCATATCTCCATTCTAAAACAACCACACAAAAAGTATGTGGTATATTCTTGAAATCACTTAATTGGAGTATTACCTATCCCCAACCTTCGTTTTACGTTGAAATCACTTAATTGGAGTATTACACATTACCAACCTTCATATCACGTTAATCTATCGAATCCACCACAACCATAGACAAATACTATACTGCATATAAGGCGTTATAAGAGACTCAAATAGTTTATTGGTATGTTAGTATGGGTGAGGTAGAGATAGTGGTTTAGATGGTTGTTAAATGGCTTTAAATGAGGTGTTTAACATTCTTATATATATCACCTCTAATAATCAGTACCCATACATAAATAATTGTTATACATTTTAGTGTTACAATAGGTATAATTTATAGGTAGTTTTAAGGCATAAAAAAACCACCTTGTGAGGGTGGTTTATATTGTTTAGTATAGGTTTTTTAATAGTGTTACTTATAGGATGCATATAGATACAGTATATTAACATTTTTAAATTGCTTATACTTTCCTTTTGTCTTTATATGTACATATTGTTTGTTATGTTTTATTACATTATTTAATCCAATGCTATTTACTACGTATTGCATGATGGATTGACTACAATTTAATTTAGTTTGCGTACTACATTCGTACAAGTGATTGCCTCCTGTTGATACGCTATATATATTTATTGTCTTCATATCTTTATTTATTAGGTTAGTTTAATTTTATAAACTCTATTAGTTGTTTATCACTACAAAGTAGGAGGATAGTTCTTCTTCTTGGTCATCTTGTGTGCCATCCTCGAAATACAAGACTGGGAATGTTTCATATAAAAACCCCCAGCCATCTTCATAGTCTTTGAATGATTTTTTTGGAAAACAGTGGTTATTAAATTCGTCGATTATTATCCAATTACCCTCTTCTTTTTTTCTTTCTTGTGTATTCATAATTTATAATTTTACTGTTAATATTTCCTTTCTTATTTCACCAACCAATCTAAACTGTTGGTATATTAGTCTGTGCCTTGTTAAGTCATTAGTTAAGATATAACGTACTATTTTGTTATTCTGTACATCAAAGCATATAAAGTCTTTCTTTGTTTTGCTTATCTTATAAGCGTCTAATATTGGTATATTGTATATCATTAGTTATTGTTTAGAGTATATTAAATTACTTTCATTCAACCACTCCCCTGAGTAGATTCTGTAACCATCATACTTATTAGTTATCATATATTTGTCACATAAATATATTAATGTATCTATATTGTACCTTCCATCAAATGTTATGTTTCCAAAACTACCAAGAGCTGCTTGTTGATATGGCTCACACTCAACAAGGCTATGTGTTTTATTATCGTATTTATCCGTTCTAGTTTTTGTAAAGTTTATCCAATTTTTCATATCTATATTGTTTTACTTAATTCTTTTAATGCTTCTATTTTAGCATCCGCTCTAGCTATGTTAATTTCTATCTCTAGTAGTTCCAGTTTATGAGTTAACCAACTGTTGTCGGTTGTTCCTGCATAGTCTTTTAATAATTGTATCGTTTTCATTATTTAGTTCTTTAAGATTAATCCATTTCGTTTAAATATTCCTCGTATTGTTCGAAATACTCCTCAATCTCATTGCATAACTCTCCAAACTCCTCATGTAACATTTTTTGATATACTAAAGTAGCTAGTAATTCACTGTTTAAGTTTTCGGTAGTGTATCCATATTCTGAAGCTATCTCCATACTCCAACTTAGAGAAGCGTCATTTTCGCTTAAAAACTCCATAGCTTTTGAATAGTAAATTATTTCGTTTTGGCAAATACCCTCAAAAATAGATTCCCTGTATTGCTCAAATGTATCTCCATCATTATAATAGTAAGCTAAATCTAATTCGCTATTTTTTGAGTCGTTTAATTCCTGTAAAAAATCGTTGATAGTTATCATAATTATATTTTTAAGTTATATTAAATTTGTTCCGTTAGTTATTAAATCAACTGTAATAATTACCAGTAGGGGCAATATTACTAGTAAGCTAAATAATAATCCAGCTTTGTCAATATTATCTAGTTTTTGTACTTTGTTTTTTAGTGTTCTCATATTATTGTTTTTAAAGGTTATATTTGTTTTTATTAGCCCTACCAAGAACCTCCATTATATTCCTCGTTTAATTCCAAACTACCGTCCGTATACATTAAAGGTATGCTATAAGAGAATGGACCATCTGCCCACTCTGCACACTCGTTTATTGATTTATAAATACTTTCTAAGCTAGAAAATTTCAAAACTTTTGAACTATAACAACCATCGCAGTCCCTTGAATCGTAATTTATTAAAACATAACCGTCTTTAAGCAACCGTTTCAATATTTCGTTTTCGCTTTTTAAATTGTTTTCCGTTATTCTCATTTTATTTTATTTTAAATTATTTTTATACCAACAAAAGCCCACATATAACCTATGTGGGCTTTTTGGTTAATTCTGTATTTTTGCCTCTAAGTCTTTGCGCCTGTATCTTAGCCAGTTATCACGCAAATACTCGAACGAGTAGGTTTTCGCCTCCCAAACGCCCTTTAAAAGCGCCTACGCAAATATACAACTTTATTTATTAATACGCAACAAAAAAAACAAAAAACTTTACATTTTTTAATATAAAACTATTTTAACACCTTTTTTTATGGTTCTATCTTTGGCTTATGGAAGCAGAAAATATAAATTTCAATGTAATAATACGAACACATGTGAATATGAAAAATATTTCACTTATGCAAATTTATTTCTTAAAAATAATGAATCTAAATAAGAGAGGATGGGTGTCCTCCATGTTAAACGTCTTAGGGGCTCCATGTTAAACGTCTTAGGGGCTCAATGTTAAACACAAGGGGCATAATGTTAAACATAGATTAATTTTTTAAATACAAATATAATGAAAGAAATATTTAGAGATTATCCTTTAGACAACAGATATAAGGTTTCTAACTTAGGTAATGTTATTGGAGTAGGTGGGTTCATATTAAAGCCAAATAAATTAAGTTGTAATTATTTAAGGATTAAGTTTCATAAAAAAAACATAACAATACACCAAATGGCTGCTGAAACATTTTTAGGCTACGTTAGAGATGGAACTAATAAAACTGTTGTAGACCATATAAACGGAAATAAATTAGATAACAGACTGTCTAATCTCAGAATAATATCTAATAGAGAGAACTTGCAGAGAAGAGGTGGGACAAGTAAATATGTTGGTGTGCATAAACAAAGAAACAGTTGGTTATCAAATGTAACCTTAAACAATGTGCTGTACTATTTAGGCTCTTACAACACAGAAGTAGAAGCGCATCACGCATATTTAGACGCTTTAAACGAATATAATAAGTTCTTAGCAGAATAACACTTAATTAAACATAAATTTAAAACTATATATTATGAAAAAATTATTATTATTATCAATCGGATTATTATTATTTAATTGTTCATCTGGAGATGAAGATATATGTGATGATAACTGCACAACAACATTAAGAGTAACGGAAACTGTTAATAGTGTAGGTGTTATTAATTGGAGAGTTAAGGCTGTTAGAGAGTGTAGTGAAGAGTGGTTCTATTATAGAGTTTACTCTAACCCACCTGCTGTTGGAGAGGTTGTTTGTAAAGATAGTTATGCTATATTATAAAAAATAACTAAAATATTTGCACAGTAAAACTATTTGCATTATATTTGTGTAAGATTATATCAGTTTTAGGGAGGTTAATTGATTATTTTGTTTTTTTCATGTGTTAAAAGGGGTAAGTTGGGGAGCTTACCTCTTTTTTTTATCTTATCACATATACGCCAGAGTTAATCCCTTGTACTAAATACATCATTCCGTATCTGATAGCATCAATGTAGTGATTAAATTTATCTACAGGCACTTCGCCTTTATCTTTCCAAGCGTAATTATTAATTTCTCTTATAATTCCATGAGAATTTCTATCTACTATAATTTCATAATCTTGCATTAAGGCAATACCAGATAAAATACTTCCTTTTTTCTTTATAGTAGGTTTTATATTAAGACCTAAAACCTTTAACTCATTAATAAGTCTAGGTTCTGAGTTATCACAAATAATTAAATCTAATCCACATTCAAGCTTACTCTTTGAATATATCTGAGAGGTACTTAATCCTTTGCTACCATAAATCTCTTTTACCCATATTTTTCTAGCAGTTTTATCTACAGAAATCTTTACAAGTGTGGTTAAATCCTCTGAGAATCCAAAATCCTGCCCATAACAAGTGAGTTCTGTTGGTATAAAATCTCCAACTCTCCATTTTCTTATAATAGTACCCTCAGCTTTATTTAACCAACCACCAAGTATCTGATGTTCGTACTTGTCTGGTCTCTTGCGTTTCATATCGTAAATATTCTGCAAGAAAGAGTTATCTAAGTTATCTTTATTATCTTTATAAGTTGTATGTATGTAAGTTGTACTTCCTTTAGTTAAATTAGAGCCTTCTAAGACGTTTTCGTTCTGAAACCAACGTTTATATATCCAATGTTCTTTTGTTGACGGATTCATTATTAATATAACTCTATTCTGCTTACTTTGAACCCTTACAGATAGGTCAATTTTATCAAACACACTTTCATCTACTAATTCCTCCGCTTCATCTAATACAAAGGTTGTAATACCGTTAATAGACTTTAAGGCTGCTGTTTGATTACCAGATGATGTTCTGATACCTTTAAATATAATAGAAGAACCTGTCTTTAGATTCATTATCTCATCCTTAGTTATTCTAAAATCTGCATGAACACCCATTAAGTTAATCTTCTCAATAAATTCAGGTATAATAGATGTGTGAGCAGAAATCATAGTATAACGAGAGAATAATATCTTATGACCCCTCTCGTATGTTAGGTTTAGTAAGAATACCGTAGCTCCAAAACTCTTTCCACTTCCCCTACCTCCAGTAATTAAGAAGTATCTGTTATCGTTCTTGAATAAAGGAATATATTTTTTATTAATATTTATATTGCTATTCATCCTTATTTGTTACATCTATAATTCTATCCTTAACCTTTTGCCCTACCTCACTATCTCCAAAGAAGTTTATAGTAGGTGCTTTAATAGAACTACCTTTATCTTGCACATCATCACTATAAGCATAATCCATTAAAAGCTTCATGTGGTTGTATGAGCCTTTTTCAGCTTGTTTAGCCAATGCCTCAAAAGCATTTACTTCGCTACCAAATATGTTTTTAATAGCTTTCTTAGCGTAAATCTTCTTTCTATCCTTCTTAGCTCTGTTTAACGCTGGTTTGTTTGAGCGTTCCTTTTCTGGTACAGGAAGTATAGGTATAGATTTCTTTCTTGAATTACCTTTTCTTCCATCTGTAGGTTTTATTTCTTTACTATTCATATTAAGATAACCAAAAAGATGTAATTTGTTTAAAACACAATAAGTTATTAACAAAACTTGACTTTCCGTTTTTTTTTACCTAACTTCGCTAAATATTAATTTGTAAAATGATTTACTTTTTAAAATAAAGTATTCTAACAATCATATAAATATAGGTAGAAACAAATAGATAAAAATATATATAAAAAGTTATACCAATACAGGATAGCTATATTAATTTGTAAAAAAAAGCAAATATATCTAATAATACTTCATTATTCTACTTAATTAGTCTTTTAAGGTTTACTATGGGTTAATTTATTATTATTATACCTATACAAAACAATTTTTTCTTTATTGGTTATCTTACTATGATAGTTTTATTACCAACAACTTCTATACAAACAATATCTATAATGCCTAGAGTAACAGATTTTTTATATGAATCTGATTATTCTAGCAGAGCTATATTAGATGGTGCTAGTGTAGAATCTATTTCTTGTACATCTGATATATTTAATATCTATAATGATGTTAATTTAAGTATAAGAAAAGACGGAGATGGTACAAGTGAAACTATTTTAGATGTTGCTGTTGCTTTAAATGGTAATTTTATAGACTTATCTTTTTCTTGTACAATATTAGAAGAAGGTTCTACTTATTTTTTAGAGGCTACATCTAATGGAAATTTAATATACAGAGATAAAATATTCTCTACAACTCAAACAGATTATACGGTTAAACATATTATATCACAAAATTTATATGACCCATATAGTCCAACTGATGATAATACATATATAGTATAATGAGTAATAAAGAAAAGAATTACAATAATGTAAGGGTTATTAATCTATCTTCTTATGAAGCACCAGAGGTAAAAGAAGAATATGGAAATGATTGGATTTCTTGGGGAGATGATAATAATTACTTTGGTAGGCTTATAGATTTAGATTTATCTAGTCCTACAAATTCTAGGTGTAATAATGGTATATCTGATATGATATTTGGTAGAGGGATAGAATCTACTAATTCTGATTTATTTCCAGAGGATTATGTTAGAATGAAGAAACTATTAAGACCTAGAGATATTAAAAGAGTTGTTGTAGATAGGAAGAAATTAGGTCAAGGAGCTTTAAAACTTACCTATAATGAATCTAAGACAAAGATATTAAAGGTTTGCCACTTTCCAATGGAAACATTAAGAGCTGCTAAAGCTACAGACAAAGGTGTAATTAAAGCATACTATTATCATCCTAAATGGAAAGATATTAAACCAAATGATAAGCCTAAACCCATACCTACTTTTAAAAACGGTAGCAAAAAACAATTAGAGGAACTATACATAATAAAACCATATAGAAGCGGATTTTATTACTACTCTACACCAGACTATCAAGCTTGTTTACAGTATGCAGATTTAGAATGTGAAGTATCTAATTATCACATATCAAATATACATAATGGTTTAGCACCATCCTTATTCTTAAATTTCAATAATGGTGTTCCTAATGCAGAGACACAGATAGCTATAGAGAATAAGATAAACACAAAGTTTAGCGGAAGCTCAAACGCAGGTAGAACAATTATAGCGTTTAATGATAGTGCAGAAACTAAAGCAGATATAGAGGCTATACATTTACCTGATGCTCATGCTCAATATCAATTCTTATCGGACGAAGCAAGAGAAAAGATAATGCTAGGTCATGGTATTGTATCACCAATTCTATTAGGTATTAAAGATAATACAGGTTTTGGTAACAATGCAGAGGAATTAAGAACAGCATCCGTATTAATGGATAATGTTATTATAAGACCTTTCCAAGATGAGATTAAATATGCCCTAGAAGAGATATTAGAATTTAATAATATTTATCAAGATATTTACTTTGTAACATTACAACCTATAGAGTTTACAGAATTAGACAATATATCTACTAAGATTAGAAAAGAAGAAGAAACAGGTGAGAAACTATCAGCTGTAGAGATGGATGATTTTTCTGATGATGATGGTGACGATATGTTAAATCAATTAGAAGGCTTAGGAGAGGTTTTAAGCGACGATTGGGAGGTTGTCCATAGTGAAGTATATAATGAGGCTAGAGATGGCTTAAATCCATCTGAATTAGCTTTAAGTAGCAAGTCTTGGTTAGAGAGATTAGGTATAAAAGCAAGTCCTAACAAAAAATCTAAAGAAGATGATGATATTTATAAGATTAGATATGCTTATATGCCAGAAAGGAAATCACCTGATAGCAGAAACTTCTGTAAGAGAATGGAAAACTTAACAGGAAAGAATGTTGTGTTCAGAAAGGAAGATATTAATATGATGTCTTTTAGGGGTGTAAATAACCAATTAGGACATAATAAGCAAAACTATAGTTTACTAAAATTTAAGGGAGGAAAAAACTGCCACCACTATTGGGAGTTAAGAGTTTATAAGAAAAAAGGCAACAAGTTAGTAAATACTGATAGTGCTTATGAGAGTGGTTTAAGAGAACCTAATAATCCAAGTGAAATGACAGAGAGAATGATAGATAGAGCTGATAAAGGTGCTTATAGAGCAGGTTTAAACAAAGTTAAAGATTTTTTAGGAATATGAAAGCACTTTTTATAACCGTACTAGACCTTAAAGCTAAATCCATTATAGATGGAAATACGGATGCAGATAAATTAATACATTATATTGAGGTTGCACAAGATATGCACATACAGAATTATCTAGGGGGTAATCTTTATGATAGGTTACAAGCTTTAATTTTAAGTGGAGAGATTGATGATGCAGGAAACTCTAACTATAAATTGTTAAGAGATGATTACATTAAACCAATGTTGATATGGTTTACTCAATTAGAGTATTTGCCTTTTGCTATGTTTCAGATAAAGAACGGAGGTGTAACTAAGCATAGAGGAGAGGAATCGGAAGGTGTAGATTTCAGAGATGTAGATAGGATGCAGAGTAAGGTTTCTGATAGGGCTGAGTTCTACACTAGAAGATTTTTAGACTATATCTGTTACAATAGTCAATTATTCCCAGAATATAATAGTAATCAAAATGGAGATATGTACCCAGATAAAGACCCTAATTCATTCTCTAGCATTGTACTATAATGGAGAATAAAAAAAGAATGTACAAACCGAAAGAAAAGAATATAATTAGCTTAAATAAGCTATATGAAAGTTTAAAACAACAACAAGATGAGCGATTGGGGAAAGGCACACGTAAATAATAGCATTGGTTTCGGTCAAGGAGGTGCTAATAACTCCATAAGTTATGGCATATCTTACGATTCTAGTTGGAGCGGAGACACAATAATAAGTAATTTAATAATTTCTTTCAGCGAAAGAGTGAAAGCGGATAGCGGAACTACTGAAAGTTTACAATGTATAAATATATAAAAAATGGCAACACCAAGTATTGCAATGATACCATCAGCTTATAAAGCTAGTAAAGTTTATAGCGTATTACCAACAAACGGAAATGGGGATTTAACATTTACAAGAGCATCAAGTGCTACAAGAGTTAATGAAAACGGATTAATAGAAGAAGTAGCTAGTAATATACCTAGATTAGATTATTCAGATGGTTCTTGTCCTAGTTTATTAGTAGAACCACAATCAACTAATTTAGTTACTTATAGTGAAGATTTTAGTAATGGGGTTTGGGCGAAAGGAAGTTTGGGTACAGGAATTACACCTACTGTTTCCTATAATTTTGCGACATCACCAAAGGGAGATTTAACTGCTGACAGAATACAGTTTGATTTAAACGGCGGTGTAGGTGCTTCTGATTTTTCAACAATTTCACAAACAGTATCCGTAACAAGCGGAGCGACAACAGTAAAGAGTTTGTATTTTAAATCAAATACGTCTAACAATTATAACATAATAGTTTATGATGCTCAATTTAATACAGGTGCAATATCTGTTACAGTCGGTCAAGGTTGGACTAGAATAGATTTAACTGACACAGTACCGTCCACATCAAGTAGTATAGTTTTTGGTTTAAGAAACAACTACGGTGTAGTGACAGACAATATTGCTGATATTTTAGTATGGGGAGCTCAACTAGAAGAACAATCATCCGCAACATCATACATACCAACATCAGGCGCAACAGTTACAAGACTAGAAGATGTTGTAGATTTAGACTTAACACCATTTAGTTTAACATCTATAACTGAAACTTTCAGCGATGGAAGTACGAACGTA
>Ga0196887_1000106_pt1 | contig 38848 bp, 39 predicted proteins | sample VirMetDEL_Mar_31_FD_169094 | JGI IMG/M metagenome (GOLD analysis project Ga0196887, IMG submission 169094) | Aqueous microbial communities from the Delaware River and Bay under freshwater to marine salinity gradient to study organic matter... | ecosystem: Environmental > Aquatic > Marine >... | reverse complement strand
CACGATATGTAATACCCAGCACCACCACACCGACGATCAGGCCCGCCTTAGAGCGGGCCTTTTGCTTTTCAGCGCATAGTTAACCCTGCCACCCCGCCCCGCGCACTGGGGGGCTCGAACCTATGGCCCCGCGATCCAAGGCCCTAGGACCGTCGAAAAAGATCTCGCACCGTCGATCTCGTGCCCAGATACCCGACGAACGGAAACGAGATGAACGAGAGAGACGCGAACCGACGCCAGCTGGCGCAGAATATCGGAGCGCAGCCACTTTCCCAAATCCACCGGATCGACGCTCGAACGTCAATTAACTGCACCAACTGCACCAGCTGGCGGAACAATCGCGACGGCTGCGCTCCGATATCCCGCGCCGGACAACCGCAGGGGGATTACAAAGACCCGGACCAGGCTATGCGATATCTCATTTAATAACTGATTATCGCATGGCCCAAAGACCGCATAACGCGACCTAGGGGCCCCAGCATATCGGGTCAATCCGCCTAGGTTAAACCCAAATCGACCGAAATCCGCCGACCGCGCACCCCGTGCCGACCTGCGGTGGCTTGGGCCATGTTCTTTACAAATAGTTGCTATAAAAATGGTATAGGGTATAACTATGCAATAAGACTATAATCTTTGTACAACTTTAAGGAGAAAGCTCGTGGGTATTATTACAGAAATGCAACTAGAAGCTGCGGACATAGAGTCTATTAAACAAGACCGCGAAGAGGAAGCGCGGTTCGCGGCTATGGATCACCGGACCGCGGACGAAAAACGGTGGGACGAGGAGGGTCCTTCTGATTCGGAGATAGAGGATATGGAGGTTGAGCGTTTAATTGATCTACAGGAAGAAAGGTCGTTAGGGGTCCCTGAACCGTGAGTATCGTAGCACAAGAAACATCCTTGAAACTTCAACTTAGGCTTGCACAACTAGAAAAGCAGGAGTCTCAGCGAAATAAATTTTTACCTTTTGTAAAGGGTATGTGGCCTGAGTTTATTGCTGGTAGGCACCATAGAATTATTGCTGAGAAGTTGGAGCGTGTTGCGAGTGGCGAGTTAAAGCGTTTGATTATCAACATGGCTCCTCGGCACACGAAGTCTGAGTTTGCGTCGTTTTTGTTTCCTGCTTGGATGATGGGTCGGAATCCTAATATGAAGATCATTCAGGCGACTCACACGACGGAGTTGGCGGTAAACTTTGGTCGTAAGACTAAGAATCTTTTGGACACGGATGAGTATAAGGGGGTATTTCCTAACGTAAAGTTAGCGGCGGATTCGAAGGCTTCTGGTCGTTGGGACACGAGTGCTGGCGGGATGTATTATGCTGTTGGCGTTGGTTCAAACTTAGCGGGTCGTGGCGGTGATTTAATTATTATTGACGACCCTCATTCTGAGCAGACGGCTATGAGTTCCAATGGTTTTACTGACGCTTGGGATTGGTACACTGGTGGTCCTCGGCAGCGATTACAGCCCGGAGGTTCTATAGTTTTGGTACAGACTCGGTGGTCTGAGAAGGACATGACGGGTCAGTTGTTACGTGCTATGGCGAAGGACCCTTTGGCGGATCAATGGGAGGTTGTGGAGTTACCTGCGGTTTTTGAGGATGGTACGCCTTGTTGGCCTGAGTATTGGAGCATTGAGGATTTAACCGCGGTCAAGGCATCTATTCCACCTATGAAGTGGAATGCTCAGTATCAGCAGAATCCTACTGGTGAGGAGAACGCGATTGTTCCTCGGGAGTGGTGGAAGCGTTGGGATTCTGAGCGGGTCCCTAACTTGCAGTATGTGATACAGAGCTATGACACGGCGTTTAGCAAGCGGGAGAGTGCGGATTACAGTGCTATTACGACGTGGGGTGTGTTTTATCCTGAAGAGGATGGTGGGTCCCCTGCGTTAATACTTTTGGATAGCAAGAAGGGTCGTTGGGATTTTCCTGAATTAAAGCGGATTGCTTTTGAGGAGTATCAGTTTTGGGACCCTGACACGGTAATAGTTGAGGCGAAGGCTAGCGGGACTCCTTTAACTCAGGAGATGCGTCAGGTTGGGATACCTGTTGTGAATTTTACGCCGAGTAGGGGCAATGACAAGATAACGCGGTTGCACAGCGTTAGTCCTTTATTTGAGGCTGGTATGGTGTATGCTCCTGACAAGACTTGGGCGGACGAGTTAATTGAGGAGATGGCGGCATTTCCCAACGGCGAGTTTGATGATTTGGTTGACAGTGCTACGCAAGCTTTGATGAGGTATCGTCAGGGCAATTTTGTGCAGTTGCCAACAGATGATTGGCAAGATGAAGAAACATCTGCTAGGGTACACGCATATTATTGACGGAGACGGCTATGGCTATTGGCGGATTGATGGATACTAACGTACCGAGTCAGCTTGACGAGGACGATTTACGCGCTGAGTTGGAGATAGAGATACCGGACTCTGGCGGGGACCCTATGCTGTATGCTGTGGATTCCGACGTAGAGATAGAGATTTCTGAGGAGGACGACGGCAGTGTTTTGGTTGACTTTGATCCAGAGGACATGCGCGGCGAGGACGGGGACTTTTACGCAAATTTGGCGGAGGAGATGCCGGACCGCGAACTTAGTCGCATTGGCAACGATTTAGCTGCGGAGTTTGACGCGAACAAGGCTGGTCGTCAGGATTGGGAGGATGCGTATACAAATGGTTTGGAGTTGTTGGGATTTAATTACGAGGAGCGTACTCAGCCGTTTCGCGGTTCCAGCGGCGTAACGCATCCTTTGTTGGCGGAGGCTGCTACGCAGTTTCAGGCGCAGGCATTTAACGAGCTACTTCCCGCGAGTGGTCCTGTACGAACGCAGGTCATGGGCGAGGAGACACACGCCAAGGCTGATCAGGCCAAGCGGGTTAAGCAGTTTATGAACTACTACATTACGAATGTCATGGAGGATTACACTCCTGACATGGATCAGATGTTGTTTTATTTACCGCTTGCGGGCAGTACGTTTAAGAAGACTTATTACGATGAGGTCATGGACCGCGCAGTAAGTAAGTTTGTTCCTGCGCAGAACTTGGTTGTGCCGTATGACACCTCTGATTTGGATACGTGTCCAAACATTAGTCAGCTTATTCGCATGGATTTAAATGACCTGCGCAAGAAGCAGCTTGCTGGTGTGTATTTGGATATAGACGTGATACCTGCGCAGGGGGACATTACGGACGTAGACTCTGAGATAAACCGCATTGACGGCGTAGAGCCTTCGCAGATTGATTACGACTGTACTTTGTTGGAGTGTCACGTTGATCTGGACTTAGAGGGTTATGAGGACGTTGACGATGACGGAGAGCCCACGGGCATTAAGGTTCCTTATCTTGTCACGATATCTCAGGACAACGGTCAGGTTTTGTCTATTCGTCGGAATTACCGTGAGGACGATCCGGCTAAGAAGAAGATTGCATATTTTACACACTTTAAGTTTTTACCGGGATTTGGGTTCTATGGCTTGGGCTTGATCCATACCATAGGTGGTTTATCGCGAACCGCGACGAGTGCGCTTCGGCAGTTGATTGACGCGGGTACTTTGTCGAACTTACCTGCGGGGTTCAAGGCCCGCGGACTTCGGATTCGGGACGACGACGAGCCTCTACAACCGGGGGAGTTTAGGGACGTAGATGCTCCGGGCGGCGCTATTCGGGACAGCTTAATGCCGTTACCGTTTAAGGGTCCTGACCGGACGTTGTTTGAGTTGTTGGGTTTTGTTGTACAGGCTGGACAGCGGTTTGCGACTATCACTGACATGAAGGTTGGCGACGGCAATCAGAACGCGGCGGTTGGCACGACGATAGCGATGTTGGAGCAGGGTTCTCGTGTAATGAGCGCGGTTCACAAGCGTTTGCATTATGCGATGCGTCAGGAATTTAAGATTTTGGCGCGGGTAATGTCGGAGAGTTTACCGCAGGAGTATCCGTATTCTGTTGCTGGTGACGAGTCGAGCATCATGGCGTCTGATTTCGACGACCGTGTGGACGTAATTCCTGTCAGTAATCCGAATGTATTTAGTCAGGCGCAGCGGATTGCGTTATCTCAGACTAAAATGCAGTTGGCTGCACAGGCACCAGAGATGCACAACATGCACGAGGTATATCGTGATATGTATGAATCTTTGGGTGTTACGGACGTTGATAGGATAATGAAGGCGGTTCCTGACGACGAACCGCGGCCCTTGGACCCTGCGCAAGAGAACATCAACGGTTTGGACATGATGGAGTTACGTGCGTTCGCGGGTCAGGATCATCAGTCTCACATCACGGCGCATTTAATCTTTGGGTCTAGTCCTTTGGTTGGTCAGATGCCACAGGTTGCTGTTGCTTTACAAAAACACATTTTGGAGCATGTTAAGATACAGGCTGAAGAGGCTGGTATGCAGCAGATGCAGCAAATGCAGGGCGGCGACGAGGCTCAGATGGAGATGCAGTATCAGGCGGTAGTGGCTCAGTTGGTTGCGCAGGGAATGCAACAGGTAAAACAGCTATCTGGACAATTATCTGGTCAGGGGCCTGATCCTCTGGTACAACTCAAAGAGAAAGAGTTGGAGATTAAGGCGCAGTCGGAACAGTCGGACGCTCAGATGGATCAAGCGAGACTTCAGCTTGATGCTCAAAACCAGCAGATGCGTGGTCAGCAGTTCCAGCAACGCTTGCAGAGCCAAGAACAGCAGACGGACAAGCGCATTCAGAGTGCGATGGACCGCGAGATTATGAAGCAGAGGAGTTAGTAATGGCTAAAGTAAAATTCCAAGGGGCCCCTGCGGGTCCATCTCCGAAGGCGGTTCCTTACGCTGATATTAAGGATCAGGGCCGTATTCCGTATGGCAAGAGTGCGCCGTTCAAGATACCTACGTCTACTGCGATTAAGACGGCCCGCGGCATGGGTGCCGCGAAGCGCGGCGGTAAGTACCACGCGTGTGTCTAATGGAGTTTTGACATGAGTAGATTTCTCAACGGCCTGTCTAACTTTCAGATGAACAGTGGTGTTCCTCCGCAGCCTGTACCTCAGCCGCTTCCTTTTGCCCCACAGCCGGAAGCTCTTAGGGGTTTTAATTCAGGTGAGCCTCAGCCACAAATGGGTAGTCCTTTGATGGCGTTTGACGGCTCCAATCAAGTACCGATGAACGACCCAAGCTTTGGTCAAGCTTTGAATCAACAACAGATGGGTCCTCAACAACAGATGGGTCCTCAACAGCAGATGGGTCCTCAACAGCAGATGGGTCCTCAACAGCAGATGGGTCCTCAACAGCAGATGGGTCCTCAACAACAGATGGCTGGTGGATACGGGTTAACGGGCGCGTACCAAGGCGACCAGTTCTCTCGGGGTGTGATGTCTTTACCTCAAATACAGGATAATTTTTATTCGCCTCCCGCGGGTGGTTACACGGCACCGCCAATAACTTCACCGTACTCAATGTTCTAATGCTATGATTGATCCTGTAACGGCTTTTGCCGCAGCCAATGCCGCCTTTAAGGGCGTGAAAATGTTGGTTGGCGCGGGACGCGAAATGCAGGACGTCAGCAAGCAGCTTGGGGCTTGGTATTCTGCGGTTGCGGATATTTCCAAGGCTGAGACGCAGCGAAAAACTCCTACATGGTTAGATAAGAAGACTCTCGGCACCGATAACATAGAGCAGCAAGCTATGGATATCGTAATCCGCAAGAAGACTCTTTTGGAGAAAGAGAAAGAAATCAAGTTCATGCTGGATTATCGGTTTGGCTTAGGTACTTACGACGAGATGTTAGGTATGCGGCGCAAGATACGCGCAGAGCGGGAAGCAACGGTTTACAAAGCAATGGAAACAAAACGTCAGATACAGAATAACATGGCTATTGCCGTCCTGTCGTTGGGGATTATTGGAGTGCTTGGCGGAGGTGTTTATTTAATTGTGTTGGTTACGCAATGATTTCGGTTTTAGTTTTGTCTGTTGCGCTTGCGGGCGTAGCAAATCCAACGCATGTCAAATGTAACTTATGGAAAAGGTTTACGGACGCAGGTGGTCAAAAGGTATGTGTATATAGATTCAGTGCGGGTTTTGGTGGGTTGGGATATCATTTCCCTACGCTTAGTTTTTCAGAGTGTCCGAAAGTCTTTATGTGTGTTTACGAGAAGAAAGATAAACGCCCTAGTTTATCGGAAATATTAGATGGCCTGAAAGGAGGGTTCTAATGTCTATAACTTTTAAGACTATACTAGAATATCGTCTTATGCCGAGACTTATGATGTTTGTAATGACCGTGATGTATATACGGGTTTTGGAGTGGGGGATGACTTTAGAGGATTTGTCCACACAGCAGTCCGCGATGATATCAATTTGTTCTGGGTCCATGACGGGCGCGTTTGCGGTATGGTTAGGATCAGAGAAATGATGGCGCTGTTAGGAAGTTTACTGGGCTTTGGGAGTTCTTTTCTCCCCGAGATTCTTAGCTATTTTAAGGCTAACCAGCAACAGAAGCATCGTATGGAGATGATGCAGCTTGAAACGCAGTTGGCGCAGAAGCGTTCTGAGATGAAGCTGGTTGAGTTAGATAAACAGGCAGATATCGCGGAAACGAAGGGGTTGTATGAGCATGACCGATCTATTGACGCTGGCGGATTTATCAACGCTCTTCGGGGTTCTGTGCGTCCTGTCATTACTTATGCCTTTTTCGGACTGTTCGTAGCTACAAAAGTAGTTATTATGGTTAAAGTAGGGCAGTCTGGCGGCGAATGGACGGAAGCTGTTGAACTTATGTGGGACCCAGAAACAGCCGGACTTATGTCGGCAGTCTTAGCTTTTTGGTTTGGAAATCGGGCAATATCTAAGTATGCGAGGAAGTAACTATGGGCTACAAGTTAGGAAAACGAAGCCTGTCAAGGCTAGAAGGTGTCAACGACGATCTGGTAACGGTCGTGAAATACGCTATCGGCGTTACGAAGCAGGACTTTTCGGTCATCTGCGGGTTGAGAACAATAGAAGAACAACGCGTTCTGGTTGCAAAAGGGGCTTCTCAGACGATGAAGTCGAAACACATTGACGGCAATGCCGTTGATTTGATGGCTTATTGCAACGGCGGGCGTTGGGAGTTAAATCTATACGACGAGATTGCGGATGCCATGAAGGAAGCTGCCGAGGCAGCGGGGGTAAAGCTCCGTTGGGGAGCGGCTTGGACGATAGATGATCTTGGTGCGTGGGACGGAACCGCGGAAAATGCAATGAACAGCTACATTGACATTCGAAGATCACAGGGCCGCAGACCGTTTATTGACGCCCCACACTTTGAAGTTGTGTTTTAATGCACGCGTTCGTCCTTATGCTGTATCTTGGGTATGGGGACGCGCGGTCTTTGGTTATAAATGATTTGTATTTCTACCAGTTAAACGTGTGTAACAGGGTAGCCAAGGCGCTTGTGGAGCGTTATAGCACTCACGGTATTACAACTTCTGACAGAGCGGTTGCTTATTGCCTGCCAGTAAAAATTACGGACGACTCGTTGCACGTTTACTAAAAAACAAGTAAGTTTCCCGTATAAGATTAAATGGGAGAATCTGGGAATGGATGAGATACGCGTTGCAGAAGCAGTTTTTCGCGTTATAAGGGAAAGGAGACAAGGCGTTGTTGATCTAATGCAGTACGGCAACGTTAAATCACAAGAGCAATATCGTGAGCTTATGGGTAACTTAGAGGCCCTAAATCACGTGGAACAGGAACTCAAGGGCCTGCTAGATAAACAGGAGCGTAGTGTTGACTAAAGCACATGCAATAGACTTAACCGCGGCTAGAGAAGGCGTGGCGAACTTAGAAGATGCTTACAAAGCAGAAGTAACAAGGACGTTGGACCCAGATTCTTTGGGTCAGTCTCTTTTAGAAAAAATGCCCACTCCTACGGGATGGCGTCTGTTGATTCTCCCATACAAGGGGAAAGGCAAGACGGATGGCGGCATATATTTACCGGATAAAGTAGTTGAGGAACAATCTGTATCTACGCAGGTTGGGTATGTCTTGAAGGTCGGGGAACTGGCGTATCAGGACGAGGCTAAGTTTTCAGATGGTCCGTGGTGCGCGAAGGGTGATTGGGTAATGTTTGCCCGTTACGCGGGTTCGCGCTTTAAGATCGACGGTGGCGAGGTCCGTATTCTTAATGACGATGAAATCTTAGCCAAGATTTCTGACCCCGAAGATATTTTGCATTTCTAGGAGAAAACAATGGCAGAAGACGATCAAATTGAACTGGAACTGGAAGGTTCGAGCGCAACGGAGGTTTCTGTTGAAGAAACTTCTACCGCAGGTTCTGAGGACCAGTTTGAGCAAGCGGAGAACGCTACTCAATCGCGGATAAACCGCCTTACCAAGAAGATGCGCGAGGCGGAGCGTCGTGAAAACGAAGCTGTGAACTACGCAAAGCATGTTCAGGCGGAAGCTAATTCGTTAAAGCAGCGTATGTCCAGTTTGGATAACAGCTACGTTAATGAATATACCACGCGTGTGGAGACACAGCTTGCCCAGACCGAGAAAGAAATGGCTAGGGCTATGGAGCTTGGGGATACGCAAGCGGCGGTAGAGGCGCAGCGCAAGCTAACTTCTCTGTCTATTGAGAACGACAGGGCGTCTCAGGCTAAAATGCAGCAGGAGCGTCAGCGGCAAACCGCGTCTCAACAGCCGCAACAACAGCAACAGGTGCAGCAACAACAGCAAGTCAAACGCCCTGACCGCAAGGCCGAAGAATGGGCGGAACAAAATGATTGGTTTGGTCAAGACGAGGCCATGACTTTTGCTGCTTTTGGTATTCATAAAAAGCTGGTTGAAGACGAAGGATTTGACCCGCAGAGCGATGACTACTATAGTGAACTAGATCAGCGCATTTCGGATAAGTTTAGAGTGCCTGCAAATACTACCAGTAGACGGCCCGCACAGACGGTTGCTGGGGTTTCAAGAAGTACCTCTGGGCGCAGTGGAAGGAAGGTTAGACTCACCCCTAGCCAAGTCGCAATAGCGAAAAAATTGGGTGTGCCACTAAGTGAATACGCGAAATACGTGAAGGATTAAAGCTATGACAGACAGAACTCCTCGCGCTAACACAACTCGGGAAAAAACGGTTGCGCGTAAGCCGTGGGCTCCCCCGTCTATGCTAGACGCACCACCTGCACCGGATGGATACAAGCATCGTTGGATTCGTTCCGAAACTCGGGGCTTTGACGATACTAAAAACATCAGCGCCAAGATGCGCGAAGGTTGGGAACTTGTCCGTAAGGACGAATACCCTGACTTTGAGTCTCCGGTAGTTGAATCAGGTAAATACGAAGGTGTGTTTGGAATTGGCGGTTTGATGCTGGCTCGTATTCCCGAAGAGACAGTTGCGGAAAGAACGTCTTATTTCTCCAGTAGAAATAGGGACCAGATGGAAGCAGTTGACTCCGACATGATGCGAGAGAATGCACATTCAACCATGACGATCAATAAACCAGATCGTCAGTCTCGTGTAACCTTTGGTGGACCTAGGAAGAACTAGCTCCTCCTTTAATGGAGAAAGATAATGGCGAATACAGAAACGTCTTATGGTCTTCGTCCAATAAGCAGACAGGGTTCTTCTGTCTCTTCTACTGGCATGACCGAGTATCGTATCGCATCTGACAACTCTAATCCAATTTTCCAAGGCATGGCGGTTATTCCGTTGGCCGCGGGTGTTATTGACGATCTACAGGCTGCGGCTGGTGGTAACGTGTCAATAGCTGGAGTTTTTGGCGGGTGTGAATATGTTTCGGATACCACGGGTAAGCCCGTGTTTTCTAACTTTTGGCCCGGATCAGGCGCAGATAGCGACTTTCCGGTCAAAGCCTTCCTTTACGATGATCCAAATCAGTTGTTTCGGATTGCAACATCTAATGTTGTGGCTGCGGCAAACACTGAAGCGGAAATTCGCGCCGCGGTTTTTGCAAACATTGCGCTTGCTACAGGTAACAGCGGTTCGACTTCAACAGGGTTGTCTTCGGCAACGGCTGATCTGAACACTATCGCAACCACCAACACTTTGGCTCTCAGAATTATGGGTATCTTAGACGATCCTGCTAATAATGACTTCACAAGTGCGGGTATCCCTCTCATTGTTCGTATAAACAACCACTTCAATGCGCCTACGGGCTCTATTGCAGCGGGCACTGTTTCTACGACAGGCGTATAAGGAGCTTAGAAAATGGCTATTTCTCGCGCACAACTAGCAAAAGAGCTAGAACCGGGACTGAACGCATTGTTTGGGCTGGAGTTTGGACGTTACGAAAACGAACATAGTGAAATCTTTGACGAAGAAAGCTCGGATCGGGCGTTCGAAGAAGAAGTTATGCTCGGAGGTTTCGCAACAGCACCTGTTAAGAGTGAAGGTGGGGCAATTTCTTTTGACGACGCTCAAGAGACTTACACCGCTCGTTACACTCACGAAACCATTGCGCTTGCCTTCTCAATCACTGAGGAAGCAATCGAAGACAATCTTTATGATCGTCTGGCTTCGCGTTACACCAAAGCGTTGGCTCGTTCGATGGCTACGACAAAGCAGATCAAAGCTGCGTCTATCCTGAACAACGCGTTTTCTACTGGTGCAAACGTAATTGGTGACGGCGCGGCTCTTTGCTCTGCTTCACACCCTTCTCTGTCGGGAACCCAGACTAACCTTCTGGCTGTTGCGGCTGACCTCAACGAAACTTCGCTTGAGCAGATGCTAATCGACATTGCGGGCTTCACCGATGAACGTGGTCTTAAAATTGCGGTTCGTGGAACGAAACTTATCATTCCAAAAGAGCTTCAGTTTATTGCGGAACGTGTGATGAACTCTGCGCTTCGTAGCGGTACGTCGGACAACGACAACAACGCGATGAAGAACATGGGTATGCTTCCCGAGGGTGCGGTTGTTAACCACTACCTCACAGATACCGACGCGTACTTCATCAAGACAGACGCTCCAAACGGCTTCAAGTACTTTAACCGTGCGGCTATCAAAACCGCGATGGAAGGTGACTTTGACACTGGCAACATGCGTTTTAAAGCGCGTGAGCGTTACTCGTTTGGTGTATCAGATTGGCGCTGCGTCTTCGGAACCCCCGGAGCATAAGCTAACCACATCTTTGTGTTTTAAGGGGCAGCTTCGGTTGCCCCTTTCTTTTTTGTATTTACTGCGGTATAGTTCAGCATCCCTGACAGTCGCGTTGTGTGGCTGACTTAACCCACGACAGGAGATAATCATGGGTAACTCTACTTTTAGCGGACCAGTACGTTCGCAAGACGGATTTCAATCTATTACAACAAACACTTCGACAGGCGCAGACACAACAAATTCTACTTATGGAACGAACGCCACAATTGGCGGCAATCTTACGGTAGCGGGTTCTGTATTTTCGGGCGGAATGCCTACTTTAGGTGGTCTTACTGTTACGGCTAAAGCCACCTCGGGCACTGTTTCCTATGTCGCTGGAATTAACATCAACCCGTTCACAGGCGGAGCGCAACAGGTTACTACTCTTCCAGCGGCAACAGTCGGTGTTGTGTGTATCCACGCTCAGTCAGTTGATACTACTGGCGGAACTGCTTTCTTGAGTTTTGATTGCGCGGGTGATGACGCTTATGAAACAGGCAGCATTATAGAGAGTCGAACTAGCTCCGCGGTCACGTTTGATACGTCAACTGCTGGGGAAACTTTGTTGAAGTTCACTCCGGCTAACGCAACAACGAACTTGATGAGCATTGGTTCATATATCTACTTCACCTGTACAACAGCGGGTCTGTGGAATGTTTCGTATAACTTCCAGCATCTCGGCGCGGGTACTACAGGTACGTTTGTTTTCGCAGCCTAATGTTTAATTTGGCGGGGTTAGCGCCCCGCCTTTCTTATAGGAGTTTGACATGGCAGATGCTGTAACGTCACAGACGCTAATCGACGGCGGCAAACAAGTCGTGATGAAGTTTACTAACGTATCAGACGGCACCGGAGAATCGGCTGTTGTTAAAGTAGATGTTTCCGCGCTACAGGCCAGCGTTGATGGCGACACCTGTACGGGTGTTGTTATTGAACGTATTTGGTGGCAGTGCATTGGCATGAAAGTTAAGATTTTGTTTGATGCAACTACTGACGCGTTTTGCATTGAACTTGGTGAGAACCAAAGTGGGGATCACGACTATACTGCGTTTGGCGGCTTAACCAACAACGCGGGCAGCGGAAAAACGGGCGACATTAGCTTCACTACGGTAGGTCACACCAGCGCAGATACATATACTATTATTTTGTATATGCGTAAGAAGTATGACTAAGGGCAAAATGCCTGCGCGAAACAAGACTAATTTCCGCTCCACTAAGTCTGGGGCGGGAATGACAGAGAAGGGTGTGAAGGCTTACAGAGCCAAGAACCCCGGATCAAAGCTAAAAACCGCGGTTACGGGCAAGGTAAAAGCGGGAAGCAAAGACGCCAAGCGGCGCAAGTCTTTTTGTGCGCGGTCCGCGGGTCAGATGAAGAAGTTTCCGAAGGCGGCTAAGGACCCGAACAGTCGTTTACGCCAAGCTAGAAAACGGTGGAAGTGTTGACATGAAGCGCGATGTTTTTTCAGGTTTATGTGGCGCGGCTTTTTTAGCTTATTTGGGGTGGATGGGCGTTACATTGTTTGAATTACACACTTTAACGGCACTACTTTATGCGGATACCGAGGCACTACTTAAAGTTGTTGAAAATAACACAGCTAGAATACAAGAACTAGCTACGTACTACGATTAAAGGGGCAACGGTTAATGGCATACTCACGTAAGTCCAAGGGTGCGTCCAAGAAATCCAAGGGTAGCAAGATTTGCCCTGCGGGTAAGGCGTGGGCTCAAAGAACTTTTGATACTTATCCTTCCGCTTACGCTAACATGGCGGCATCCAAGTATTGCAAAGACCCGAACTATGCCAAAGGAGCCAAGGGTAAGAAGAAGGCGTCAGCATAATGGGTGCTTTAAAGGATTGGGTAAAACAGGATTGGGTTAGAATTGGAACCGATGGAAAAATTAAAGGTAAGTGCGGCACTTCTAAAGATAAGAAGAACCCTGACCGATGTCTTCCGCGATCTAAGGCGGCTTCTCTTTCCCAATCAGAAAGAGCTTCAACAGCTCAGAAGAAAAAACGAGAAGGCTCTAAAGGTAAAACCAACGTCAAAAACACCAAAGCCGCTGAAGTTAAATATGCGTTCCTTGGGGGCGAAATCAAAGCGAAAAGAAAAGCGCCGCCGCCCAACAAAAAAGGAGTGGTTGCCCGTGGATGCGGAAGAGTAATGTCTGGTAAAAGAAAACGTACAACTGGTTCAGTTAGCACATAAAGGATATTAAAATGGCTATGATGAAGAAAAAGGGTTACGCCAAGGGCGGCGCTGCTAAGAAGATGAAAGCGGGCGGCGCGGTAAAGAAGATGAAAATGGGTGGCGCAGTTAAACGCAAGAACGGCGGTCCTATGATGAAGAAAAAAGGTTACGCCAAGGGCGGCGCGGTAAAGAAAAAGTAAACTTTAATGCCGTTTTTACAAAGTAACATACCGCACTTTAAGTGTTGGGTTCGCCGTGAGTACACCGTTAATCACGAACGTTATCACGGCGAGTTTCTACACGCTATGGCTATTGCCGTAACCACTATGCCTAATCGTTGTTTAAGCTTTCAACTTATCTTTACAGGTTGTGAGGTAGACGAGGAGGGCGGGGATAATGTTCACGGCGGCGCAATGTGGGCTAGAATGCCTATAACAGCTTTGGTTGCTGACGAACCTTTAGAAGATTGGCCGCAACCTATGGCTGTACACGAGGCTCAACCGTGGGATTGCCCTTCTCACACTCACGCAGTGTATGTTTTGGACAGGGCCACACCTTGTCCTTGGATGGCAAAGATTGGCGGCGAGTTCTTTCCTGCCAAGTATATGTTTACTGTGGATTACACTGATACGGATATTGCGGATGATCCGGCTCAACACAAGCAGGCTCATGTCATGCAATTACTAAATGCGGATAAGTGGACGGGCAATATCGTGGCTTTGCCAAACAACCGCGTTAGGGTAACGCATCCAGCTTGGTTTGAGACAGGTCAGGGCGCACCGGACTTCAAACCTTCGCAGCATGTACATTACTCTAAATCTGATTTAGACTATACGTTAGATGTAACTCAAATATTTGATAACATTTACAGCGAGGATTAAGATGGCCGTATCTAACAGCGTAGATTTTGAACTTGATGTAGATGAATACATTGAAGAAGCTTTTGAGCGTTGCGGCTTAGAAGTACGAACGGGGTATGATTTAAAGACAGCAAAACGCTCGTTAAATCTTATGTTGGCTGAGTGGGCAAACCGTGGATTAAACCAGTGGACGATTGCTCAACGCACTGTCACGATGGTGGATGGCACGGGAGTCTATGCTCTTGATGCTGATATAATTGACATATTGTCTGTTGTAGTTCAACGCGACGGAACAGATTACGCTTTATCAAGACTAAGCCGCGAAGAGTACTTGAACATCCCGAATAAGGATACAAAAGGCAGACCCAATCAATTCTTCTTGGATCGTCAGGTTACGCCCAGTTTTAAACTTTGGCCTGCACCAGATAACAACACCGATATTGTGTATTATAATGCACTCACGCGTATGGATGACGCGGACACGTATATCAATACTCTGGACATGCCGTTTAGGTTCTACCCCTGTTTGGCCGCGGGTTTGGCTTATTATATCTCGGTAAAACGAGCCCCGCAGCGCGTACAACTATTGAAAGCCATGTATGAGGAAGAGTTTGAACGCGCTATGACGGAAGACCGTGACAGGGCTTCGTTTAACGTGGTTCCGCAGTATCAGTACTATAGGACGGGCTGATGTCTCAATTTGCAAGTGGAAAAAACGCTTTTGCAATTTCTGACCGATCCGGTTTTCGGTATCGGTATAAAGACATGCGAAAAGAGTGGAACGGCTTGTTAGTTGGCAGGGACGAGTGGGAAGCCAAGCAACCTCAACTAGGACCATTTAGAGAAGTTTCTGATCCACAGGCTTTAAAAGATGCGCGTCCTCAAAGTCCTGATACAAACACGCCTTTTATGGTTAAAACTACCAACGGAATTATTTATTTAGGAAACGGAAACTGGTCTACGTCGGGAACCGCGGAACTTCCAACTGAAATAAACAACACTGTAGCTTTAGAAGGCTCGGTAGGCGAGGTCACGGTGACAACATGAGCTACACATACACAACGCTTAAAACAGCGATACAGGATTACACTGAAAACGACGAGACAACGTTTATTAAGAATCTTCCTATTTTTATTAAAAATACGGAGGAGCGAATCTTAAAAAACGTCCAGTTAAGCCTGTTTCAAAAGAACTCCGCGGGAACCTTGACCGCGGGAAACAAGTATTTAAATGCTCCTGACGATTTTTTAGCTCCATTTTCTTTGTCATTTACCAGTGACAGTACTCAACAGATATTTTTAGACTTTAAAAACTCTGACTTTGTTCAATCGTTTACCCCGAATGCTGCGGTTACGGGACCTCCTCGGTATTATGCGCAGTACGACTTGCAAAACTTCATCTTAGCTCCAACACCCGACAGCGGTTACAATGTTGAGCTACACTACTTCTATCGTCCGTTAAGTTTAACGCAGAGCGCCTTTACGCTAACGTTAACCAGTGTTGTGGGCACTTTTACCGCGGCGGATACAATTACTGGATCGACTAGCGGTCAATCTAGCGGAGTTAACTCTGTACCGTCTTCCACAACGCTGACTGTTGTGATTCCAAGTGGAGATTATGTTGTTGGAGAGACGATTACCGGAAGTGACACGGGGGCTACCGCAGTAATTGCAGCTATTGGAGCGGATACCACTGTTTCGTGGCTCAGTGACAACGCTGAGATTGCCATGCTGTACGGCTCGTTGATGGAAGCCTACATCTTTATGAAGGGTGAACAGGATATGGAAGCGTTGTATGAAAAACGGTTTGGAGAGGCCATCATGGGACTGAAGATGCTGGGAGAAGCTAAAGAAGTTACAGATGAATACCGTACTGGACCTGTTGTGAGGCCGAAACAATGAACAATATGTCCTTTGGCGTGTCCATGTCTAATGATTTTAAGGTTGGTGTTGAGACTACGGATAACCGTGGTTTTACACCGGAAGAAACTGCGTTGCGTTGCGTAAACAAGATAATTGGTGTTTCCGACAACGCTCCTCCTGCCATACGGGATCAGGCCCGCGCGTATCGCTCCGAGATGGAGAAGATAATTTCGGTGTATATGAAACAGGCTATCCAAAGTGACCGTACTACGGTATATAATGCAATAAAAGATGCGGGTCAGCCCAAGTTGGCCGAATATATAAGGAAAATGTAGATGGCTTTCAGTGGAAACTTTCTATGCACGTCGTTCAAAGTAGAACTGATGAAGGGCGTACACAACTTCACGGCAGCAAGCGACCAATTTAAACTGGCCTTGTATGATAACAGCGCCAGTTTTACCGCGGCAACAACCGCGTACACTTCTAGCAACGAAATCAGTGGTACAAATTACACCGCGAAGGGAAACTTTCTTACCAGTGTAACACCTACGTCAAGTAGCACCACGGCGTTTACAGATTTTGCTGACGAGGTGTTTTCTACGGTTACTATTTCGGGAGTGCGGGGCGCGTTAATCTTTAACGAGGCGGCATCCGGTGATCCGACGGTTTGTGTTCTAGATTTTGGCGCGGATAAGGCGGCTAGTTCTGGCGACTTTACGATTGTGTTTCCCACGGCTGATGCTTCTAACGCGATTATTCGGATAGCCTAATGGCTGATCCGGTTGCAGCCTTTCAGGGGTGGAATAGCTCCATACAAGGATGGAACACGGGTACTTGGAATACCAACGTTGCCTTTCCATTAACTGCGACCGCTTCTGTTAACAGTCAGACTGTTAACGTCTCGGGAGACGCCTTTGGGTTTGTAGGTTCCTTAGTTGGAACGGCAGCAGTTGGCTCTGTAACGGTGGTTGGTGAGGCCAACGTTTCTGTAACGGGCGTTGCGGGCACCTCGGCGTTAGGCAGCTTTTTTACAACAAACACAGAAGTTCAAATGACTTCTGCCATAGGCACTACAACCATTGTAGGAGCCGCAAACGTTGAGGTTACTGGAGTTAGTGCTACGGGTCAAATAGGCGAGTTAAGGTCTGCTTGGAGTAACATAATTCCCTCTCAAACGTCTAACTTTACAAACATCACGGTTGCTCAAACGTCTAACTTTACAAACATCACGGTTGCTCAAACACCTGATTGGGTTGAGATTGAGCATGGCCTCGCAGCATAGGATAACAACATGGCAAGCGTATATACAAACGATCTTCGCTTAGAAGAGATTGGCTCTGGAGAACAATCGGGTTCTTGGGGCGATACAACTAACACAAACTTAGAACTTATTGCTGAAGCGTTTGCTTTTGGCACTGAGGCTATTACGACTAACGCGGACACACACGCCACCACCATTGCGGACGGTGCCACTGATCCGGGCCGCGCCCTGTTTTTAAAGTATACAGGAACGCTGGACAGCGCCTGCACCATTACTCTTGGTCCTAACACGGTCAGCAAGATGTGGTTTATTCAGAACAGCACCAGCGGTTCGCAGAACATCATTATTTCTCAAGGGTCGGGTGCTAACGTCACAATTCCCGCGGGTCAAACCAAGTCTGTTTACTCAGATGGCGCGGGTTCTGGTGCCGCGATAGTTGATGCCTTTGCCACGCTTAATGTTGTGGACTTGTTGGTTGATGACGATTTGACGGTTACGGATGATGCTTCAGTAGGTGGCGACCTAGATGTAGATGGAACATCTAACCTAGACATTATTGATGTAGATGGTGCAGCTAACTTTGCGGCTGACGTAACCTTTGCAGATGGTGCAGATATTATCACTGCTTCAGCAGGTACATCCAACTTTCGTGCAGGGGTAAACGCAGGTAACTCAATAGCCTCTGACGGTAATTACAACGTGGTCGTTGGTGATGAGGCTGGTACTGCTTTGACTACGGGTGATGGTAACGTAGCTATTGGATTTGAAGCACTTAGCACTGAAGATGCTAATGGTCACAATACAGCCATTGGTTATCAATCATTAAAAACATTAAATGCTGGAGCTAATTCACGAAACGTAGCAGTGGGCTATCAAGCGGGTCTTGATATGACAACAGGTATTCGCAACGTTTTAATGGGCACTTTTGCAGGTGCTAACTTAGTAGCTGGAAGTAATAATACAGCCTTTGGGGAGCAGGCTTTAATTACAGACAGAAACGGTCATCATTCAACTGCTTTGGGTCATGCGGCATTGGCTAGTCAAGACTTTGCGACTGCTACAGACAGTAACAACACAGCAGTTGGCTACAATGCAGGGCTATCAGTTACAACTGGCACAAGCAACACCCTCATTGGTGGTCAAGCAGGAGATGCAATTACAACTGGTGGGTCGAATGTCGCATTGGGTACTTTAGCACTTAGTGCCAACACCACCGCATCCGAAAACACCGCAGTTGGGTATCAGGCTGCATACAGCACTACTACAGGCGTAAGTAATTCGGCACTTGGGTGGCGTTCATTCTATACAAATACAACAGGCATACAGAACGTAGCACTTGGTGAAAGGGCCTTACACCTTAATACTACTGGTAGCTATAACGTATCTGTCGGTATGGATTCTTTAAAGGCAAACACCACCGCATCCGCTAACACGGCTGTTGGGTATCAGGCTGGGTATGCTAATACTACTGGCACACCAACAACCGCTTTTGGTTATCAAGCATTAAAAGCAAATACAACAGGTACAAACAATTGTGCTTTTGGTCAGGGTACTCTTCAAACTAATATTACTGGAACTACCAATTCCGCTTTTGGGACTTTAGCCCTTAGTGCTAACACTGGCTCCAATAACTCAGCCGTGGGTTACGCATCACTTCTGACAAATATTGGCGGGGCAGATAATGTTGCAATGGGTGTTTCTTCGCTACGAGTTAATACAACTGGCGGTCAGAATACTGCGTTGGGTACTTCAGCGCTTATTGCAAACACCACCGCATCTAACAACACAGCGGTTGGGTATCAGGCAGTATATAGTAATACTACTGGTACGGGCAACACAGGTATTGGCGGTGAGGCTGGGCTTTCACTTACCACATCTTCTTACAACACAGCTTTAGGTTTTAGAGCATTAAAACTTACTACCACAGCATCTAACAATACGGCTGTGGGTACATTTGCTCTACAAGCAAACACAACAGGAGCTACAAACATAGCAGTTGGTGGTTATTCTTTATTATCCAACACCACCGCATCCCGCAACACAGCGGTTGGGTATAGTGCAGGATATAGTAACACTACGGGTGCAGATAATACACTTATTGGAGAACAAGCAGGATACTACATTACAACAGGTTCTAAAAACACCGTCCTTGGTCGTTACACAGGCAACGCTGGCGGCTTGGACATCCGCACCGCAGGCAACAACATCGTGCTGTCGGATGGGGATGGTAATCCTAGGTTAGCCTACGTCACTACAAGTAAATCTTGGCAACTCCCATACAACGGAGACACGGATACAGGTAGGGGCGGTGCGCCAAAGATTAACATGAGTTCTGGTGCTACTGCTTATGATGCTAGTATACAATTTACAGATGCTCAAGCATACAATGCTTGGTTTGGTCTATACAATACCAAAGCCTATGTAATGAATGTTAGCAATGGAGTCCAGTTGAGTGCTAATGGAACTTCTTGGGCAAGTGTTTCCGATTCTAGATTAAAAACTGTTACTGGAAGATATACAAACGCTGTAGCAGATTTGGCGCAAATTGATCCTGTAAAGTTTACTTGGAATAATGATGAAAGCAATGATCCACAGGTAGGGGTAATAGCCCAGTCCGTACAGAATGTTGTCCCTGAAGCAATGGACATCACCGAGCAAGATGGTACGGATTATCTTTCAGTGAGATACACTGAACTTATCCCTTTAATGATTGCCTCAATCCAAGAACAGCAAGCTACAATTACGGCATTAACTGACCGCATCACAGCCCTAGAAGGAAACTAAACAATGACTGATACACCAACTGCAGAAGAAATCGCACAGAACTACACAGCAATGGGTCACTCAGTTGATCTCCTTAACGCTGGTCAACCAGAGGATATGTCCGATGCAGATTGGGCAGACACAGTGTCCCGCAATGTAGAGCATCTGCAACTCATGGTGGCAAAAGACTACTGGACTACAGAAAGTATGACTGCTGTTAATGCTGCTATTGCGGCAAACTCGTAAGGATGACGCCATGCCCCTGACCAAGCTCCAGTTCAAGCCCGGAATAAACCGAGAAACCACCTCTTATAGTAACGAGGGCGGTTGGTTTGATGTGGATAAGGTTAGGTTTCGTTTTGGGTTTCCTGAAAAAATAGGAGGTTGGTCTAAGTACTCTAGTACAGCCTTCTTAGGAACATGCCGCGCATTGCACCCGTGGTCCGCGTTAGACGGCACAAGTTTTATCGGAGTTGGAACGCACCTAAAGTATTACATACTAGAGGGCACGCAGTACTACGACATCACCCCAATTCGTTTAACAACGAGCGCGGGTGATGCCACCTTTGCTACGGGCGCGGACACTCTTAACGGAGCTATCGACGCCACTGCGGAGACTATTGTAATAGACAGCGCCACGGGGTTTCCTGCTTCGGGTCGCATTAAGATAGGTTCTGAAGAAATAACCTACGCCTCTATTTCCAGCGTTACTTTGTTGGGTTGCGCTAGGGGCCAAAACGGTACGACTGCCGCGTCTCATGCGGATGGGGCCGCAGTTGGTTGCTGCACCATTACTGTAACGGAAAACGAACACGGCGCTTTGGCGGATGACTTTGTAACTTTTACGGATGCTGCGACTTTGGGCGGCGTAATTACCGCCGCAGTTCTTAACCAAGAATATCAGATTACTTCGATTGTAAGTGCTAATGCCTATCAGATTGAAGCCCGTACAGTTTCCACTATTGCTTCAATTACAACCACGGGCGGTTTAAACGCCACCTTCGTGTTTGCTAACACTTCTGACAGTGGTAGCGGCGGCAGTTCTACGGTGGCCGCGTATCAAATCAACACGGGCCTAGATACCACTATTGTTGGCAACGGCTGGAACGCGGGTACTTGGGGCCGCGGCACGTGGAACTCGTCTACGGACACAAGCGCCTCGGGTCAGATGCTTAGAATTTGGAGCCACGATAACTTTGGCGAGGACCTCTTGCTTAACGATAGGGATGGAAACATCTACTATTGGGATAAGACTAACGGTACAGGCGTCAGGGCGGTAGCTTTATCCACTCTTTCGGGGGCAAGCAGTCCACCAACCAAGGCTAAGATAGTTTTGGTTTCTGACAACGACCGCCATGTTGTCGTGTTTGGAACTAACGCTGAAAACAGTACGGACCAAGACCCGTTGTTAATTAGATTTGGCAGTCAGGCAAGCCTTACGGGTTGGGCTGCGGCGGCTACGAATACTGCGGGCGACCTTAGAATAGGTTCTGGTTCTGAGATTGTGGCTGCGGTAGAGACAAAACAACAGATCATGGTATTTACGGATGTTTCGTTACACGCGATGCAGTTTCTAGGACCGCCGTTTACCTTCGGTATTAACATGGTATCGGACAACATAACCATTATGGGTCCGTTGGCCGCGATTAACGTAGAAGACAACGTGTTTTGGATGGGTCAGGAAGAGTTTTACACCTATTCTGGCGCGGTACAGCGCATACCTTGTACGGTACGTGATTACGTCTTTTCGGACTTTAACTTCTTTCAAAAGGAGAAGGTCACAGCCTCTTCAAACACTGCTTTTGGGGAGATTTGGTGGTTTTATCCCTCTTCAAGTAGTTCTGAAAACGACCGATATGTAGTGTTTAATTACCAGCAAAACCTTTGGTATTACGGCACAATGGACCGCACTGTATGGCTAGATCGTGGTATAAACGCTGATCCGATTGCAGCGGCACCGGATCATTACCTGTATAACCATGAAATAGGGTTTGATGACGGCAGTACGGACCCTGTAACGGCTATTTCTGCGCGGATTGAAAGCAGTCAGATAGATATGGGTGACGGGGACCACTTTTTGTTTATGAGCAAGATGATACCTGATTTAACGTTTAGGGACTCAACGGCCTCTCTTCCATCAGCCACTATGACCTTACAGGCGCGTAATTATCCGGGCGGATTATACCTTCAAACGCAGGCAAAGGCGGTTACTCGGACGGCTACGGTGCCTTTGGAGCAGTGGACAAATCAGGTTAATTTACGCCTTCGTGGCAGGGCGTTTTCGTTAAAGTTGGAATCTACGGACACAGGAGTTGGATGGCGACTAGGAACGCCGCGGGTTGATATAAGACCAGACGGGAGAAGATAGTGTCTCGTAACTTAATCAAGCCGTTTTTTCCTAAAGCGCCGGACGAGTACGACCGAACGTATATGGAATCTGTAGTTCTGGCGTTTTCGGTGTATTTAGAACAGATGCAGAATCCGGGTCAGGGGAGACACACTGAGTTGGTTTTAACGAACTTACAGACGGACGATCAGGGTTTGGAGGTAGGTGCATTGTTTCAGTACAGGGACGCTGCGGGCGTTATGGGACAGATAAAGATAGTGGTTGCGGATCAGCCGAACTTACGCGGTAATACTGCTACGGGTTCTGTTGGTTCTGTTACTGTGACGACATAGGCATGGAAAAGTAAAACGACATCTGCTATTGTGGATTAAAGGGGCGATACGATGCAACAACAACTAATTCTTCCGGAAGGTGGTTTGGCGTCCTTTTTGACATCAAACCTAGATGAGATTGATGACAGTCGGCTCCTGTTTGGAAAGCAGTCGGGCATTAATTCGCACCGCGGAATTGCGGAAAAAATGGCGGGGTTTGGTCGCAACGGCGATACTGAGATGATCCACGCTGAGAAGGGTGAGATTGTAATTCACCCTAAGTTGTTGGAAGAGAACCCACGTTTAGCTCAAGAGATGATGGACGCGTTTTCCAGTTCTGGGGTTAATTTAGACCGTTACACGGTTGGCGGAGAGGCAAACAGCATTAACCCGCGAACCGGACAGGCGGAGTTTTTCTTTAAGAAGCTTGTTAAGGGCGTTAAGAAGATCGTTAAGGCGGTCGCTCCTATTGTTGTGCCGCTTGCTCTTAATATAATAGCTCCGGGTATGGGTGCTATTGCGGCGGGCGCATTGGGCGGCGGTATTACTACTTTAATTCAGGGCGGAAACTTTAAAGACGCTTTGAAAAGCGCAGCAATGGGCGGCGTAATGGGCGGCATTTCTTCGGGTATTAAAGGCGCTATGAACACCACTAAAACGGGTATTTCGGGACGTTTTGAAGGATTTAGGTCGGGAATACAAGAGTTTGGTATGCCTAGTGGCGGAAATATTTTTGAAGGAAAAAGTTTATTTTCTTCTCAAGACGCAAGTGGAGCTGGAGCGGGTGGAGCTGACGCTGGTGGAGCTGGAGCGGGTGGAGCTGACGCTGGTGGAGCCGGAGCGGGTGGAGCTGACGCTGGTGGAGCCGGAGCGGGTGGAGCTGGAGCGGGTGGAGCCGGAGCGGGTGGAGCCGGAGAACTAACCGGATACAAAAAATACTTACAACAAGCTAAAGACGTATTCTATACGCAGGGCACGGAAGGAAAGGCGGGTATGAACTTAGCAGACGCTGCCGAAGCAGTGTCTAAGCAATTTCCAACCTTAGACCCATCTGGCCCAGTGTACCAGAGCCACGTCGAAAGTTTACTTGGTCAAGGTGCTACTGAAGCGGTCAAGGGCGGCATTAAACTTGTACCAACAATCGGGGCGGGCCTCGCTTTAGCTGCACCAATGGGTTTGTATGATCCGATTCCTGAAGAAGAGTTAGAAGACCCCTACGACGGAACGTCTCCGTCAGAGGATCGGTTAGCTGAAAACCCCGAACGTTACCGCGTTGGCGTTCCAGACGTTCCGTACCTCCGTGCCACAATGGATGACGTTGTGGTGCCGTCACAAGAACAACTACTGTATGAACAATACCTAAACCAACCTCAATACGCCGCGGCTGGCGGAGAAATGCAGAATTTCCCTCGCCGCAATGGGTATATCGCGGGCCGCGGAACCGAGACTTCCGACAGCATTCCCGCCATGCTTTCCGACGGTGAGTTTGTAATGAACGCACGGGCCGTCCGCGGCGCGGGTAACGGAAGCCGAGAAAAAGGGGTTCGTAAGATGTACGACATAATGCGAGCGTTTGAAGGGGGTGCAGTAGCATGACCACACAAACGGTAATTAACCGCCAAGACCCCGCCATTGAGGCGTACCGACTAGGGCTGCTGGCGGACACGCAAGAGTTTATTAAAAAGCAGATTGAAACGGGTGATTTACCGCCGGACTATCAGATTGCTGGTTTAAGCCCCGCGGAGCAAGCTGCGTCAGCCGCGGCCCAACGGGGCGTTGGAGCCTTTCAGCCCTACCTAAATCAAGGTGCTGCCTCATTGCAGGGCGCAGCGGGCATGATGAGTCAGGGTCAAGGCTACATGGGCGCGGGAGCCGCGTCTCTTGCGGGCACGGGCGCACAGTACGATCCAAACAGGGCTAAAGGCATAGCTTCTACGGGAATGCAGCAACTTGCGAGAACGGGCGGACAGTACAACGCCGCTCCTACGATGGCTAATACTTACGGCGCAATGCAGGACATGTCCCAAACTACGGGCTCTTATGATCCCCGCAGTGCCCGCGGTTATATGAATGAATACGAAGACCAAGCGGTTCAACAGGCTTTACAAGATGTTGCTCGTGCAGGTCAAATGCAACAATCACAGTTGGGCGCAAATGCCGTTGCTTCTGGAGCGTTTGGCGGCGCACGGCAGGGCATTGCCGAAGCTGAATTAGGGCGAAACACCTTAGAACAACAAGCGCGGACCGCGGCCCAAATGCGTCAAGCGGGTTATGAAAGCGCGGCTCAAAGATCACAGGCAGCTTTTGAACAGGCTCAAGGTCGGGGTCAAACGGCGGCACAGCAACGTGCTGCGATGGGATTGGCGTCGGGTCAGTTTGGTCAGGGCGCGTATGAAAACGCGCTGAACCGCCAGCAAGCGGCGGCGCAACAGGCGGCTGCTCTGGGCATGTCAGCAGAACAGTTTGCAGCTTCCGGTATGGAAAGTGCCATGAACCGTCGTCAGGCGGCGGCAAGCGCGTATGGCAGCTTAGGTCAGGGGCTTGGTAGTCTTGGTCAAGGCTTGGGTCAGCTTGGAATACAGCAAGCGGGTCTGGGCGAAATGTACTCGGGCCTTAATACGCAGGACATTCAAAACCTAATGACCACGGGCGCTAATCAGCGCGGTGTGCAGCAAGCTGGTTTGGATGCGTTGCGCATGTCTAATTTACAGCGTTACACGCAGCCTTACCAACAGTACGGCTTCTTGTCGGACATATACTCTGGTACACCAACAGGGTCTTCAACACTAACAGCATCCTCTGCCCCACAAGTTTCTCCCTTCCAAACGGCATTGGGCTTAGGTATAGGTGCATTAGGCGCAGCGTCAGGCGCACAAAGAGCGGGGTTATTCTAAATGATGAATCGTGGTGTTATGCAGCGTCAGATGTTTCGCAACGGCGGCGAAGCAAGTTTTCCCGACCTAAGTGGCGACGGACGCATTAGTCAAAAAGACGTTTTGATGGGTCGCGGTGTTCAGGGCTTGGCAATGGGCGGTCCTCCGATGGACCCCAACATGATGCCACCTCCTCCTCCGATGGACCCCAACATGATGCCACCACCTCCGATGGCTCCTCCCCCCATGCCACCCGCGGGTGCTGAACAAGCTTTGATGGGCGCGGAAGCGCAGGGTCAACAGGCGGGCATGATGGCTATGGAAGGCATGATGCAAGACATAGACGGAGCCCAAGACTACGAAAGCCTGATTAACGGACTACGGGGCAACGATATGCCCCTAGATGCACGGTACGCGGAACTTGCTGGTTTAGTAGGTCCCGAGGATGCGCAGCAAACTCCTGAGTCGGTATTAACTCTAACCCAGCCCGCCATTATGATGACGGAAGAGGGCGCTTTAAACAGCGGCGTCGGGGAGTTAATGAGGGGCATAGCGGGCGACGTTGAGATGGAAGGCCCGATGTCCGAGGGCGTCGGTGGTTTAATGATGGCCCAAGCGTCGGAGCCCGCGATGAACGATCCAATGATGGAGGCGGGCAACACTCCCCCTGTAAATTTTAGGCAGGGTGGGCCCGTAGAGGTCCGAGGATACCAAGCCGGAGACGAAGCTAAAGTTGGCGGCGGTCAACCCCTGAACCCCGTTATAGCGCAGGCAAATCGTGATGCTTCAGCGTACCAAGATTACTTTGCGGGTGCTATGGACAGCGAAGCGCGGGCCGCGGACCTTGAAGAGCAACGCAAGATGTCTCAAGCGCAAATGCTGTTTGATATTGCTCAAACAGGATTGCAGTTTGCGGGTAATACGCAAGGCGGCTCTATCGCAGAGCGTCTAGCCAATGCGGCTGCGCAAACACAGCTTCCACAACGGATCGGGGAACGTGCTGCGGGTATGTTGTCCGCGAAACAAGCACAACGCGCCGAGGACCGTCAGATGCGTATGGCGGGTTTACAAGCCAGCCTTCAACAGTCGGTTGCCGACAAAACTGCGGCAGACGCGCTTGCTTTAGCTCAAACAAAAGTAAAGGAAGAATCTATAAAAGACATACCCATGTCTATTTGGAAAAATTTACCTAAAGAGACGCAAGACTCTATTTTGTTAGGCAAAGAATCTACTGTAAACGGCGTTCCCATGTCTATTTACAACAATCTTCCTGAAGACCAACAAAAAATAATATTAAAAGTAGAAACCATTGTAGAGGCACCTGTTAAAGGCATTCCGGCGGTAATATTTAACGCGCTTTCCGCGGACGTTAAAACGCGAGTTCTTGTTGGAGAGGCGAAAGGTGTTAACGGAGTTCCCAGAGATATATATGACGCGCTTCCATCAGAGGCCAAAGATTTAGTTGTCGGGGCAATAAAAGGCCCTGTTAAAGGCATTCCGTTTGCAATCTTTGATACATTTTCAGATGCGGTTAAAGAAGAAATTGTTCTGGGTCGTAAAGAAGGTGTTAACGGCATTCCAAGAGATATTTATGACGGACTTGATCCAGCTATACAAAAATTGGTTATCGGCGCGGTTGAGGGCGACGTTAAGGGCGTTCCAAGAACAGTGTTTGATACGCTTACGCAAAAACAACAAGAACGCTTGTTGTTGGGTGACCCGCAAGGTGTTAACGGCATTCCAATCGACATTTACAATACTCTATCTGAAAAAGAACAGAAAGTAGTGCTTAACGTAGCTGAGTCTATTAAAGGAATACCGAAAGTGGCGTTTGATACGCTTACGCAAGAAGAACAACGACGCGTAATGTTGGGTGATCCGCAAGGTGTTAACGGCATTCCAAGAGATATTTATGACGGATTGCCAGAAACCACTAAGAAAATCGTGTTGGGTGCCGCGGCGAAGCCTGCGTCAAGCGTCAAAGGTATTCCAGTAGAAGTGTTTAACGAACTTACAGACGAAGATAAACGAAAAGTTCTTCTAGGTGATCCACAAGGTGTTAACGGTATTCCGCGGGATATTTTTGATGATCTAGGCGTATCGGCTCAAGAAAAGGTTCTTGGAGTTGCGGACGGACCCGTCAAAGGTGTTCCAAGAGATGTTTATAACACATTAACTGACGACCAAAAAAGCCGTCTCATGCTGGGTGATCCGCAGGGTGTTAACGGTATTCCGAGAGATATATACGATGAGCTTCCTGAAGCCACTAAAGCACTTATCGTTGATCCGGGTGCCGCGGCAAAACTGGATCAAAAGTTAGCTTTGGAACGTATTAGCAAAGAAATAGAGGGTCGCGCAGACCTGCAAGGTAAGCGTTTAACGGCTCAAGAAAAACAAGCCACAACATTGGCTGCTTATAATAAGGAAAGAGACGAGGCTGACCGTAAAATTAGAGAGGCTACTGAAAACAGGTTGAAAGCGGCACAAACCTTTAATCAAACTATGGATCAAGCAAGGTTTGATAACGAAAAGGATGCCACGGAATACAGCAAACTTCGTGACAAGGTTTTGGACGACAACACCAAGATAGATCAGCTTCTCGCAGAAAGAGATATGGCGGTCAAAGAGGGTAACTTTGAATTGGCAAAAGAAAAAGCTGCCGACGCTAAAGCTGTCCAAACTTCTTTGGAAGCTGACCGCGATAGAATGTATGACTTGGCTGTTAACAAAGGCAACCTTGCCGTGGATCAACAGGCTGACTTGCAACAACACCGTACCGACTTACTCCTTCAGGACACCTTAAAATTATCTGCCAGCGTAGAACATAACAATAGAATGGCGCTTATTTCTGAAGCTAAACTCAAGCTCTTGCAGGACAAGCCCGACATTCGTGTTATGGGTGACACAGTTTACGACTTCTCCAGCGGCGAAGGTATAGAAGTAAAAGGTCCAGATGGCGAAAGTATAAATACGAGAAAAACCACCACAACAAACATCAACGGTACAATCATAGATACTACTGATCCTACTAACGCAAAGATTGTGTATCAGGACCCGCGCACCAAATATGAAATTGTTGAGGGTCAGTTTGTGGACATGTCCAGCGGAAAACCCGTACCCGTAATGACAATACCTAAACAGGGTGTGTTTAAAGAGTATGACAATAAGCTGTATGAACTTATACCGGGAAAAGAACCTAGAGAAATCTTAAAAACAGGTATTCCTGCGCCAGATTTCTATGACATTTTAATGCCCGATGGTTCCGTTGCTCCCGCGGACGCAAACACGGTTAACGGACGGGCCGTCGTAGACAAAGCCATTGCCGAAGGACGAAAAATAACACGCATTGGAACTACCAAAACTTACTCCGGTCAAGGGTTCTTATCTGATGTAGGCGTCATAACGTCTTATGATGGTCGTACATTCCTTGATCCTAAAACAGGCGATCAACGTTTGCTAACTGATGTTGGAGCGGTTCGCGTTTCGGATCAAATGATTGGACAGTATAAAAAGGTTCAAGGACGAAGCGAAAGCGCCTTGGCTAGTCTTGCCAAAATGGATCAAGTTCTTATCGACAATCTTTTGGTGGACGGTAGTAACGTCATTACGGACATGTCGCCGGAAGCCCGTGCAGAGTTTGTTAAGCTAAACGGGTTAGAGGGCCTTAATGACGCTCAAATAGCTTTAAAAATTAAAAACGGTGTTCGAGACGCTTACCAGCAGGCTCGAAAGGGTACGGGCTTTTGGTCGAATATTGCGGCGGGGCTTGATGCAATTTTAGGTGGCCCTCTTGGTTCCCCAGAACTCAGTGGCAGGTTGTTTGGCGACATTACTGACGCCCGTCAGTTTACCTCGTTAACCGAAATACTGGGTCGTTCCGCGTTGCGGTTGCAGGTAGCCCGACCCGCTTATGCCGAGACAAAAGAGTTGGGGACGTTGTTTCCTAATCCAACCAAACTTCTTTCCAGCCCTAAAACGGAAGCTAACAAGCTGGTATCTTTAGGACAACAACTTCGTTTAGAAAAACGGGCTTTGTTAGAAATTATTGCTAATCCGCAGGGCACTGAAAAAACCTTGATTACAAAATATCAAAACAAGGTAAATGAAATAGGACGCTTACAAGAAATGCTTGGGCCAGTAATTGGGTTTGGGGAAAATCCTACGCAAGGTAACAACGCGGCCCTCTCGCAAGAGGCGGTTGGTCCCGACGGACTAACAAACAAGCAGCGGATTCTTCAAAACGCAAAAGGGGGCTAAATAAATGGCTGAAGAACAGAATAAGTTTGCTTCTACTTCACCCGATTATCAGCCCTCTCCGGCGTACCTCGGGGGCACTATACAAGAAAATTTGACGGCAAGAGGTATGCCTGAACCGTTAACGTTTTCCAAGGAATCTTTGGGCCAGTTAACAAACATTTACCGAAACGACAACGTTGCCGACCCGACCGCGGCCCTCGCGCAAGACATTGCCACAACGATTAGCGGCGAATTTCCAGAGGACCCCAACTGGTTTTCTTACCCTAGTTTAACAACAGGGAAGGGTTTTGCTGGGGCGTTTAACGACGGTATTCCCATGACGCCGATGGACATAATTGAATTGTTCTCTGTGGACACCGAGGGTGAGCCGATTAGGATGCCCACTCTTTTTGGCAGTGAAAAACTGGGCACAATCGTTCAAGGTGTTAAAGAAGAAGTGGTTCCCGCGTTGGCGGAAGCAGGTAGTTTTGCTGTGGGTTTTAAACTTACGAATGACTATTTAAATAAAATAAAATACAAAGGCAGCGCCTTTGGTCCGTATTTAAGAGGCGTACAAAAAGGCGTCTCTCGTTTTGCACTGCCCACGGTTGCGGGCCTCTTTTCCGCAGCAACAGGGCGATTTGGCGGCGAAAAGATACAAGAACTTACCTTTGGACCCGACGTTCCACTTCTTCCTGAAGCCGAGGCACTTTATAAGATAGGGCAAGGCACCACCGAAGGTCTTGGTTACTCTGCAATTCCTTACGCTATGAGCAAAAATATAAGTCTTGGTTACGAGTTAATTAAAGACGACCTAACGCGTGGAATGTTAAAACAACCGGGACAACAAGCAAGCAAGTTGTTTAAGTACGCGCCAACGGTTACTGGAAAAGGCACCTTGGCTAGTGCGGAATCCATGCTACAGGGCATTGCGCAAACCTCCAAAGCAGCACCTTTTACATACGCGTTAGCGGAGGGCGCTTCTAATCTCGGAGCAGGTTTAGCTCAAGCACAAAATCAACTTGACCCCACGGTCCCTGTTATGGAATTTGCGCAGGAGTTTGGGTACAGCTTGTTGGGCGGTTATAGCGCCGACGTTCTAACTAAAAAGGTGCCTTACGTTGCTGGACAACTTAACAAGGGCCGAAAGGCCGTACAGGGGTTTGTGTTTGGCGGTAAGGAATTTAGAGACAAGGCTCAAGCGGCGCGTCAGGAAAAATTGCAGGGGGAGATAGCCGATTGGCTATTTAAGGCTTTGCAGGACGCTGGAGAGGACCCTAAAGAGGTTGCAAAATTGTTAAATTCGCGAGAGTTTAGTGACCTTTTGGATTCCGACGGAAGCCCCGTTAAGCCTACCGCGGGCACTAAATCTCTAAGTCCCACTCTTTTGGGATTAGAGGGAGCATTAAATTTTATTGGTAACGGCTTGCAGGGTCAACGAGCCACGGCTCAACAAGCCATAACGGACGGCATTCGTCAGAAGATACGTGGTTTGTACGCTACGGGGGACCGTGACGCGGTGCAAGAGGCCGCGGCAATGATGGAGGGTACCTTTGAAGCCTCTATTAACAAACGCGTTTATGAGGCACGTAAAAATCTAGACGACGCGTTTAAGCGCATTCAAAAAGACTCTAAGGGTGTGCCCGTCGCGGCGTCAAAAGACGAAGCGAAAAAGATGTTTGATTTGTTTGACGAACTTATTAAGGCGGACAGAGCCCGCGAACGCGCCCTATGGAAAAGAATACCTGAAAACGTAGAAATAAGCGAGTTTGTAGACGAAAAAGGTAAACCTATTTCGGTCCCTAATTTTATAAAATATTGGAACGAAAACGTTTCAAACTTAGTTGAAGAAGCTAAAATTCCGTTAGACAACGATTTAATAAAATCGTTAGGCGCTTTTGTCGCCCGTAAAACGGATGAGCTTAATTTAAGCGGCGAACAAGCTGTCGTCGCTGTAGACACGCGTTTACAAAAGGCGCGGGAAAAATTTCAAGACCTTTATGCGGGTGTTGCGGCTACCCCCGAAGCTCAAGCGGCGTTTCAAAGAGCCGTTAACGAGGTTTCTCAGCTACCACCTCAAGAACAAGCTGCGGCGTTCAAGGCAATATCCTCAGACAAACTGGGTAAATCAAGTACGCCCAGAAGTAGGGAAGTTGCAAAAGCATATGACGCTTATGCAAACTTGCTGGTTATTCAAAACAACTTAGACACCCCTCCCGTAGCCGAAGCCTCTCAAGTCGTAAGCGAAGCCGTACAGTCGGCCCAAGAAAGCTTTGCAAGGAATACGCAAAGATTTAACGCTTATTTAGACAACCCTAATTTCTCTATTCAAAGCGAGGCCCGTGATAACCTCAGAGCCGTGCAAGCCGTTGCTCGAAGAGTAGAAAACCTTGATAATCCAGACGAGATTCAACGCGTCGTTGACGATTGGGTAAACGCTAACGCTGAAAGTAGAACTCAACGCTATGTACAGAGCGACCCGCAAGGCAGAGGCGGTCAGTTTCTTCCAGACAGTACGTTTACCACTGATGCACGAGGGTTTCTAGACAGTGCCGCCGCGTTACGACGGGCGCAGCTTGAAAACCCCGCTGCGACCCCTGAAGCCGCTGCCGAAGTTGCAACGGCTACCGCGGACGTAGGAACTCTTTCTGGAAAAGAATTGTTTCAAATGCGCAGCACAGCTTTAGCCCTTGGGCGTAAACTAGATGCTGGTGGAGATGCCAACGGTGCGCGTTTAGCGCATGGTTTTGCCACGGCCCTATTAGATGACTTAAAGAGCTTTCCGCAAGGCGTAAATTTTGCATACGACACGGCCCGCGCTTATTCTGTTGCCTTTAACAACGCCTATACAAAAACTTTTGCGGGGGATTTGTCCGCAACAGATAAATCAGGTGCCCGTAAAATTGCACCGGAATTATTAAAACGAGAGTTACAGGGTGTTGACCTAGCTTACTTGCATGTAAAACAACTGGATCAAGTAGGTCAATTTCAACAACAACAGCTTTTAAGCACTTTAATTGATGGTAGTCAGTTGGATGCCGCGCTTCGCGGAAACTTGTTTGGGGCTCAAACTTCTGACCGACCAGATGTAGTTAAACTTCGGGAAGGTTTTGAAGGGGTAATAGACCCTGAGTCAGAAATGCTGGACCTACCAAAATATGAAAATTGGCTAAAAGCTAACAAGTCTCTGTTAGACGAAGTTGCGCCTGATTTATACGAAGAGTCTATAAAGGTTTTGGGTACTGCAAACACGGTTCGCGGAACTACAGAAAACGTTCTTAGAAATATTCGCGAAAACGCCATAGACGAAACTACGGGGAAGGTTACTCCAACCTCCTTGGCGAAGTGGATGCAGCAAGACAACAACGCTCTAATGTTGAAGGCGTTTCCTGCGTTAGAGGCTGACCTAAGTAATATGAGCAGGCTAAACGTACTTTTGGACAAAACGTCGGCTGAAGCTAAACAATCTATTAATGCGGTAAAAGCCCAGAGTAGTTTCTACCAGTTGATGAAGTCTAATGGCTTAGACGTAGGTGGAACGGAAAATCCAACAACCGCAATAAACAAGGCGCTGCGGCCTTCTAATGAGAAACCTATTGAATCTTTGAACAGATTGTTTCTGGCAATCGGTCAATTAGACGTTAAAAATAAGCCTCTCGGTAATCTCACAGTTGATCCTATGCGAACGGAGGGAGTTACAACGGACCTTCAACGCGGAGCCGCGGAAGATGTTTTAGGTTTCGACTCAGCCTTACAAGGGCCTACCTCGGTAGTTAAAATTTCCGAAGATTCCGCGGGTAAAAAAATTGTTGAGCCAACAGGAACCACCATAAACCGCGAAGAAGCTTTATTGGGTTTCAGGGTTTCTTTAATTGAGGAAGTGTTGTCCAAAGCAGGTATTAATGCAAACAATGGAGCTTTTAGCGCCACTGCGGCGTACAAGAATTTTTTTGAACCTCTGCCTAATTCTCAAAACAACGTGAGCGTGGCAGAGTGGGCGGAGAGCAAGGGCGTCATGGCGGCGGGTCAACTTGACAACATGAAAAAGTTGTTGGGCGAGATGGCTAAGTATGAACAAACCTTGATGAGCGGTGACGCACAAGACTTCGAAGACTTGGTTAAAAAGATGGGCCCCGGATTAGATATTGCCTTGTCTATACTGGGTTCTTCTGCGGGAACTCGCGCTAGAAACGTTTTAGTGGGGCCCGGAGGATCGGGAGATTTGATTGTTTCGGGACGTGCTGCGGAAGCCGCCAGAAACGCGGGCAGAACTCTTTTGGAAAAAGCCCCAGAAGTTGCTCGTATGACTATGCTTACTAAAATGTTTGAAGACCCAGAACTTTTAGGGGCTCTTTTGGCAAAGGCAAAAACTCCTGAGAAGAAAGCCTCGTTTGCGTTAAAAGCGTACAACATAATGTTAGACTTTTTAGAACCGTCCTCTTATGCTTACAGGTTGGTTCGTCCTGCACTTGTTCAAGATAAACCCGAGGAAGAAACAAGCGTCATAACAGAGAAGCCCGACTTTTTAATGGGCGACAGAAAGCGTTTTACGGTAACTCCTGAAAGACAACAACAGATGAAACAGGAGTTTTATGAGCGGTACGTTGCTCCGGAAGAAGCGGAAGAAAACGTAGACGAACTTTTACAAAAAGCGCGAGAATTTTTGGATACCCGAGAAGACGCCTCCCTACAGCCCCTGCCTAGAAGGGACCTCCCACCCTCTACGCAGACGGCTGCGCCCAGCGGGGTCCAGACGGCTTCTGTTGATCCCGCTGGTAGCGCGGCACAAAGACCGCAGTCTGGCGGCATAAGTAGCATTGACATTAACAAAGCGCGTCAGCTTTTCCCTAACGACATAACCTTCGCGGCCCGTGGCGGCGAGATGCGATCAGGCATAGGAGGACTATTCCGATGAACAGAATGGAACAGGGCATAGCGTCCATACCCCGCGAGACCGTGATCCGCGATCAGCCGCACATGCTGGCCTACATTACGCCCGCGGAAGCCATGCTTTTGAAACAGAACGGCGGATCGGGGCTCCCGAGCCACGGCGGCGTCCCTGAGTTTGGCTTCTGGTCAGAAACCTTTGGCGGCGGCAATTCTTTTAGTCAGAGTGTGCATAACGCTACTACAAACGAAAGAGATTCTGGGGGACGCTTTGAGGGCGGGGAGTGGACGGGACACCCCGACATGACTCCTACACGAAGCGTCAACAACGCAGGAAATGGCTATGAGGTGGGAGACCGAGTGCCTATACAAGGGCCCACTAGCTTTTTTGACAACAACCTAAACAAGCCGCCAGAAGGCTGGGCCGCGTATCACGGCGGCAGTGCAGGTAACTCTAGCGATAATGACGACATTTCTCGGGCAGGTATGATGGGTAGCGGTGTAAATATAGGTGTAAACCCAAACGTTATACCCGTTGACGACGGAGCTACAGTGGAACCTGTTCGTTCAGGGGTTCCGGACGGGGGCGAGAACCCCCGTCCGGAACAAGCACTGATTTCGGACATTTTAAAACCCGCACAGTACGCCAGTTTTGAACCCAATCAAAACAACCCTTATATGTACCAAGAACTCTTAAACAGGTACAAGAACCCTTACGCGTAGGAGCTTTAAATATGACCTCTTTACCTGATGGAATGTTTCTCGACCAATATGGAAACTCAAAACGACATGATGATTTAAGTGGAGCAGAATTACGGTATTTCGAACAATATCGTAGGCAAGAAGTAGCTAGAAATAACCAGCGAGCGGCTCAAGAGGCGGCAGCGGCGGCAGCGGCAGCGGCGGCGGCAGCGAATCCTGCTAATGTTGCTCCTGCCGACATGACTCCGGCAGAAGAAATTGTTGCTTTAAAACCCAAAGTTTCTAATCAACCTGATTATGGTTTCAAGTTTCCCGAAACAGATACTCCTTTTACAGCCTACCCCGCGGTTATGGTAAGTTGGAGAAACCCTGTTACAGGGGAAACAGCTTCTTATACCGCGGGAATGGAGCCCCCTGCGGGAAGCCCTTGGGAAGAGGGGAGTTACACCCCTGAAGAACAGAACCAGATTAAAAAGGATATTAATTTAACTCCCGCTGAAATTGAAGAAACGATAGTTCCGCCCGTTGCTGCGCCTTTTCAACCAATAGTTCCGCCCGTTGCTGCACCCACTCTACCGACGATTCCAAACCTGCCTAGTCTGGAACTTCCGCCCGTTGCTGCGCCTACTCCACCGACGATTCCAAACCTGCCTAGTCTGGAACTTCCACAGATGGTTCCGCCCGTACAAGAGGGCATAGCTTCGTTAGCCCCTCAACCGATGGTGCCCGCGTTTCAACCTTTTATTCCGGCTCCGGCTCCTACAAATACAGGCTACAACTTCCAAGAACTCTTAAACATGTACAAGAACCCTTACGCGTAGGATTTAGGCTATGGCTAAGTTTAGCATGGATCAGTTTGAGCAAGACTACCGCAACGAGCGGCGTAAAGCCTTGCGAGACAGTGTTAAAAGCGGCAAAACCAGCTTACCTGTTGGCATACTTCAACATGGCGCTAACCGCATAGGCGAAGGCGTTTCTGACACCGTTCAAGGTATTGGAGCGTTTGCCAAATCTTTATATAACAACCCTCAAGCCGCGGTGGAGTCTGGCGCGGAAGGCTTAGAGGCGCTGTATAATAGCGTAGCTCAAGAAGACCCTATGGCTGCAATGCAGGTAGCACAGATGGTTGCTTCTGGCGGAACAGGCGCTGCGATTTTGCGGGGTGGTCGCATAGACCCCAGTGCCGTAGGTTCTGGTGGCGGTAACATACTTAGGGGCTTTCATTCTACTCAAAAGGATTTTGACGAAATAGACCCTGAACGGGGTTTACCGACAGGAAACTTTGGTCAAGCGGCTTACTTTAGCGAAAGTAACGATTATCCGTCCCGTTTAAATCCCAACAGTAGAATCATAGAAGCTGACTTAGACACAACTAATTTTTTACAGGCGGGGAAAAAAATTCCCGTTGCAAAAGAGCGTGTTTTAGGGACACTTTCGGTGTTAAACTCCTTGGAAGACGCCACCGGAAAGCCCTTTAGGGTTGAGTATGACGCGGACACAAACACGGCTCTTGTTGAGTACAACCGCCGTAGACGTGCGGGGGAAGAAGGTCCTATTAAAGAAACTAAAACGTTTGACTTTAATAATTCAAGTAAACTGTTTGATGATATAAAGTCAGTAACGTGGGGTCTTCGTTACGAGTCTATGTCTACAGACAGGACAAATTTATCCGACTTTATGAAGGCGGCAGGGTTCACGGGTGTTAAAGGCGGATCAGATGACGACTTTCACATTGGAGTTTTTGATAAAAGTGCGGTTAAACAATTTGCCCAAGGAGGTCCCGTGATGCGCGGTATTGGAACCCTGAACGAGACAGCACGAAACATGTTCCGCGGACCGCGGGGCGTTGGCGCTTATCAGCAGTTCGCCAGCGGCGGTGAAGCAATGGGGCCACCCCCGACACGCGGACCGGACCCGCAGGGCATTGGTTACTTCCAACAGTTCGCGGACGGCGGACCTGTTTATATGCAGGAGGGTGGTGATCCGTTTGCGGAAGTAGACTTTGATAAGCTGACTGCGGCGGTAATCCAGACGGAAAGTGCGGGTGATCCTAACGCTGTTAGCGAAGACGACGCCATTGGTCTTATGCAGGTTTTACCAAGTACTGGAGCCCAACCCGGATATGAGAAGCTTGGCGCTCAGAACGTTTTTGATATTGCGATAGATTTGGGCTTTCCTATAGACGACAGTGAAAGAACCGTAGAAAAAGCGCGAGAGTTACTTTTTGAGCCCGAGATCAACGTAGCCTTCGGGACTAAATACTTGCGGGCTATGATAGCTCATTCTGGTGGAGATATTAAACAGGCTCTGCAAAAGTATAACGCGGGTACTGGAAACTACCAAGCATTTGTGGAAGGCAGAAAGCCTCTAGATCAAGAAGCCGTGAGATACCCCGTACTGGTTGCAAACGCTCTGACCGGAGGCAACTTAGCTATGCCGGAAGCCTCGTCGTTCACTCCCACGCCCGTTCAACGGGGCGAAGATTTAATCATGTCTATGCCTGTAGCACAATCCGATGCCATGTCCCTCCTAGCCATAGAAAACAGGCGGGAAGGAACCGAGTTTCAAGGACAGGACGCATATAGCGCGGGCGAAAACCTTAGTCGCCAAACAAGACAAGACTTCGGTTCTCAAGCGCAGCAAGACGACTTTGAAATTGAGGAGGAAGAACAAGAAAGCATTATGGAAAAGTATTCTCCAGAAAGCATGGGGGAACAACTTAAAGGTGGGCAGGGCTCTGTGCCGCCGCAAAGAGCCCCTATGTTGGACACAATAGAAGAGTTCTTTAACAAGTTTAAACCGCCCAAAAAACCGCCCTTTACCGTTTATCCTAAACTCACAGACCCTCTCGCTTAACTTAACCACCCTTTGACTTCTTCCCCCAGTACCTTGCCAGCTAGGTTCACCTTGGACCGCAAAGCGTCCAGAACTTTCTCGTCTATGGTATCGGGGGAAACGAGGTCAATGTACGTCACCGACTTAGTTTGACCAATGCGGTGCGCCCTGTCCTCACTCTGTAAGCGTATTTCCAGATCGTAGCTGTTGCTGTAGTAGATCACAGTGTTAGCCGCCGTCAGAGTAATGCCGTAGCCGCCTGTTTTGGGCTGTCCCACAAAGAACCGCAGCGGGCTGTCAGGGTCTTGGAACTCCTCAACAATCTCCTGTCTGCGGTCCTGCGGCGTTGCGCCGTAATAAGTTGCGACCGAATCGGGCCCGAAACGGTCGCGCAGGGCCTGTGCTATCCGTTGGAGGTCGTTAGTGTACGTCGCCCAAATGATAGCCTTCCCCGAAAGCTCGTCTGTTATATCCATTAATTCTGGCAGACGGTTGTTCTTTAGTTCCTGTAAATCCCCCACGTCAGGCTGAAACGATCCGCAGCATATCTGTTGGAGCCGCATGATCTGTGTCAGAACACTGGTTGTCGTGGCAATGTTGTCGTCGT
>Ga0196887_1000104_pt1 | contig 39084 bp, 54 predicted proteins | sample VirMetDEL_Mar_31_FD_169094 | JGI IMG/M metagenome (GOLD analysis project Ga0196887, IMG submission 169094) | Aqueous microbial communities from the Delaware River and Bay under freshwater to marine salinity gradient to study organic matter... | ecosystem: Environmental > Aquatic > Marine >... | reverse complement strand
ATATTTAACTAAGGGGTATTACAATGAAAACTATCATACACGTGAATCAACATATTATTAAGAAGAACCGTAAAGAAGGTACTGTAGACCCTGTACTGACCTGTAAAACATATAAATCTAATCAATACGCTAGTACTGTTATTATCTTGGACAAGGAAGGCAATGAAGCGGGCAGGTTCATCTATAGCCAACAACCTTTATCTTGTGGTGCTTCTGTGTGGTTTGAGACTAACAACACAGTTAAAATAATTGATTAAACAATATTAAATAAAGTCTTGACACACTAAATAACTAGTATATAATTGTAACCAAGTCAAGGCAATAAAGCCAAGGCAATAAGAAAGGAAGTATCATCATGACCATTCAAAGACATATAAATACAGCTAGACAACACCTTACACTAGGAAACAAAGAAGCATATTTAAAACTAATGGCTTTTGGCGTACGTTCTGCAATGTCGACGCGTAGTGCAAATCAATACATTAAAGCCGCTAAGGAAGATGGTTTCACTATTTAAATAAAGTTATTAAAGGGTATTGACTTAGTTAGTACCCTTTGATAAACTTAAACACACACCAACAAAGGATAATTACAATGCTAATATTAAATGGTAACAAGTTTGCACTAAACGATGAAGAGTATACTAATAGTTTATTTCTATCAGGTGGTACTTGCGTAGGTTATTACAAGCCATTAAAAGCAAGTATTACTATCTTAGACCACAACAAGGATAAAATAGGTGTTATCAATAAGTACGGTGTACTATGTAAAGCGACTAAACAAGACTTTGATACTAAGTATCATTACTCTTATGGTGATATAAAACAAGTTGGTGAATATGCTAGTTATAGCCAAGAAGTTGAAGAGGTAGAACAGGCGATGCATGATAATAATATAGTTAAACAATATTAAATAAAGTTATTAAACTTAAACACACACACCAACAAAGGATAACAAGCCATGAATAAACAAGACTTAACAAGATACAGTGACGATGAACTATCTTTAGTAGTATTCAATACAGAGCGTTTATATATTATGCGTACTTCTGTAGACTTACTGGATGAGGTAGCTATGTTCTTTTACTATACACCTAAGCAGTTAGAGGTATTAATACACGACCTAGCGGAAGAGTTTGAAGAGACAGAAGAAGCTATCAAAGAAGTTGAAGAAGAATAGAATTATTTTAACATTGCCTATTGCATAGTGTAGTAGGTTTTGTTAAGATGGTTATACGGTGATAGTTATCACCAACTTTACACGGCAATATTGCCAAGACAATACCAATAGGAAGAAATATCATGAAACAAACAATTAACCAATCACAATTTATAGATGCCTTCCATAACTGTGGGCGTGGTGAACAGTTTACATATAATGGATTAAAAACCCTCTTTGACTTCTTGGAAGAGGGTGAACAAGACCAAGGCATTGAACATGAGTTAGACGTTATAGCCTTATGTTGTGAGTTTAGCGAGTACGTTGACTTTAAAGAGTTTCAAGAAAACTATAGCAATATTGAAGACAGGGAAGAGTTAGAAAATAATACCATTGTTATTCCTACGGGCATTAATAGCTTCATCATCCAAAACTTTTAATAAAGGATAACACCTAATGAAAATATCACTTATACTGATAGCAGCATACTTCTTAGTCGATTTACTAACTAACACGGTCTATATTGATATATACAGCGACTTAAAACAAGCTTCACCCTATGAGCATTGCGTTTATGCCTTTAGCGGTACGACCAATATAAGTCAGTGCGGTGAACTAAGAATATCAGGAGATTAATAATATTATGATTATACACAACAATACAAAGCTTCTTAATGATAAGACAGTACACGACCTCTTTAATCAGCTTAGAGGAAACTCTGGCATAGTATCATGCCCACTAGGGAAGATAATCTATAAAAAACAGGCTAACGGCGATATTGAAGCCTCTAGCGAGTACATTAAGCACAGATGGACACTTGATTAAATGAATACTAAACATTGCACAATATGCAACGAGCAGGCTTACACCAATAAACATATAATCTATTTTATCAAAGACATTTTAGAAAAGCTTAAAACAGTATGAAAACTATGCGCTTTACCTGCATTTGTGGTAACGTAGCGTACTATATAAATAACAGATGGTCGTGTAGATGCACAGACCCTAAAAGAAAAGGATAAATTATAATGATTATATACGCTTATGCAAAAGACGGTAGTTTAATTTTTTATGATGGTAAGGTATTTGTAGGTTTTAACCCTAAATGGTATAAGTGGGACTATGAGCAAAAGCCATTAGACTTATTCTTACCTTACGATGATAGTATGATTAAATTCTTAGATTTATATAGCATACAAGATTGGCGTAAAAGAGGTTAAGAGGTAGGGTAGCCTAACTAATACCCTAATAATGGCTTAGAGAGCCTCTAAGGAGGCTTAAAGGGCATATATAATACAAAGCTACATATAAGGAACACGACACAATGAAAACAAGTATTAAAGATAACGATTTTAAACCAATTAAAATTGAAATTATACTAGACACAAAAGAGGAAGCAGAAAGATTTTATGCCTTGTTTAATAATAAGATTATTAGTAATGCTTTTGGACATAGAGATAGTATAGTTATGAAACATCGGTTGGGAGAGTTTTTCAATGCAGACACTAGGGCATTGATAGAGAATAGGCTTGTATACTCACTGCTAACGCGCTATAGTGATTATGAACTAGAAATGTACAGGGAAGCGTTAACCGTCTTTCCAGAAATACCAACAAAGGAGAATAAATAATATGATTTTACTAAACGATATAGATGACAGTGAGTTTTATAAATAACTAAAGAGGTTTTATATTATGGCTACATCATGCAAATTCAACAAAAGACAAGCCGCAGACCGTCAGAGCTTCGATGCTAAGGAGTTACGCCGGTTGATGCAGGCGAGAGACTTGGCTAAGGATTTAAGAGACTCACAAGGCAAGCCAGCGAGCTATTTTGTTACCGAACCGCACTCATACTAACTAACTATCTAGGAATTATTACCGTGTCTATATATACCTTTAAAGACGGAACACTAGTAGAAACAGGTACTCTACCATTAGGCTCACGATGCAGGATACCCTTACTAAATAAAACATCCGAGGACATAGCGTGGTTGTTCGATGGCTTCCCGTCATCCGACCAGATACTAGAGGTTGAAGCTGTACTTCTACAGTGTCGAAAGAGAGGTGAAAATTACCTATTAGCAGAACTTGAAGCTGATGACATGTCCACCGCTCCCTGCTTCCGTGTACTTAGCTCTGGTAGTAAGGCAGAAGGTCGTAAACTAGGTAGTAGTGTTTATATACCTTACGATTTTCTAATGCCTCCTATAGATTATGTTGTAAGCCAAGAACTACTAGCTAAACAAGCAACTAAGCTCTGGAAAAGCCGTGAAGAATATAGAATAAGAAGTGGGATTTACTACGCTTTAGATGTGTCGTCTTACGGTTTAATTCCTATAGAAGGTCATTACTTACACTGGACAATCACTGAAGGTGAGAAGCTAGGTAAAGTAGCTTACACTGCGAATGATGCGCATGGTATAGCAGATAGGCAGACAATAACGAAACTAGGCAAGTATTTGAAGAGATACTATCCTGAAGTTAAAGACCATGTTATACGTGACCTAGTGGGTCAGATGACCTCTGTAGATTTTGACCTTCATCTATGTACTAGTTATGAGGATATTTATAGAGCGTACCACCAGATTGATGATAGCTGTATGGGAGTAGGTAAGGTAATAGATAATCCTCACCCTTGTATCGTATACTCTGATAATCCTGATGTAGCTGTGGCGTTTATCGAACATACAGGTAGAGCAGTCCTTAACATGAAACAAAAGACGTTTTACTCCATCTACGGTGATAAGTCTCGCATGATACCTTTGTTAGATAAGGCAGGTTTTACTATGGGGAGTACAGCTCTAGAGGGATGCCTACTACGTCGTGTACGACATGAAAAAAGCGGTGAGATTTTGATGCCTTACCTAGATGGTACGCAGAACTTAGAGGAAGTTAACGACGAGTGGTTTAGAGTAGTAGATGAGCCTACACCATATCAAGGATGCAGTACATCTGGATTCTTAAGCATAGATGAAGACCAAGCTATCTGTGAGTGCTGTGGTGTGACTACGGATGAATACCAATATAACACAGATGATGAGCTTATCTGTGAAGACTGTATAGATACTACTAAGCATAAATTAGTCTACATAGGGTATGACCAAGAGTTAGTGGATACTGATTACTACGATGTATGGAAGTATGAGGGTAATTTATACACAGAAGACGGTCTAGACTATGCAGACTTAATCGTAACAGAAGATGGCGTTGTGCGTTCTAAGGATGATGTTCAATTAGAGGAGGCAGTGTAATGACTTTTATAGATGCAGAGTATCAAGCTAAGATGGATACTAAGATAAGCTCTAAAGTACTTTATGAGATGCTACGAATTAAACGACCTCATTTAGGGATGGGCGTGGATTTATTCATCTCTAAGTTCTTATCAGACATTAAAGGAGCGCAGTCTAGGACTACAGACCTGTTTGGTAATATCATAGTAGGCGTAGGCTGTGACGTATCTCTAACACACTTCGATAGCTTACCTAAGGTTATGTTCAGCGCACATATCGACACAGTACACAGAGAAGATGGAGCGCAGAACATTTGTATTGAAGCAGGGAGTATTGAGTTTATATCCTTAGCTGACAAGAACAGCCACTGTTTAGGGGCTGACGATGGCGCTGGTGTCTGGGTCATGCTTAACATGATAGCCAATGGAGTAGAGGGTGTTTATATCTTCCATCAAGGTGAAGAAAAGGGATGTTTAGGTTCTAGCTACCTAGCGGAGTATCATCCAGACTTCATAGAACATTTTGAGCAATGTATATCTATAGACCGCAAGGGTACAGATTCTATCATAACGCACCAAATGAGCGGTAGATGTTGCTCGGATGCGTATGCGCTAGAGCTTGCTGACATGCTTATGATGGGACACGCACCAGACGACACAGGCGTAGTAACAGACTCTGATAGTTATAGCCACTTGATACAAGAGTGTACTAATATATCAGCAGGTTACTACAGCGAGCATACCGTCAAAGAGCATGTTAATGTTACGTACCTTAAGTACTTAGTAGCGGCTATGAGTGCTGTAGATTGGACTAACTTAGTAATAGTTAGAGAAGCTGGCGACGATGCATACCCAAACTGGCAGAGTGACAAATATGCTTTTAAAGATGAATACAACGATTGGACGTGCGAATACACTGGGAGAGGTCTTGCGTTTTATACAGACCTAGTGTATAATGACCCTAAGACAGCGGTAGAGCTGTTAGTTGAACTAACTAGATAGGAGAACGATTATGGATAAAGTAATTAATGTAAAATGGGGTTTTGGTGACAATAATCAACTAGTGGTATGCGAGAATGGTAAATGGTATGGCTTTTCTATTTACATTCATCCGTCTGAGATAACTAATCCGTTAAACTACGGAGGTGATTCTCTAGCAGATATGTACGAATCTTATCTGGAGGGCTACGTAGGCGACATACCTACTCAAGACTATACCTTTACAGCAGGAGACTAGACGATGGCTAAACAGTTCACAGTACAGTGGGTAGTGCTAGATAATTTAGCACACCGTTCGCATACTTATAATAAACAAGAGGGTACTACTATGGATACACATACAACACAATATAAAATCTCAGTGATGCAAGCGGCGCAGGATGTTAGTAAGGGGGTATGGTAATATGCATTGTTTATCTTGTAATAAAGAGCTAACAGACTTTGAAGCTACTATTAAGGACACCGATGGCGTATTCTTAGACTTGTGTACAGAGTGCTTAGAAAATGTAGACGAGGATTATGACATTGATGTAAGAGTAGACTTAATGCAAGAGGCTGATTACACTCTAGAGACTCTAGATACTTTAGAGTTCGTAGGTCAATTAGACTTTAATAATTATAACTAAGAATCTAAAAACTCAAGAGTACTATTATATCATACTTTTAGTTATTTGTAAAGGGGTATTATGAAAATATATAACAACACCAAAGTACTCAATGACATTACAGTCGCTGAGTTAGTAGATAGACATATTAAGTACGGAAGACGTAAGAGTAAGCAAAGCACACCTATAGGAGATGTTACCATCGTTACCTTAGAGGACGGGGAAGGCTATGTAGCTACTTACAAGTACGAGAACTATGGGAGGTTAGACTAAGTGGCATTTATAAAGACACATCAGCCCTGTCTAGACCCCGAGTGTGGCTCTAGTAATGGACTGAGTTATAACGATAATGGTACAGCGAAGTGCTTTGTATGTTACAAGAACTTTAGAGCTTCACCAGATGATAAGGAGTACGTAGTGTCTAATCAGAAAGAAACAACAAAGAACAAAAGCTCTCCATTGAATGCAGAGACGATTGAAAAGCTACAGAGTGCTACTTACCCTAGTATTACATTAAGAGGGCTATCTAGCGCCACAGCGAAGCAGTACAGCCTGTATAAGAACGATGATGGTAGTATTATTCAAACTTACCACAATGAAAGAGGTGAACCACTAGCGACTAAGACTAAGACGTTAGATAAAGACTTCCTTATAACAGGTGATTGGAAAGGTACACATTTGTTTGGACAGCACTTGTATCCTAGAGGTGGTAGGTACTTAACCATTACAGAGGGTGAACTAGACGCGGCGGCGGCTTATCAGATGCAGGGGTCGAGGTATCCTTGTGTATCATTAAGGAACGGCGCAGGGTCAGCGTTACGGGACTGTAAGGAACAGTATGATTATATTGCTAGCTTTGAAAACGTCATTCTTTGTTTTGATGCTGATGAACAAGGACAAAAAGCGGCGGAGGAAGTAGGTAAACTATTCGGCACTAAAGCTAAGATTGTTAAGCATACAGGAGGAAACAAAGACGCTAATGACTATTTAATTAATGGTCAAGTTAAAGAGTATAACGCGGCGTGGTGGGCGGCAGAGTATCCAAGACAAGGTAAGGTAGTAGATGTTCACGACTTTATAGAACGTGCTATGTCTAAGCCTCAGATGGGAATATCATCGCCGTGGGCGGCTTTTAATAAGGCGTGCTTTGGAATACGACCACACACCTCACATGTTGTAGGAGCAGCTCCAAAGATAGGTAAGACAGACCACGAGCATCAACTAGTACATCATCTAGCGTATGTAGAGGGCGTAAAAGTAGGTATGTTTGACCTAGAGAATCACCCTATCGGTACAGCTAAGAAGCTGGCTAGTAAGGAAGCTAAGATTAACTTCTTACGTCCTGACATTGAGTACGATGACGACCTACTACGTAGTACGTTAGAGTCTCTTGATGGTCGTGTTCGCTTTTACGATAGGGAAGGCTCAAGAGATTGGGAAGACATTAAGACAGCAATTATTGAGATGCATTTCCTAGATGATATAAACATATTCATTATTGACCCTATTACGGCTTTGATTAGTAATTATACATCTAGTGAGGCTAACGATAAACTCAATGCTATTTGTACGGACGTAGCAGACCTTGTAGCTAAGTATCCTATTACATTGTTCTTCTATAGCCATGTTAATCCTAAGCCTAAGACCTCTAAGCAACACGAACAAGGTGCTAAGGTTCTTAGTAGTGAGTTCACAGGCTCAAGAGCTATGGAGAAGTGGTTTCATTATGGACACGGTATTAGTAGAGATAGAAGTGATGACTGTCCAGAGCATCTAGAAAACATATCAGAATCGTATATGATATTTGACCGTGACTTTGGACAGCATTATCATAATTACTTATACTATGATGAAAAGACAGTAACATATTTAGAGACTGAATTAGCAGTCGAGGAGTTATAACAGTGAGATACAAGAGGAGGTGGATTAGTGAGTAGACTATACATTGATATAGAAACTAACATGGCACACGACACTATATGGTGTGTATGCTGTGTAGATGACAAAGGTGCTTATACGTATGAGCCACAGGATAAGAAAGAGTTAGCTCAGTTGTTTACTGAGTATGATGAGATTGTGGCGCATAACGGCATAGGCTTTGATTTCCCTGTACTTGCTGAACTATGGGGTATAGTGATACCAGATGAGAAACAACGCGATACCTTGGTACTATCTAGGCTCTACAATCCACAGATAACAGGTGGGCACGCACTCAGAGCATGGGGAGAACGGTTAGGTAAGACACAGAAAGGAGACTTTACTGACTTTGATGGTGGACTCAGTGAAGAGATGATTGAGTACTGTTTAGATGATACTCAGTTACTTAAGGAATTAGATGTACACCTAGATAAATGCTTTACCAAGTGGAAGGATGTACAGAAAGCTAGTAAGATTGAGCATGAAGTAGCACGTATAATGCGTAGACAGACTCTTACGGGCTTTAAATTAGATGAACCATACGCTGTAGAACTATTAGGCACTTTAACACATCGAATGATGATTATTGAGCAAGAGTTACAGGCTGTGTTTCCTCCTATTGTTTCGGAACGTATTAGTGAGAAGACAGGGAAACGTCTAAAAGATGGTGTAGAGGTGTTTAACGTAGGCTCTCGTAGACAGATAGAGCGCAGGCTTACGTCCTTAGGTGCTAAGTTTACTAAGAAGACTGAGGGCGGTACATTCATAGTAGACGAGCCAGTACTAGAGGCTATTGATTTACCAGAGGCTAAGCTATGTTTAGAGTATTTAACCATTCAAAAGCGTGTAGGTATGCTTACATCGTGGTTAGATAAGCTAGGAGAAGACGGTAGAGTACACGGTAGAGTAATGACTAATGGGGCTGTCACAGGTCGTATGACGCACAACTCACCAAACTTAGGACAAGTAGCTGGTGTGACCTATAGTGATGAAGGAGTACCACTAGAGGGCGCTGACGGTGCGTATGGTGTAGAGTCTCGTAAGTGCTGGACAGTAGAGAAAGGGAACAAGCTAGTAGGCTGTGACTTATCAGGTATTGAGTTACGATGTTTAGCACACTATATGCAGGATGATGAGTGGACTCACGAATTACTTAATGGGGATATTCATACTAAGAACCAACTAGCCGCTGGCTTAGATACGAGAGCGCAAGCTAAGACTATGATCTATGCTACGTTATATGGGGCAGGAGTAGTTAAGATAGGCTCTATTGTAGGAGGAGGACGTGCTAGAGGTAAAGAGATATTAGATAACTTCTACAAGAACACACCAGCTCTTATGAAACTAAAAGAGAAGGTAGGTAGAATCGCAGAGAGTGGCGGTATTACAGGGCTGGACGGTCGTAGATTAATCGTAAGGTCTGAACACGCCGCACTCAATACATTACTACAGGGCTGTGGTGCTATTATAGCTAAGCAGTGGATAGTTGACATTCAAGTAGCTCTAAAGAACTTTGGACTAGCCAAACACTGTAAGCAAGTAGTTATGGTGCATGATGAAGTACAGTTCGAGTGCGAAGAAGCCTATGCAGACCAATTAGGTAAGGTATTAGCGGCGGCGGCACAAACAGCAGGAGAAACTCTAGGTATGCGAGTTCCTGTAGAGGCTGAGTATAAGATAGGAGATACGTGGTATGACACACACTAAAGATAGATTTAGAGTTAAGGAGTTAACGTACAATAACGGTAAGACAAAGTATGTAGTAGAGCGATATCAGATTACATGGGCAGGGAAAGGATGGGTAAGTTATCACGATTGTGGAAACGTAGAAGATGCTATAAGACTACGAGATACTCTTAATACTCAAGCGGCTTTGGTAACTGTAGTGTCTGAGAGGGTAATAACATAAAGAATAATAAAATGATTGACTTACGAACTAATAAGTGGTATAATGTATACTGCTCAACCGAATTAAACTTAAATAACAAGTAGAGGTAATACATCATGGCTAAACCAGTAAAATTAAGTAATGTTACATTGTTTTGGGCTAACTTGGCTAAACCTAGCACTATGTCTGGCAAGTATCAAGTAGATTTATCCCAACTAAGTAGCCGACAAGTAGAAGGCTTAGAGAAAATGGGAGTATCTGTAAACAACAAAGGTGACGACCGTGAGTTCTTTGTAACATGTAAGAGTACGTATGCAATTGATGCTTACGATGTAGACGGTGCAGTTATACGCGGCGCTCTAGTAGGTAATGAAAGCAAAGCTGATGTAGTAGTTACACCTTACGATTGGAAGTCTCCTACAGGCAAGAAAGGTACTAGCTTAGGTATTAATAAATTAGTCATTACAGATTTAGCAGTGTTCGAGAGTAACGATGAAATTGATATGAACGACGTAGAGGAGCTGTAGTGTGCGTTATATTGATGACAGATGTACTGCGTACTCAGGGCGTAAGTAAATGATTGCCCTAATTGATGCAGATATGCTGACGTATCGTATCGGTTGGGCGTGTAATGAAGAGACTGAAAAGACTGCGGCGAGTGCGTTGCGGTCTTTCGTTTCTCAAATCCTTGTAAATCTCAAGGAAGTAGACTGGCAAGACTACGAGTTATTCTTGTCAGGCTCTACTAACTTTAGAAAAGACATAGCTGTTACTGCACCTTACAAGGGTAACAGAAAAGATTTAGAGAAGCCAGTTCATTATGCGTTCTTACGAGATACTATGCTTAACGAGTACGAAGCAGACTTATCAGTAGATGAAGAAGCTGATGACACAATAATGAAGAGATTTACAGAGCTAAACGGTGAAGGTATTATATCCTCACTAGATAAAGACTTTGACCAGGGTGCAGGCTGGCATCATAACTTCGCTAAGAATGAGATATATTATGTTACAGAGGAAGAAGCGTTATTCAACTTCTATTCTCAGTTCCTAGAAGGTGATAGAATCGACAATATCATCGGAGTTAGGGGGATAGGTAAGGTTAAGGCTAGAAAGCTCTTAGAAGGCAAGACAGCTAAAGAGATGTTTGAGATATGCGGTGATAAGTTAGGTAGTTACGAGAGAGCTTTAGAGAATGGTAGACTACTGTATCTTCGCAGATATGATAATGAGATATGGGAGAGTCCTTAATGAAAGCTAAAGCAAGTAGTTATTATCGCTCAGGCTTAGAAGGTAAAGTAGCTAAACTACTACCTAGAAACATGTTTAAGTATGAGCCTTTTACAATACCCTATACAACATATCGAAACTATACACCAGACTTCGTAGCTGGTGAGTTCGATGAGTATATTGTAGAAGTAAAAGGTTTCTTCAGGGTGGGGGACACGCAAAAGTACAAAGCAATACGCGACTCTCTACCTGAGAATCAAGAGTTAATATTCATGTTAGCAGATAAGAATAAGAAAGTACGAAAAGGAGCTAAGATGACTATGGGACAGTGGTGTGCTAAAGAGAAAATCACTGGCTTTGACCTTAAAGAGATGGACGCATTTTTGGAGTATTGTACTGATGACCGTACCGAAGTACAGAGAAGTTAATCTAAAGAGACGTTACGGATTAACTCTAGCGGATTATGACGCGCATGTAGAAAGCCAAGACGGTAAGTGTATACTATGTAGTTCAGAGACTAATCCACTACATGTAGACCACTGCCATGAAACTAATGAGATACGAGGACTACTCTGCCTTAACTGCAATACAGGACTAGGTAAGTTTAAGGAGAGTGCAGAGCTACTCGGTAAAGCTAAGGATTACATAATGACAGCAGATGTAAAGAAAGATAGAGCAGAAACAATAGTAGGAGGTGTATACGATAGAGGAGTACATTACCGATATCAGTACAAAGGAGTTAAACTAGACCCTTTCCGTATAGCTAAGATATACAATTGCAATGGTGTACAGCTAACGATACTAAAGAAAGTATTAGTAGTAGGCGAAAGAGGACATAAGAGTGCTGTAGAGGACTACAGAGACATTATTAACGCCGCTAGTAGAGCTATAGAGATGCTAGAGGAAGACTTACTAGACACAGAAGGAGATTCATAATGTTTGCACAATTAGTATTAATAAACTGTAGTCTAAAGATTTGGAGTTAATATGCCCTTAACATATACAGACTTATGTGAAAAACTACAGAAGCTGGACGAGATAACCTTAATGGAACTATTAGAGATTAGCTCAGAAGACTTAGTAGAGCGTTTTCAGGATAAGATTGAACAGAAACGAGACTTCTTTGAAAAAGACTTAGAGGATGAAATTTATGATTAAACTGATGCAAGAGGTACTTATTAATGGAAGATGAATTTAACTTTAACAGCACACCCTTCAGCAAGCATAGCAGGACTAACGAGCTTCTCTTCTTCGGTATGCCGTTGTTTGGGGGCTGGCTACCCTTCATAGGTTTTAGGACTGAAGACGTAGAAGATATTAGATATAGAGCCTTTATAGCTGAGTGGTGTATGTATTCAGTAGGTTATGTGACGCACATAGAGGGGTTGTAATGACTAAGAACCAAACAGACTTTGAAGACGTGGACGTTCCTAGTAAGACTCCTAACTGGAAAAGCTCCTACACTAAACAGATGGAGCTTAATCTAGAAGCTATAAAAGATGCTGTTGATGAGTGTCACGAGGATATACAAGAGAAAATAGATAGGCTTATAGAGACACAGGAGAAGTGCTAACATGCTCAAAAACTATACAGTTATTAGAAAAGCAAAGGAGAATACATGAGTATAAGAGGTGGTACACATGAAAGTGTATTTGTAACTAAATACAAAGAAGTTGATACATTAAAATAATAATAGAGGAATAACTTGTGGAATTACCAAGATTACTACAACCGAAAGATACATATACTATTGATTATCCACAAGCTATTGCCTACGCTGAAGCACAGCAGGATATCTTCTGGACTGCCAATGAAATTGATATGGAGAAAGACCTACATGGTTTAAAGACAGACCTTACCAAAGCAGAGTACACAGCAGTTACAACAGCTCTTAAACTGTTTACTTTATACGAGCTTAAGGTAGGTGATTATTGGCTAGAGTATGTATTTAAGACCTTTAAAAGACCTGACATTCAGCGTATGGCTAGTGTGTTTGGATTCTTTGAGTTAAATGTACATGCTCCATTCTATAATAAAGTAAATGAGGTCTTAGGGCTTAACACTGATGAGTTCTATGAATCTTATAAAGAGAACAAAGTACTGTCTGGGCGTATGGAGTGGCTAGATAGTGCCTTCACTAAGGATACAGCTTGGAACGTAGCGTTAGCTAGTATTGTAGAGGGTGCTATCTTATATAGTAACTTTGCCTTCTTCAAGCACTTCCAAGCTACTGGTAAGAATAAGTTAGTAAACTTGTGTGCAGGTATCAACTTCAGTGTACGTGATGAGAACCTCCACAGTGAGGCAGGAGCGTGGTTATTTAGGACACTGGTAGCAGAGCAAGAGTTAGATAGAAATATCTACTTAGAGAGGCTTACAGAGGCTTGTAGCACTATCTATGAGCATGAAGCTGGTATCATAGACCTACTCTTCAAAGAAGGTAACATAAAAGGTATTACACCTGAGCAGATGAAGCATTTCGTACAAGCTAGATTAGACTTGTGTATGAACCAATTAGGGTTTGACAAAGTATATAATCCAAGCTATGACCCTATTAGTAAGTGGTTCTATACCAATATCAATAGCGGTCAATTACACGACTTCTTTCATAAGCAGGGTAATAATTATAATCGAAATTGGGTAGAGGGGAGGTTTAAATGGTGAGTAGTATCTATGATGAACTAAGTAAAGAACGTAAAGAGTTACAAACAATCGGTAAGCTACCATCTTGGACAACGACTCCAGCATGGCAGTTACTAAAGGAGAAATATACAACTGATGAATACCCAGACCTATACTCTATCTACAAACGAATCAGTAGTAGTGCCGCCAGACACATGGGTGCGGATAAAGAACACTATGAACGAGTATTCTTCAATCTACTCTGGAGAGGGTGGCTTGCTTGTTCAACCCCTGTCATCGCAAACATGGGTACAACCAGAGGGTGTCCCGTATCATGTTCAGGTAACTTTGTAGGAGATAGCGTATATGAATTCTATGAGTCCCAAAAAGAGATTGCAGTTCTTACAAAGAATGGCTTTGGAACTAGTTCTTACCTTGGAAACATTAGAGGACGAGGAAGACCTATCAGTAGTGGAGGGACAGCTTCAGGTGTGCTACCAGTCCTCAAAGATTTTATCCAACTATCTAGGGACGTATCACAGGGTAATACACGGAGAGGTGCTTGGGCAGGTTATATCGAAATCGAACACGAAGACTTCTGGGAAATCATTACCTACCTCCAAAACAACCCAGACGACTTCAACCTCGGATGGATTATCTCTGACGAATACATCGCCAAGCTCAATTCGGGCGATGGAGAAGCTCTTGAGCGATACCAAAGAGCCTTAAGAGTTAAGATGCTCACTGGTAAAGGTTACTTCTTCTTTACTGATAGAGTACATGACCAACAGCCACAACTGTATAAAGACCAGAACCTACGATGTACAGCAAGTCAGTTATGTACAGAGATTACATTACACAGTGATGAGTTCCATACCTATACGTGTGTATTAAGTAGTATGAACCTTAGCTTGTATGATGAATGGAAAGATACAGATGCAGTACAGAATAGTATCATCTTCCTAGACTGTGTAGCTGAAGAGTTTATTCAGATGGGTAAGGGTATTAAGGGCTTAGAGAAAGCAGTACGCTTCACAGAGAAGTCAAGAGCATTAGGATTAGGTGCATTAGGTTATCATACCTATCTTCAATCTAAGTCTATTCCTTTTGAGTCTTTTGAGGCACATCAGCTTAACAAGGATATATTCAAACATATCCGTAAAGAAGCTAACATAGCCACTAAGAAGTTAGCTAAGATACTTGGTGAACCAGAATGGTGTAAGGGTTATGGGGTGCGTAATACACATCTACTAGCTATTGCTCCTAATACATCTAGTGCTTTAGTGTGTGGTAGTGTATCTCAGGGTATTGAACCAGTGTATAAGAACGCCTTTGTTCAAGGTAGTGCTGGTGGGGAGATTAACCGAGTTAACAGTGAACTGATTAAAGTATTGGAGGCTTATGGACAATATAATGATGAGACTATTAGCAGTATCATTAATAATGGGGGTAGCGTTAGCCATCTGGGATATCTTACCGAGTTAGAGAAAGATGTATTCAAGACAGCCTTTGAGATTAATCAAGAGTCTATCATACGTCTAGCGAGTGCAAGACAAAAGTATATCTGTCAAGCACAATCTATTAATCTATTCTTTCCTGCGGATGAAAGTGAAGAAGTAATTAGTGCTGTACACAAGTTAGCCTTTAATGATAAGTACATTAAGTCATTGTACTACATTAGAAGTGAAGCAGGTGTTCAGGGGTCTACGGGTGAGTGTGTAGCGTGTGAAGGCTAAGGAGGTAGAATGGCGGCTACGAATGATATAACAGGAGACAAACTAATCTCTAGAGCTTCTACAAAGGTATACAATGAAAACTATGAACGTATCTTTGGTAAGACTAAGTTAGAAGAAAAACTAGAACGAGAGAGATTAGAAGAGGAAAAAGCTGAGAAATGTAAAGAAGAATCCCTATAGACTTTTTAGCTTATTTGTGGTATAATAACAACAGTGTAATAAAGCACTATAACAAGGAGAATACAATCATGTGGACTAAACCAGAATACAACGATATGCGTTTTGGCTTTGAAGTTACAATGTATATTTGTAATCGCTAAGCTCTAGAAACAACAAAGCCCTACCTAGTGAGAACTAAGTAGGGCTTTTTATTGCCTGCGATTTACTGCATAGTGGACTGACCAGCCCTTTGCATTTGTTGTTGACTATTCTGTCTTAAAAAGTCTAAGTCATCTTCTAATCCCAGCTCTGAAGCTGAAGGGTTATTACCGTTATTAACAGCAGTTACTGCGCGAGAACTAGTTAATGCTGTAGCTGGTATAAAGTTACCATAGAGTTTATTAAACTTCCTAATATTCTCAGGCGTAGCTTCTAAGAGTAAAGCCTTTAACTTATTAGGGTCTTTCATAGCATCTACTACAATGTTATTAGCACCATCTACTGTTAGTTTACCTAATATCTCATCATATTGTCTAGCGAACATACCAGAGGTTCTTAGAGAAGCCCCTGAAGTACCTGCACCAGCCTGAGCACCTAGACGAGATGCGTACGTACCACCAACTAAACTTATAATCCTAGAAGGCGCATCAGTAACTACACCTTTAGCCGCTTGAGTAGCATTCCGTGTCTCTATCTTAGCTAACTCTAGACCTATTTGGTCAATCAAGCCTAGCTCTTCCTTAGTAAATAACTTATTAGCCGCTTCTCTAGTATCACGCGCTAGTCGTTGAAACTTAACACCAGATAACGCATTAAACGCCTGGGTTGGTTCAGCATGTCTTATTAAGAACTCACCATACGCAGACTTAAGACCATCTAGAGCCGCGCCGCTACTATCTTGCTTAACAGTGCTAACAAGTGAAGACATAATCCTACCTTGTTCAGCATCGTTTCTAGCGGCTAAGATACGCTTCATAGCCTCATCAGGACTACCATCTAGGTACAGTGAAGTAACTGACTTATTCTTAATGTACTTAGACATGTTATTACCAACTACAGAACCGAACATCTCATCCACTAAGCCTTGTTGGTCTATACTCGATGTAATACCAGCAGAGAACTCAGGAAACTCATTGAGCACTGTTTCATGTTGTTTTAAGAAGCGTCTAGCGTGTTCTACGTTAAAAGCACCTGAGCCTTTCTCTGTAGTTACTTCCTTGAATAGAGCTTTCATATAGTTCTCTACTTGAGGCATAGCTTCTGGTGAAGCCTGCTTAAGCTGAGCAATACTCTTGCGTACGTTTTCCTTAGAAGCGCCTAACAAGAAGTCTGCTGTGCCTTCATCAGTAGAAGAAGCGCCTCCTGTACGTTCATAACCAAGTAACTTACCTACTCTACCTTGTGTAAACTTAGTATTAAGCTCTCTAGAGTACGTTACAGCATCTGCATACTCAGGAGATACCTCAGCTAGACTATCATAAATCTCTGCATTTAACTCAGAAAGCACTCTAATCTTGTTTCGGTTAGGAGCATCTAGAGAGCGTTCTTTAGCTATGTCGTCACCTAGTCTACTTCTTAAGTCTTTTAAGACAGCTACAGTAGGCTTCTTCATGGCTATACCTTTCTTGAATATACCGTCTTTATCAACCCTACCTACTAAATTAGTAACATAAGCTGGAATATCATCAGGGTCTGAAGCTATAGTCCTACCTCTAAGAATACCCTCTAGTGTTGTACCTACACGGTCTCCGCTTACAGCACCATCATTAGACAACTTACCCCATAGAAGCTTCTCTGTCTTACGCGCTTCAGCTACTGACTCTTCTACTGTTTGTCTAATAACTCTAGAGTAATCTACTGGGCTAGCGCCTGCACCAAGACCATTAATAGTATCTTGAGCTTTAAACACTGCCTTACTACGTAGAGCTTCTAAGTAGTCTACAGTTGCTTTAGAGCTACCTTTACCAACTAACAATGCCTTAGCTCTGTTGATTGAAACATCAGTAGCATCTGCAATTAACTTAGCGAACTCTGGGTCTTTGTTCATAGCCGCTTTCAGTAATGAATTAATACCTACGTCTTTAGTACGAGTAACAGGGTCTAGCTGTAGAATGGTATCATCCATTAAGTTATTAAGAGCCTCACTAGTAGATTGAGACTTCTTCATAATAGTCTTCTCAGCTCGAACAGTAGCACCGTTCTTAGCAAACATGTTCTTAAGATTACCTGTTAGTATTGAAACATCTGTAACACGCTTAACAATCTCTGTAGCCAATGAAGGAGTTATACCACCAATAAGCTCGCCGAATAACTCAGCATTAGCATTATCTGGGTATAACTCAGACATTACTTGTCCACCTACAGCAGATGTAACTACGCCAGCAGTCTCTAAAGCCGCTGTAGTTGTTGGTTTAGAAGCCGCAGTTACAAGTGCCTTCTGAAAAGAGTTTAAATCATCAAATGCTTTAGTAGCTAATTTACTACCAGCGACTTGGAAGCCACCAGCAGGCAATATAGTTTCTCCGCCAATACGGGCTATCTTACCTGCTAAATCAGTAGGTCTTGAGCCTTCCGCAGGAAACTGTGTACCTAGAGAGTTAAGACCTGCTCTAATGCTCTTAGAAGAGCCTAAAGGGTCGAAGTTCTCATCTACTAAGCCTGTCATTCTCATTATACCAGTGGCTAAATCTACAGGAAAGCCTAACATGGAAGTTAATCCATAGTTAAACTCACCTAGTAAACGTCCAGTTTCCTTACCAGCGGCACTATCTACTTGCTGTGTAGGCGCAGGCGTTTCCTGAGCTGGTACTTGCTGAGCAGGCGCAGGAGTCTGTTGAGCAGGCGCAGGAGTCTGTTGAGCAGGGACAGCAGTAGGCTGAGGAGCACCTTGTTGTTTAAGAAAAGCTAAGTTTTCTTCTAGAGTTGGCATTACTTGTTTCTCCCTTGCTCAATTTGCTCCCTTAGTTTAGAGGCGCGTTCTGAGAAGTCTTGTAGTTGATGAGGAAGTAAGTCTTGAGTATTAACGTTAAGCAAGTCTGTAGCTTGCATAGTATCAAAGTCATAACGAGGAGACAACACAGGCTCTACAATAACATCTGCGGGGTTTATTCCGTAAGTCGTAGAGATTCTATTGTACTTCTCATTTACAGAATTTTGACGCTTACCTAGACTATCTTCATAGGTTGCTACTAATCTAGATATATCATTCAAAGCCTCTTGTGTATATGTACCACTAAAGAACTTAGTAATACTTCCTGATACGCGTTCTCCTAAGTTACCTAGTTTAGCCCACTTGTTTAACTCAGCTTGTGCGCGTACAGAACTACCAAATAGTTCAGAGATAGATTGTTGAGTAGCTACAGAGCCTGCACTGCTATTTGCACGTAAAGCGGCTTTTACTTTAGCTACCTTATCACTATCCTCTAGAATAGATTTAGTATCTTGTCTATAGTTATCTACTACAGTGTTCCACTCAGTAACTCCTTCACCTTTGCCAACATTAACAGTAGTACCATTACCACCTAGTACAGAGATTTTGTTATCTTTAGTATTTAATTGATAGTCTCTGCTCAAGTCTTTAATACCCCGCTTCTGAGCCTCTTCAGCTGTCAGTGTTACGTAAGCATCTTCAGGTTTAGCACGCTCTGCATTAGTATCCAATACATCTTTGTAGGTTAAGTCACCAGAAGCGTAGCCTTGAATCAGGTCTTCAGGGATTTTCTTCTCAATAAAACTAGTCACATTAGCTTGAAGCTCTTTGTTATCTTTCTCTAGTACCGTTTGAGCTAGTAAATCTTTAGTTAATTGACGTTCAAAAGCAATAGACTCAGCGTTACCGTAATCTGTACTATTATACTTACGGATACCCTCTAGCCTTTGTTGCAAGTCAGCTACAGAGTTTGGAGCAACGTCTGTAGGAGCAGGCGCTATTGCATCTTTAGTTGCTTGGTCTCTTGCCGCATATTGCTTAGCCTCTTCCGTTTCAGCGTAAGGAGTACCTAAATACTTAGAAGCTAAAGCGCCTAAGAAAGAACCTACACCTACACCAGCCTTATCAGCTCCTGTTTGTGCTCTAGCCATATTACTTTGCATAATATCACCAATTTGTCCTTGAAAGGCTCTTTGACGCTGTGTTGTCATCTCCTGTAAGGTAGGATTTCCGAATACATCTGGCATTACTTAGCCTCCGCTAGTTTATCCGCTAACATCTTATAGTTAACTCTTAAGTAACCATCAGAACCTTCAGAGATAGCTTCAGGGAAAATCTCCCGAACCTCTTGAGCAATTACACCATACTCAGGGTCTACAGAGATACCTAAGTCTTTAGCTATATCATTCCAATCCCAAGTATACCATTTAAGTCCTAATGCATCTGTGTCTACGTAGTCTATATTAGACTTTAAGCGCCTATCTGAACCAGCCGCGGCAGAAGTTCCACCTGTCACGTACGCCGCCCCTACTTGACCTGCCGCGCCTACTAACGAGCCTAAGAAACCTTTACCGTCTTTTTCCTGTTCTTGACCCGAAGCCATAGCACTAGCCGCTTGAGCCGCCGCAACACTACGAGCCTGTTCAGCAGATAGTCCAAGTTGTAGTAGTTGATTCTCAACATCACTAACACCAGTACCCATACCAAATAGACCTTGAGCACCACCTAGTAAGTTCTGAGTATATTGTTGTTGTCCTTGTTGATTGATACCAAAGACACCAGATTCTAAACCATAGCGCCCTTGTGCCTCTTGCATTGCTTGTTGTCTGCTTTGACCTGCTACGTCTGCTAAAGTCTGAGACTGTGCTCTACCTAGTCCAAATGCATCAGGCTGTACGAAGCCGCCTTGACCAGCTCCTGCGCCCTCTGAAGCTAATCTAAGCCCTAGTCTACCACCACCAAACAAGTCACTCTGTAGCGCCGCATTCTGTTGAGCAAACGCAGGCTGTAACATTGCTGCTTGTTGATTAAAGTAGTTCTGACTTAGTTGGTCTATGTTACTATTAAAACCAAACTGTTGAGGTTGTTGACCTAAGGCATTAGTAAGACTAGGAAGTAACTGATTAGTTCCACCTAGAGCTTGCTGTTGAATATTACTGTATTGGTCACTAGCTGTAGCGCCATACTGGTTGTCAGCATTACCATAAGCAGTACCAGAGCCTGTAGTGACTGTGAAGGGCTTAAACGTAGCTTGTTGTGCTAATTTGGCTACTTGTCCATTTACACTAGAACCGCCACCTTTACCCTTTTGCTTTAGGGCTTGGTACTTCTCATGGAAGTTAATATATTTACTCATTATTTGTACTCCACTGGCAATTCATAAAACATAAACCTCTTCTGAAAACCGTCATCTTTAAATACCTTAGACCAGCCTACACGTCCATAGGACTCTATAATCTCACAGCCTTGCTCTTTAGCAAAAGCTCTTATCCACTTTAGCATCTCATCCTTCCATAACATTACATCTTTACCCGCTGTGAAGTGCATAATTAAAGCTTTCACTTGAGGATAATGAGTAGGCTCTGTAACTACAAAGCCATATACTTCCTCACCCTCATGCGCAATCCATAACTGTTGATTGTTATTTCTAAGGTTAGTCCTTATATCGTTAGCGGTAAATCTACCATAAGTGTACTTAGCGGCATCGTCTGCAAAGTCCTTAATCTTATGCCAAATTTTATCTATGTTCTGTTGTTCAATAAAAGTAATTTCCATAATTAGCTTGTCGAAACAACCCCCTGTAAGTAAACGCCGCCTGAAGGATAATTAGTTGAATTACCTTCGTAGAAGCCTGAAAGAGTTATAGTATCTCCTCCATTATATGCAATATTCATTATGTACTGCTTGCTATGTAGTCTAGGAGTCCTAGCAGACTTAGCAGTCCCTACAGTAAACGAAACATGTAAGTAAGGTAGTTGAATCCATGTAGTACCCGCTACGAGAGCGGAAGAGACTAAAAAGGTATCTCCTGCATTCCTCTTAAAATCTGGTAAGAAACTAGATATACTAAATGATGTAGATACTGAAGGAGCGAATCCTGTTACTGTAGGAGATGTTCCTTGAGAGAACGTGTAAGCCTTACTAGCATTCTGAAAGTTAGCTGTAGAGATTGCGCCGCTCGTTGGAACATTAGGGACAAAAGAGCCTGCTAGGGGAGCGTAGTAGTTAGTATAAGTTAAAGGTTTAACATAAGCACCACCTGAGTAATATTCCTCTAGACTTATAGGGTCTACACCGCCAAATAAGTCCTGAATATCATCAAAGGATACTGCACCCTCTGGAAGTGAGTTATTAGTGATAGCCATTATGCAATAGTATCGTTAGCTGTAATAGATGAATCAGCAACGAGAGCACCTGTAGAACTTAATGTAAATATATTATCTCCGTTATAAGCGATGTACAACGTAGTACCACTCTGGTAGATTTGAAAGCCTGTCTTAAGCTGTGTAAGGTATAAGCCCTCTGAAGCTTTTAAGGCTACACTATCTGCTACAATATCATTAGCTACAATATCTTGAGTAGCATCATCTAGTAAAGCATAAGTAGTTAAAGAGCCTAGAGAGTCATCTACGAACGCTGTAGTAGCAAGCTGAGTAGTATTAGTACCGAGAACTGCTGTAGGTGCTGTAGGAACTCCTGTGAACGCTGGAGAGACTTTATTAGCTTGTACGAATGCAGTAGTGGCTATTTGAGACGTACTAGTCGCTGTAGCCGCGGTAGGCGCTATAGGCGTACCAGTTAAACTAGGCGAGTTAAGGTCTGCTTTAGTATTAACAGCAGTCTGAATACCATTAAACTCATCATCCAATTCAGTACCAGAGACTATCTTTAAAGGATTACCAGTAAGCAAAGAATCCTTACTAGCGAAGTTTGTTGATTTAATATATGATGACATTATAGTACCTTACCTTGTTTAACGTATGTTGAAATCTTCTGTAGAGATAAAGGCGCTCCATCAATCTCTGCTTCGAAGCCTACCTGAAGAACTGCTCCTGCTCCTGCGGCTGGCGCTCTAATCTGTTCAATTAATAAACCACCAGAGTACTCTGCAATATTATACTCTCCTATGTTATACTCATAGATAGTACCTGAAGATAACTGATAAGGGAACGAGCGATACTGAGTATTATAATCAAAACCAATCTTCATAACAAAGTTCTGACCAGTAGCTCCTACAACTGTAGAGGCTATACGCTTAGCAATCTTAATAACATTAGGAATACCTAAGTCAAACGGATTAGTGAAATATACCATCCTATAAGATGAACCGTTATCTGTGTAACCAAAGTACTCTGCAACACCATCAATCTGTGCAATGTAAAGAGTGTCTGAATAGTCTAATAAACCTTTATGCCGTAAGCCAGCCCATTTAGTAACCCTATATGAACCATCCTGAAGAACTTCTTGTGAATTAAAACAATAGATTATAGAGGATGTAGGAAAGCTAAGTAGGTAGAAAGAGTTACGAGGAGACCATACACTTTTAATCTTAGAAACTGTCTCTGCTTCAATTGCTTGTATGATATCATCTTTAATATTCTTACTAATATCTCTGATTGGCTGAGACTTCTCTTGCACCGTACGGTTGAGGCTTTGTACGCCTGTTTCAGATAGGAAGATAATATCAGAGCCTGTGTTTTGAACTGAATCTCTAGCGATACATCCGACACCAGCAATTACCTCTATAAGTGTTAAAGTAGCTGTAGAGATACTGGATACGAAGTTGTCTGCGTCCCCATAGATTATAATATGTCTCTTACAGAAAATGATTAAGTATCCGTTGTGCGCACCTAGTGCTATAATCTCATCAGTACCGTTAGTCAGTACACTAGAGATATCCAAAGAACCTGAAGTACCGCCTGACCAAGCTACACCGTCTAAAACGTCAGTGAAGTACACTGTAGTCTTGTTAGTTGATGTATTAGCCGCCCATAACCTACCATACGCTGATAGTACACAGTTAGCATCAGGAGCAGTACCTAAGTAAGCAGCGTGCTGGTCAATACTCTTAAACTCATCGGTAGTAGACTCATTAGTATAGTAAAGAGGTTTATAGCCTTGTTGGAAGAAGTATTCTCTATCGTTCAATGAGACTGCTTGCCAGTTACCTGTGAGTAATGTATCTGTTGTTGTTAGCGTAAGAGTTGTTAAGTCTAATACACCTTTGTAGAATGTATCAGCCGACCAAGACACGAAGTTATTAACACCATTAATATCAACAAAGCTCGCTACACCTGTTAGGTCTATTCCTATATTATCCCCTGCTATAGTATCTACTGAGGCTGTTCTAGTTAACCAGCCCTTACGTGAGCCTAATCTACCAAATTTATCTATAACACAGTTATCAGCTTGTCTAGCATACTTAATATCTGCATTAACACCTGACTCTTGAGTATTTAACCCCAGAAAGCCTACCGAGTCTATAGCGGCTGTTAGTAGTTCTTTAGCCATTACACTTCATACCATATTGTTTGTTCAGGATGCTTAGCCGCATCTAAAGCGATTGAATCAGATAAAGAGCTTTTAGCTTTCATGTAAGCAGATGTAGCCGAAGCTCCCCCGTCTTCACCACGCTCTTCAACTGCCATAGCATACGCTAGTAACGCTACAGGCTTATCAGGTACGATTAATATATCATCATCTGCTTCTAAGTCTACGGAGCGTACATTAGCATTGAATAAGATTGTGTAAGCCGCATCAGGAATAGGGTAAAAATCTATTAGAGTATCACCATCAGAACTAACACCATTGAAAGAGTAGTATTGAGGCTCTCCTGTCTGCGGAGTATCTGTAGTTAGGAATAACTTATTAAACTCTTCTACAGTCTTAGGTTTAAGTTCTCTATTGGTTGTGTCGTTCCATACGTCTATGATGGTAAAGCGAGACTCAACAGATTGTAGTTCCATGTTGAATGTGTTAGCTTCTGTATTGCCCTGTAGAGTTGTACGAGTAGCTGACCATTTCCACGAGTTTTCTACTTCTTCTTTAGCGTCATTAACTAAGATACCAACTAAAGCAGAGTACTCATTCTGAGATACAGTATCCACAGTACGTTCACGTAGTCTCGTTAATACATTGTTTACTAGTTGGATATATGTCATTTAGTTAACCTTTAAAGTTTTAGCTACTTTCTCTGCACCCCTAGAGACTACATAGCCTCCGATACCGATATTTAGCAATGCCCACATCTGATTAGGAATATCTAGCAATGGAGCATCTGCCCAGAATAAAGAGATGTAAGGATATAATATATAGTTGTTTGCGATAATAGCTACGAAGGTTAACATAGTAATAGGTCGCCACGTAGCTGTTAATATATGCTCTGATTTAGCCTCTGCTACTACTACCTGCATAGAAGCATCTAGCTCTTTTAGAGCACCTGATTGAGCTAACTCTAGAAGTTTAAGTTGCGCTTCAGCTTTAGCTTTAGGGTCTGGTATGACCTTATCAAGTATAGAGGTAATAGCAGGTAGTAAGAATTGTAACATTATTTATTCACCTTCTTGTTAAGTTCATTCTCAACCCAGTTTCTAAAGTTTAGCTGATTATCAGAACTCCATCGGGTATTTTCAATCTTAGCGACTCGTCTCTCAATGCCTCTAATTTCACTGTCTAGATTAGTGATAGCTCCTGATACTGTTACTAAAGTTTCTCCATATACTCTAATACTTGCACTAATATCTCTTAAGGCTAAAGCGTTCTGGTAAGTAGTAAATGAGTTCCAAGATAGTAGCATTAGGATTCCTGCAACTACTACCTCCCCTGCGTATTTCTCGAGCATCGTCACCTTTGCTTTTTCCTTTAAAGTAGTTATCCTATCCATAACGCTAGTATCAACATAGCTAGGGCGATATCTTGCGCCCCTCCGTAGATACTCTCCGCTCTTTCCCACTGTAAGTTATCCTTCTCAGCCATTAGAACACTAAGAGGAAACCAAGAAGCAAGAAATAGTATTGAAAATGTAACTAAAAAAGGACTCAGTACCCAGTACAAAGACACTAGAGTTAAGAACCACCAGTATAATCCTCGTAGGAAAAGAGAGGTTACAAAGTAATCATCGGTATCAATCTTAGAGAACTTCTCAGCTATCCATTGAATACCGTTATAGTCACCATCACGCCTAGGATTAGTCATAGTAGGACTGTCTGCAATTCTACGCATTAAGCCACCAATCCATTCTCCCCAACCCATAGACTCACCAGCGAGATAACCTACAGCCACTGCTACACCGATGTAAGGATTCCAAGTAATTAGCCCAAAGACTACACCCAAGAATATGGCTATAATTTTAGCCCCCCAAGAGTGCGTACCTCTTAATCTATTAAGCCAATACATTAAACGAACTCCTCTTCTGGTTGCATCCAAGAGGTAGGCAATGTAACAGCTTCTACTTCTACAACGGTTGTAGCCGCTTTGTTAGCCGTCTTTAAGGCTAGTCGAGTAGCAAAGTTAATCTGTCCTCGCATAAGCAATGTCTGGCTTAAGCCTTGCAAATCTGCATAAGTCATTGTTACTTTATTGTTTAAAGCGTCTAGCCAGTAGAAACCTTCAGGTACAGCACCCGCACTTAATACCGATACCACTAAATCTTGACTTTCTTTATCGGCTTGAAAGGTTGTAGCCATATAGTCGATTGGTAAGGCATTAGCATAGTCGTAGCCACGTTGTATTTCTGCGCCTTTTACTAGCTTAGCCTGCTCTAATAAAAAAGCATCTGTTGGTATAGGTCTGTCAGGAGGTGTCCACTCAGCTATACCATCTGCCAGCATTTCAGCTATTTGACTAGCAGTGAGCAGACTAGTATTGCCGTAAGTCCTACCAGAAGCGCCACGTAGTGTTTTGAATCCCGTAACACCTTTTATATCTTGATATTGTTGCATTAGTTTGTAACCCCTCTACCATATTTAAGGTCTTGGTCAACCCACGCTTCCCAAGCATAAGATACCGCACTAGTATTATTTGTTGTTGAACGGAACTTAACGCCATTACTTAAAAAGTCAATTACCGCAGATGGGTGCGTGTAAACCGTTGTATTATTTACTACGAAATGCGTTGGCTTATACCCTAGATAAATGAATGTACCATTTGCAGAGCCATTACCAGTATATGTACCTTGTGAATAGTCGTTCTCTGTTCCAGCACTAACAAACACATTATAAGGTGTAGCTATTGCAGGTAGGTTCTTAGATGATAGTGCTAGAAAACCTGTTGGTGGCGTGTATGTCCATGAGGATTCAGGTATAAACAGCTCAACTGTACCGCCCAGCGCCCCGCTATTTGGACAATATATTGCAAAACTAGTAGCCACAGAACTTATGTCTATAACCCCTTGTGCCACGTTATTTACATAATATTCCATCTCTAAGTCGTCAACATTAAGCGCCAATCCTACGATGTCACCATTGTTAAAACTAGAAGTGTATGCGGTTTGCACATTATTAATTAGTTTAGTGCCGGTTCTGAATATAGTGGCTGAACCACCTGTTGCTACAGCGTTTATACTTAGTTCAGAGTTGGCTACCCCAGCTACTCGATATTCATCAAAATTTAGTGTAGGTATTTGCTCAAAGTAATACTTACCAGAAGACACTGCCATAGTGCCTCTTGTTTTACCCCCAGATGAAGTTGAAAATGTGTACCTTGTACCAGCTCTAGTAAAAGCAATGTTTGAGTTAGATGCGTCCAATAGATTACAAATACAATGATTATCAGTAGGAGTATCAGTTGATTGCGTTACGCCTGAGTTAGTAAAGTCATTACCGTTACCACTTGAATCCTCACCTAGACTTGCACCGTTCTGGAAGTTCAGATAGAAACCGTTAGTACCGTAAGTACCTGCGTAGGCTTTAGCTACCCATTGACCTGTTATTGGGTCTGTTTTTGCGAAGTCTGCGCTATCTTTTAATGACTCTACAAGATGAATTTCTGATATATACCCACTAAAATAACTTGTTCCTGTCCTGCCTATATCGGGGTTAGTTAAGGCAGATGTAGTAACTGCACCAAGATACACACCATTAACCTCTAGACCGTTATTACTTACACAGATATGATAAAAATTAGCTACATCACGAAATACAGCGGTAGTTGTCAGCCCAAAAGCAGTTATGGTATCGTTTGCATTAAATTGTAAAGCCCCCTCAACTATACCCATAACCGCGCCGAGGTTAGACCTCTTCAATAATACTGAGATAGTTATTGTTGCGCCTGTAGTCAATGTTTTACTTAAGTAATCACTCTGCTCTGCCGCAAACGCACCACTATTAGGTACGTCGTAAGCTACACCACGATTCCTTCCACTGATTAATCCATTAGGTATCATGCGCCCACCACCTCAACAATCTCAACACTTGTGATTAATGCTGTATGTTTAACAACACGACACTCATACTTAATTGTAGTTAGTAAATCAGGGATAGTGCCTACTGGATAACAACCTGCACCGAGCGTTACGGTGTATGTTCCTGCCCCTGTGATGTTAAGTAGAATCACACAACCACCGTAAGCGCCATCAGCAGGTTCATTGATAGTGACTGTTCCAGTTACTGCACGGTATTTAAGCCATTCAGTAGTAAGGTCAGGCGTGATAGTGTTTGATACGAGTGTTTCAATATCTGTTGTGAAGCCTACTGATAGATTATCTGAAGCATTGGCTTTTAGTATGTCAGCATTAGCCGCCTCTGCGCCAATATCTGCCAGAACTTGAGCAGGAGTACGAAACTCTATACCTGTTTCGCCTGCATTTACTCTAGGATAGTTAATAGATTGACCAGCTAAACTATCGAAGGAAGGAATTGTTAAAGCACTAGCCGCCGCCGCCTCTGCTGAAGCTAACGCATTAGACTCTGAAGTACTTGCATTACTAGCTGAAGTAGCCGCGTTAGAAGCCGCTGTGCTAGCTGTAGAGGCATCCGAAGCTGTTGCTAGTGCATCTGCCGCAGTAAGCAATACATCGGCGTGTGTGAGTACTACATCGGCGTTTGTAGTCACTACATCAGCATTAGTTAATAATACATCAGCCGCTGTAGCTATAGCATCCTCCGCAGTAGCGTCTGCATCTAAGCCTGTTGCTAATAAGTTAGCCGCTGTAGTTGCTACGTCTGCGTTTGTAAGAACTACATCTGCATGTGTTAGGACTACATCAGCATGGGTAAGAACCACATCTGCCGCTGTAGCGAGTGCGTCTGCCGCTGTTAAAAGAGCACTAGACGCTGAATTTGATTCAGATATACTAGCCGCAGAAGCACTTGCGCTTGCCGCAGTTGCGCTAGCCTCTGCCACACTCGCAGAAATACCAGCATCTGTTTCTAGTTGAATTATTTGATTGAGTGAGATAGAATCGGTAGCTGAAGGAGCGCCACCTTGACCGCGATAGATAGACATTTAAGTACCTCTAAGTATTCTGTGTTTTATAAATAAGGAAGGGAGACCCTCGCTAAAGAGCCTCCCTAATACTACTTAGATTAAGCAGGTACAGCGATAACTAAACCAGACTCAGGACGTAAGACTTGAGTACCGTAGATAGTATCAGCAGTGAATAAATCACCTAAATACTCTTGCTTATACTGAGACTGCGAACGAACACCAAGTTGCTCTGCGAGCACCATAGCATCCTTATGTACTAACATCGCACCACGAACCTTGATTGCACCACCTGCGTTCTCAGCGGCTGATTCGATTTCTGGACAGTTAGTTGATACAAATACATCAACACCGTACAATGAACCGATTTTACCGTTAACAACACCACGTTCATTAACAAAGTCGCTAGATTGGTAGCGGTCAATACCCATGATAGTCTCACGAACGCTTGGTGGAATTACCAATGCTCGATTGTCCATAGGAGTATCGCTGTCGTCTAACTGTGTAATTAACTGACGGAATGCTAAGTCAGTGAATAAGTCAGTAGCCGCTACAGTATTCTCTACGAAAGGTGTAATACCATTAGCACCATCAATGTAGAAAGAGTTACTATGAACCCAACCAGCAGGAGCACCAGCAGAGACTGTACCGTCACCGAAGCCTGTACCTAACAAGAACAAATCAGTATCAACTTGTTTAGCTAGTGCATAACCAGCATCGTCTGTGTAGAATCTACGCATAGAGCTTAATGCTTGTACATCTGTAATATCTTCGATTAAACGAGAGTATTCATAATGTTTGTTTACGTTAACAATTACTTCTGATTCAGTTGCCGCAATCAAAGAGACTTGAGATTCAGCTACCTTAGCAGATGCAGAGCCACGAGTAGGTTTAGGGATATGTAATGTATCACCTTTCTTACCTTTCATAGACATTTTGTTAACTAGATTTGCGAGTACAAGACTGTTCTTGTAAGCCGCTACGATTTCATCTGACCACAAGTCAGGGATAAATTTAGCACCTGTTGTGTTCGTTACATGATTTGTTCCTAAAGCCATTTCATTTTACTCCAAAGTAAAGTTATTTAACTCGACCTTCTGAGTACGCTTTGGTTATCTCATCGGATAATGCCGCATAGCGTTCAGGGTCGGTTCTCATTAAGTTAATAATATCAGCACGTCTATATACTTTTCTAGACTTAGATTCACCAGAGCCAGCCGCCGAGCCTGTAGAAGCTTTTTGTCTTTCTTGCTTCAAGTCAGCTTTTTGGATTTCTTTAGTGTTCTCTTTAGTTTTACTTAGTCTACGCCAAGTACTTAAAAGCTCTTCTGCTGACTCCCAATCATACTCGTTAATTGCACGAGCCGCCATCTGTCCACGTATGTTCGAAGCTTGTATCCATGCTACAAAGTCTGGGTCATCACCTAGCGTTGCATGTTCTGGAAACTCCGTATTGATACGTTGCATAAACGCTTGCTCTTTTAACTGCTTGTTAAGGTTCTTTACCTCAGCAAGTGCAGGATTATTAGCAATCGCTTGTTCAACAGCACGTTTAGGGTCATCGAAGAAATCTAATTCTTCATCTTGTTGTACATTGCCGTTCTGATTCTGGGCGGTATTACTGTCGAGATTTGTCTTAACAAAATCATCTACTATCTTGCGAAGCTCTCCAACTTCTGAACTATGACGACCTAAAAGCTTCTCAGCTTCTTTGTGCATCTGAATAATCTCAGCAGTAGTCTTACCTCGGTATTTCTCAGGTAGCTCGTCTGTCTTATCAGTTACATCGTCATTATCAATGCTATTACCATCAGGTTCATCTACATTGTCTGTAGAGTCTTCGGTATATAACTCGTTAAATTCTTCACCTTCTAGTAAATCAGGTTTAGTAAGGTTCTCAGGTTCTATAAATGTAGCCATTATTAACTCCGTACTTTGCAGTATTGTGGATTAGTTTTTGCCATTAGCGGCTCTCTCGTGATGCTTTGCCCATTTCGCCGTTGCAGTAGGGTAATCACCCGACATCGCATCCAACTTAAAGTTACCACCAGAGATTATCCGTCTAGCTTTAGTTCCGCATTCTGGGCAGGTCGCTTCCTCTATTTCTTCAGAGACGAACAGCTCAAACATGTGGTCAGTGAGACATAGGAAATCATAAACTCTAATCATCTGTTTCTTCTGTAGTTACAGAGTCATAATTATTACGAATCATAGTCTCAAAGTTCTTTGTATTATTAAGAATGAGTAACTGTCCTTTTGCAAGGAATAGGTCTTTTTCACTCTCAACAATATCAAATGTAAAACGAGATATACTTTCTTCTACTTCACCTACAAACTGTTTCCAGCCCGCTGTAGCGAATAAGTCGAAGTAGTCCTCGTAATACTTTTGGTCTTCTTTTGTCATACATTCTCCAATAAAGGTGTTGACGTAACTGGTACTTCAAAGAGATACAGGCTCTCAGTACCGAAACTTTCCTGTATTGCTAATTAGTTCTTGACTTTTGTGTCTAAATGTGTTATGTAGTTATGCTAGGTATTATAGCACACTTTTGCGTAAAAGTCAAGCTTTATTTAACTTATTTTGCTTTATCTAAAGTACCCTTTGCAGTAGTAGAAATTGTTGTACCTATTTGCTTAGGAAATGTCGGCATCTCTAGGATTGCTACTTGACCCTCTAAAGTTTTAATACGACTATCTAGTTTCTCTAGAATAATATTTACATCTTCTAGGACTTTATTTAAATCGCTTGCTGTAATCATTTCGGTTGTTTCCTGTTTGTCATCTGAAGGGTTGCGATATTCTCATTAGAAGCAATATCCATTTGTTGTATGTCTAGCTGTTTATTCTGTAACTCTAATTGAGCAATCTTAATCAACTGTTCAAACTCATCAACTGTAGAGTGCTGTGCAAGTGCCGAGATACGGCGTGTTTCTTCTTCTATTGGTAATAGTTGAGTCTCCACTTGGTTTTGTTGGAAGCGGCTTTGAATCTCCATAGTCTCTGCTTGTAGTTTCTGTAGAGTAGCTTGTAAGATTCCCATTTGCATTTGTTGTTCTGCTTGTTTCTGTTTCTCAGCTTCTGGATTAGGCTCATTAGCTTGTTTAAGTAATGCTAGTAATTCTTCACGATTACTTAGATTCATCTGGTCTACGATACTAGATAGTAATGCAGAGTATGCAGGAGAGTCGGGAGACATAGTTTGTAATAATTGTACTAACTGTGTTACTTCATATTCTCTAGCTACTATACCTAATGAACCTGTAACTACAAACTTGTGGTCTTGAGCTTTATATAGTTCTGGATTATACTGCATATAACGACAAGCCGCTTTAGACACAAATGGCATTAAGAAGTTATCTTGGAAGTTAAGTAATGTACGTTTATGTCGTTTGATGATAGCACCTAATGACATAGACACTGCACCTACTTTAGCGTCTCCACTCATAACATTCTGCATACCTGCACTGTCTACAGCACCTGTAGCTTGTTGAACCATATCTTGTAATGCTTGACCTTGAGCAAATGTAATCTGATTTAGTGAACCAAAGTTAAATGGTTGTAGTATCTCAGATGGATTACCATTAGTTAAGATTGTTTGACCAGCTCTTATCTGTGGTTTAGCGCCCCTAGGCATCCGTGTAGCGTCTATAGCCATCATAGGATGTATGGTTAGGGCTAGTGCATCAATTCGTGCCCTCATTTCGGTATCCAGAGCCTTCTGAGGGTTATATCCTTTCTCACAAACACCTCGTCCCCAGAACTTACTAGGTACAGTATCCCATTGAAAGGCTACGATAGGTCTATCATTCTGCATGTACGGATTAGCTTCTACTTTAAGTAGTGTATCACCATTAGCAATAATAACAATAGCTTCAACGTATGAACCATCATCTTTAACGTCTTTATTTACCGCTAAATCCTCTAGCATCTGCTCGTCTTCATCCATATCTGCACTATCCATCATATCTAATGCAATTTTGAATAGGTCTTTAGGGACTAAGCCGTAGTATTTAGTTAATCGTACTCTATCTGAGTTCTGGTATGTTAATTCTTGGTCTGGCTCAAGCTCTGAATCAGACTCTACAGTACCTACATCTACTTTACGGTAGATACCAGACTCCATATCTTGCTTAACTTGATGATAAGGAACAAACATATCAGTAGCACAGCCTAAAGCATCCTCAATAGATGGTGCAAGAGGGTCAATTAGGAAGTTCTGAGGCAGTACAGGGCGCATTTTAACTAGGAAACGCTCTTTCTCATATACACCTACCGTTAAAGTACTACCGTCGCCTGTAGGCTCTGTAGCTGGAACGAACTCTTTAATCTCTTTTAGATAAATCTCACCGATACCTGTACCATATACAGCGGCATTGATTAGAACTTCAGAGATACTAGAGCGTGCTCGAGCAAACTGCATATCTTCTTGTAGTTGTTTCTTGGTAAATTCAATATCTAAGCGTTCTTCGTCTTGAAAGTCATCTCTAATCTCAAACCAATTACCTCTACCAAACGTAGCTTCTTCTACTTCAGCTACAGAGGACTCCACAGCTTGTTGTAGTGCAGGTGTTACTAGACGTGAGCGTTCTGAGTCGCGCATACTATCTGATTTATGCCAGATGCCACGCCAGAGTCTGTAGTATTCTTCAAATGAATCACGATAATTGCTATCGAAGTGGTCTCTCCACTCATCACATTTTTCCATAACAAAGCTTGTTAAGGTGCTTTCAGAAGTATCTTCCATTTTAAACCCTATATTGTTTGTGAATTACTTGCTGTACTCTTTTAAGTACGCGGCTGCTGAACTACAGAACTCTGAATTATCTTGTAATAGCCCTATAGCTAGATTACATTTATCGCATAAAAGACTTCTTACTTCGCCTGTATCATGGTCATGGTCTACAACTAGCTTGCTATGTCTAGTATATTTAGAGTGAATGTTGCAAATAGCGCACCTACCCTCTTGCTTTTTACTCATTTCTTCGTATTCTTTAAAGCTAATACCGTAAGAGTACCTATATTGTATATCTCTTACTTTTTCTTTATTTTCTCTTCTATACTTTTTACGACTTTCTGCGGAGCATTGCTTACACTCGTTTCTGTACGCTTCTCTATCTTTTCTGTATAGAAAGTTATCTATTGATTTTTCTTCACTGCACTTAAAGCACTTCTTTTTCACTTTAATATCCTGCTTCTGCGTCTTACGGTTGCCACTCATCTCGTTCTGAATATCCATTGTTATCCTATTATGTTAGTAGATGTCAGCAAAGAAGCCTTGAAAGGTAGCTACTATATCTAACCCTGTAGTAGCGCCTTCAGCAGTCACTCGTACGTCGTGATTAGGTGGTATAATTTGGTAAGGTATTAAGTAAGAACCTGCTTTCCCATTGTCTGATTGAGCTGTAGCTAACTCTATTGTACGGTAAACATTACTATTTTTACCTCGTATTTCTAATCGTATATTAGCTTCACTACCTTGATTATTACCACTTACTAAGTAAGCAGAGTAATTAGTTAGTACTAGATAATTAGTAGAGGCTACTGAAGTACCTGCGTAAAGTGTAGTTTGTTCTACTGCTGATAATACATTACCCACAGTACCTAAGTCATTCGGTACACCACCTGTAGTAGCCCCACCTGTATGTGCATATACATCACCAACTATGTCTGACCCTTCAGCTCTTTTAATTCGCGATACACGAGAGCAAGCAGATGGGAGAGTTACTGCTGTAGTTCCATTTAATGTAACAGTTTGAAAAGTAAAGATAAAATCACCATTGCCGTCAGTGACCATAGTATCTAAGGTGACTGCTTTACCTACGTCTGAAGCACTGGTAGAATTAATGGTAGTAATGCTATTGGTATCTGGTTGGAAAGGTACAATGTTATTGTAGTTTATAGCAGTTATTGCTGTACCTACGTTGTTATTCCTACCGAATTTTAAGAGAGTCTTACGATTAGTACGTACTTTAGTACCGTATGTACTTTCTATTTCAGATAAAGCCAGTTCTATGAAGTTATCTACTGAACTACTGTCATATCTACTTGTCATATTAATACCCTGCGTGTGAATCTAGAAATTCAAAGTCATCTCGTTCATATTCCCATTCATAGGTATAAGATACTTTGGCTATTTGGTCTATGTAAGCTAGTGAGTCTATTAAGTCATCATGGACTAAACTATTTGGGAACTGAAACAGTTGGTCTAAGAACTCTTCATTCCAATCTCCTGTGTTGAGCTTAATAGCTCCGTTCTCAAACCTACCTTGTAGTGCCCATATAATTCTATCTATCTTCTTCTGATTACCGTGCGTAACTTCATCGACTCTAAAGAATCGTTGTTTAGCTTTCATTAAGTCCATTAGATAAGGTAGAACAGCATTCTTAAGTGCACCTTTCTCAATAGCTACGGAGATAGGCATATACTTAATTACTGCTTTGAATATCTGATAGGCTGTCTCTTTAACATCCCATCGTCCATAGATGATATCTTTTACATACCAACCTTGCTCATTAACTTTAACAACACTAATAGCTGTTTGGTCAAGTTTTTTTAGTTTACTGGTTGTTGCTTTAGCTACATCTGCAAAGCCTGCTAAATCCACTGAGATATAATAGTCACCTATATCAGGCTCTTCCTCTGAAAACTTAACCCACTCTTCCTTGAATATCTCTGAACCCATAGCCTCGAAAGAAGCTAAGAACTCTTGACGAAATGCGAAGGATGACATAGACTTCTTAGCTGTATCAATTTCTGATGGGTCTAGTAAAGGATTATCATAAGATGTAAAGTGCCATGCTTCGTATGTCTCATCATCCCCTAGTTCTGCATACTTGTATAGCTCGTAAAAGTGATTACGTCCCATAGGAGTACCTATGAAGAGTGCTTCACCTTTTCTATCTGCTAGTGCAGGACGTAGGATTTGTTCGAATACGGAAGGACGCATATCAGCGTACTCATCCATTACTAAGAACTTTAGAGATACACCACGCATAGTCTCAGGTCTATCTGCACCCTTTAGGGATATAGTAGCTCCGTTGATTAATGTTATTTGAAGGTTATTGATATGACTTGATTTGATTACAGGATTAGCTAATTCAAGCAGAGTAGCCCACATGATATCCCTAGCTTGTCCTTGCGTGGGCGCTACGTAGAATACCTGACCTGCTCCATCTTGTAGAGCATTAACAATAAGTAACCAAGCCGCTAGACGTGATTTACCTGTACGCCGACCTGCCGCTACTATCTTGAATCGCTTCTTAGATTGCCATACCTGTTCTTGCCAAGGTAATAGCTCTATGTTTAGAGATTTATTAGACATTAAGCTTTGTCAATATTATTAATAGCTTCTTCACCATACATAGCAACTAGAGCAGGACGAATTAAATCTGCTTCTTTGTTTCTACGAGTTTTATAAGCATCACCAAAGTTTCTTAAGTTTTTGTAAGCACCTAAGAAGTCTCCAGAGGTTATCTGTTTCCAGAAGTTAGGAGTCTCAGTCTTAGGATTACCATATTGAAAAGCTACAGAAGTAATTGCTGTAGTCAACTCAGGAGGTAAATCTTCAAAGGCTATACGCGTACTATCTTTATTAAAGTCTTGTCTTACCTTATCTGTGTAGTATTGTTTAACTGTTGTAGTTAACTCTTCTGCTTCTTCTTTAGCAAGTTTTAATTTATTTTCACTAAGAGCCTTACGAGCTTCATCTTTTTTCTTACCTAAGTAGGGCTGTACCTTTTGAATCAGCTCTGGAGTTACACCAATCTGTGCTAACTGTTCAGCATTCCATTGTCCTAAATCAATACCACTACCGATGGTAACACCTGACTTACCTAATACTTTACCTTTCTGAGAAGGTACATAACCAGATGTTTCAAAGCCCTCTACACCTCTTAAGAAGTCAAAGTCTACATTAGGCGTATAAGCGTCTCTAGCCATGTCTCTTTCTCTTGTCTCATTCGTTAAGTCACTCACTAGCTGTAGCAGTGCAAAGTTAACATCAAACTCCACAGGCGCTGCTAGAGTCTCTAAAGGAAACGTTTGAGCTAAGTCTTCTCCTTCGTACAGAGGCTGACTAGGAGCTGGCGAAGTAAACGCTACATCTTGCTCTACAGGTTTAGCTCTAGAAAATAATGGTATATTTCTGAGTCTATTTACAAAATCATCACCAGTAGCCATATTAGTTATCCTCTACATCTATGTAGTCACCATCATCTTGCTGTGACATTTCAATACCACCACCAACAGTACCTATAGTAATATTGATAGTAGGACGTGCTGAGCCACCGTTAGGGTCAACTTCTTTTTCGAACATACTAACAGGCATCATTCTATCCATTAGGAGTTTCCAAGCCGCTTGCTGTCCTTTGTGGTCATCATTTAGTGCCGCACTGAAGATAGCTTCGATAACCTTCTCAGACTTAGGAGAGGCTAAGAGACGAGCTTTAAACTCATTCATCAAAGCGGCTTCACCTTTAGGTCTACCTATAACACCACGCTTACCAGCGGTCTTTGCGTTTACCGTAGCCTTTGGAGGTCTTCCTATTCTTTTTTTAGGTTTTGCATTAGCTTTAGCCTTTGCTACTTCCTTACTTAATTTATCCTCTGCCTTCTTCGCATCTCTAACGGTCGATGATATGGTAGGGATAACAATATTGTCTAAGTCTGCCATAGTCTATATAGTACTCCGTAGTTCTTAGTATTCTTAGAACAACTTAGTAATATATTTAATAATATAACAATAATAACTAAACATCCTAAGTGTCGTTGTTAACTCTAGAGTATTATAGCATACTTTGACTCAAAAGTCAAGCTTTATTTTAACTAATTACTATTTCTTTACTTAATCTGATTAGTCTAGGTAGTCTCCCTTAGGGTGTTATAGTACTTTATAGGACTTTAGCGGGTTTCATAAGTCTTATAAGCCCTCCGCAGGGCGCTGTAACTTAGTAGTACTTACTATCATTATTATTACCTATATACTACTTACTTTGTTGTATTTATACCACACTTTACAGTTAACTCTGTTGTTTTTATACCACACTTTATAGCCTATGCGGTAATTTTATAGTATTATGCAGTATCTTTTAGCACTATGCAGTATCTTTTAGGGGCTATGTAGTAACTGATTCTCTTTTCAGCCCTATTTTGTATCTGGACAGGTACTACATAATTCCCAGAACTCCACAGCCCTCCCCCGCCCACCGCACAGACTCCGTAGAACTACAGCATAACTCTTATGTCTTATATAAGACTACTCAGTACTCTTATGTCTTATATAAGACTACTCAGTACTCTTATGTCTTATACAAGACTACTTAGTATTATGTCTTATACAAGACTACTTAGTACTCTTATGTCTTATACAAGACTAAGCCACGCCCTAGATCTAGTCAGTACTAGGGAGTTAAGCTGGCGTGATAGTCTAAGTAGCTCTGTTGTTTCTATACCACACTGTTTAGGACTATGGAGTGCGAGAGGCTATGAAGGTACTCACAAGCTCTATAGCTCTATAGCTCTATAGCTCTATAGTTCTAAGCCTATGTCATGCTATACCAAGTCGCTATATATAAGGAATAATATACTAAGATATAAAATAAAGTCTTGACACTTTTAGTAATTACTGTAAAATCTTTAGACATCGGGCAAGCATTAAGGCTAAACCCACTAAAAACTAAGGGTATTACAATGACTACAATCACTTACAAGAACACTCGCGGCACTCTAAGCACTAAGGTGCTGGACTTCTATCAATCTTATGGTTCTACAGACGTATACACAAACGGCAAGAATGATTATATGGTTACACGTGGTGTCCTTTATGTCACGGTAGCAGGCTCTAAACGTACTGACGGTAGGATGACTTCGCGTATGATGGGTGATGTTATTACAGTTTCTAACTAGACCAGACACACACTATATTTAACTAAGGGGTATTACAATGAAAACTATCATACACGTGAATCAACATATTATTAAGAAGAACCGTAAAGAAGGTACTGTAGACCCTGTACTGACCTGTAAAACATATAAAACTAATCAATACGCTAGTACTGTTATTATCTTGGACAAGGAAGGCAATGAAGCGGGCAGGTTCATCTATAGTCAACAGCCTTTATCTTGTGGTGCTAATGTGTGGTTTGAGACTAGCAACACAGTTAAAATAATTGATTAAACAATATTAAAT
>Ga0196887_1000101_pt1 | contig 39611 bp, 57 predicted proteins | sample VirMetDEL_Mar_31_FD_169094 | JGI IMG/M metagenome (GOLD analysis project Ga0196887, IMG submission 169094) | Aqueous microbial communities from the Delaware River and Bay under freshwater to marine salinity gradient to study organic matter... | ecosystem: Environmental > Aquatic > Marine >... | reverse complement strand
GGACACTGTTAATAATGAACCTTTAGAACATCCCGATACAGTTTACCATTATACAACAGTAGTAGAGATTATTAATACTGATAGGTTTAAACTCTCAGCACGTCAAGAACTTAGATGCGTTGCAGAGTTAAGTAAAGGTTGGCAGACAATAATTTCTGAAGCAATAGAGCGGACTAAATAATGTTTGCTAAGAAGTAAACATCAAAACAACATAAAACTAAATAATTATGGGTTACAAATGGAAACCGAGCAAGTCTCAAGCAAAAGAATTCGCTCAGAAAATGAACAATGATTCAGAATTCGCTGATGCCTGGCGAGAGAGGAAAGCTCAGAAAGCAGAGAAAAACAGAGCTAAAAGTGAGTTTGATTATCATACCGCTGGGGGTGAATATATACCAACAGAACATCAAAGACGGGAAGCATTAAAGTTTTTGTGCGGAGATTTTATGGATGAAAATGCATTAACAGATCTACAAAAGAATGCTTGTGAAATGGTGGTAAGTTGTTATGACATGGGTATTAAAACTCATCACGATCAAATCCACATCGTGAACGAATTAACAAGGAACAGTGGATTCAATTTAATTAAAACTAAAACTAAATAATTATGGAAACTTTCACATACGACGAGGTAATAGAACTAATGTCGAACTGCCTTAACCACTTAAATGAACACATTGAAGTCGATGAATGTGTTGATCTTGTCAACTATAAAATAAGTATAAACTTCGATGATGTAGTTGAAGTAAATGAATTGTCTTATAATGTTGAAGACTTATATGATGAGATAAGTATTGACTTTAAAACAAGAATTGATGCTTTAGTAACCTATAAATCTAAACAATTATGAAAACTTTTAACTACGATGAAGTAATGGAACAGAATTATCACATGATGGACACTGATGGTGAATTCATCAGACCAATGACCTATGAGGAAATCGCACACTATCTCTATTATAAACAACAACTCCTGGACGAGGAGTGGTATAATACTGTGGGGGGGAATGTATCATGAGCTCAGATAAAAGTAGAGATGACATCTCAAATGAAGAGTTTGGTATAGACTATGCCCAACTAGGGGTTAATGAAAAAGAATGGGTTGATGATGAGCTTAAAGAATGGAGCAAATGTAATTGCTGTTAAAAACTATAACAATGAAACTAATTGAAACTAAAAAAGGATTGATGATTCAGTCAAAGTATGGTGATGAACCTGTACACATGAATCACACACACGACACATTGGAAGACTTCCAAGATGACATTTGGTCACCATACATGGTGGCAGAAGAATGTACTAACCACGCCAGGGTGCACCTAGTCACAGCAAGTAGTGAATACCATGCACTAGAACAAGTGGATGAATACCTTAGGGAAAAGGAAGGTGTTGAAGAAACTCATTTAATAATTGCAGAAAAACTTGACTTATCATGATTAAGAACGCAACTAATTATATAGCGGACATATCTTACTACGATGTAGATATTACTGCCACTAAGAATGAAATGTTTGAAACATTCGGTGAACCACACATTGAAGACCCACATGACCGGTACAGTAAGTACACTTGGGAGTTTGTTGTTGATGAAATACCTTTCACTATCTATGATTGGAAAGAGAAGTATATTGATGACAACACACCAATCAATTGGAGAATTGGTTCAAAGAATAAATTCTATTCTATGATGGCACAAGATGAAATAATTAATGAACTTAAACTATATAAACTATCATGAAAGTAATTGACTACTTAAGGATCAACAATAGAATATTCAATAACACAGAAATTGCTAGGTTGATTGATGTTGACCCAGCTACATTGAGTAGATGGTTGAAGGGTGTTAAACCCATAGGTAAAGACTATGAGATTACCCTCATGGGGGTGATGTCTAAGTACGGATATAAAAGAGAACAGTTATGAAATTTACTAATAAAATTAAAGCAGAGGAGTTCGCAATTAGCGAATCAATCAAGCGTTGGAACACTTACTACCAAGTCCACGAACACGATGGAATATATACAGTTGACAGATATCATGGAGTAAACGCTATAAGTTATGCCATCAATGGAGAATTAATGCCTCATTATTGTCAAACCAAAAGAGGTAGAAAAAAAGGTGGTACTAACACTGTAAAGAATGCTTCAAAAATAATCCAGAACTATAATCAAAAATTAAAATCTTAAACCAAACAATTATGAACGGAAAAGAACTAGCAAGAGCAATGGAAGACTTCGTGAATGGAGCAAATCCTACGGAAATTGAAGACTTCGCAAACGAGTTTACCAAGATGCACAACACATTGGAGCAGAAGGCAGTAGGTATGCTTATAAAGACCTTAGTTAAGGTATCTGAACACAATTATACTGACGGCAGAAACGAGGCTTGCATGAAGGCTGCAAAACTTATGCTAATAGGTTATAAGAAAGAAATGGTGCAAGACCTTGTTAATTCTGACCATTATTGGACGGAAACCAAGGCAAGTGAATGGGTAAATGGTGGTGGCTTTGATGTTTCAAAGATGCCCTTAATATAATATATTAAACAATAAACAAATAGAAATTATGGACTACAAATTAATTGACAACATTGAAGTAGATGGTGTAGACATGAGTGACTACCCGGACTTCTGCGATGCATTCATTGTGGGGGGTGACTACAATGGTGAACCAATGACAGACGAACAGATTGATCTGTTAAACGATGACCTAGACTTTGTACACGAATGTGTTCAAGGTTACTTACATTAAACAATAACAACATGACACGAGAAATAGTAGACTTAATAAGTGAACTGAGTGATAAGTATCCTCACTTGACTGAACGACAATTCGCAGCAGAAGTATGGGCGAATATGCACCCAAATAGATATGACTTTAATAGATTCTTATCTAAGTATTGGGAGGGTAGTATCCCAACAATCAATGAGATTAGTGATCTAAGGTTTGGTGAGATATGAGACTTACAGATAAAGATGTGTATGAGATGGCAACAAGGTTGTCAAAACAATATGGTATACACTTGACCAGGAGTGGTTCATTTAATAAGTTAGGTGAGTTACAACAGCGTAGGGTAAGACATAAAGTTTATAGTTTAATCAGTAATACAGATATATTATGAGAGTTTTAGTAGCTTGTGAAGAAAGTCAAGCAGTAACAAAAGAGTTTAGAGAGTTAGGTCATGAGGCATATAGCTGTGATCTGTTACCATCTAGTGGGGGTCACCCAGAGTGGCACTACCAACGAGACTTGTTTGAAATAATAGACAGGGGTTGGGACATGATAATTGCATTCCCACCATGTACATACCTTACTGTTACGGGTAACAGATGGTTTAACATTGACAAGTATGGAGACAAGGCAGTCAAACGACATGAGGACAGGAAGGAGGCAATTGAGTTCTTTATGAAGATTGCTAACTCTGACTGTGACAAGATAGTGATTGAGAATCCTGTGGGGGTTATGAGTTCCACATGGAGGAAACCTAATCAAATAATTAACCCTTGGCAGTTTGGTGATCCATTCGAGAAGAAGACTTGTTTATGGATCAAAGGTTTACCTGAGTTAACACCAACAGACATTGTTGAACCCGCACCAAGGAAACAGTTCAAGAGTGGTAAGTCTATGCCAGCATGGTATGCTGATGCATGGAAGTTACCTAAAGAAGAAAGAAGTACTATGCGGAGTAAGACATTCCCTGGCATCGCAAAAGCTATGGCAGAACAATGGGGTGGTCAAGTAAAATAAATTTTGGAATTTAAATTTTAATTATACATTTGCCAAATGAGGTAGATCGGTAACCTCATGCAGAAACAACCGATGGAAGCGACACAAGCTGTGTTATCTGTTAAATAGATAGAGATGGGTTTTCTGTAACTTGCTACCCGCTATCAGCCTGTATGACTTCCTGACTAACTCAACGAAGTAGAATTTGGTTAGAGCAAATGTTACCTTTCATCCGGGGGGTGGGGGGTAACTTGCTTAGACTGACCTTATAACAAACCTTCTTAATCTTACAAAGTAGATAAACAATAACACTATATGATTTGGATAATTATACTAGCATTATTAATATATGCTAACAGAAAATAAACATGATCGCTATAATAATATTTATACTCTATGTGTTTTACATGGAAACAGACATATAATTTAATAAACAAATGATTACATTCTATAAGTCCATGATGGACAATAAACCACACCAAGCTAATATAGATACAGCTATACACAGAATTAAGTCTGAACAGAATAAAGACATAGTATCTAAGGTTAGATCAGGTGAGGTTGATAAGACTAAGCTACCATGTGTTGTCTTTGCGGGGGTGATTGAATCAAATAAACGTAAGGATGATAATGTTGTCCAACACTCTGGTTACTTCGTACTAGACTTTGACAAGGTTGACCCTAAACTAAAGAAGCAACAGTTATCTACAGACTCATACATTTATTCTGCCTGGGTATCACCTAGTGGTAATGGTGTCAAGGCACTAGTCAAGTGTCCACCTAACATTGAGAATCATTCTCTGTACTACAATGCTATGTTGTCTAGGTATCCCGAACTTGACCCAACGGGTAAGAACATATCTAGACTTTGCTTTGAGTCTTATGACCCTGACCTATACATCAATGAAGGTTCATTGACATGGGACAAGACACTAACAGATGAACAGTTAGATGACTTCAAGAGTAAGAAGACAGACAAACGCAAGCAAAAAGTTTTGGACATCACTACGTCCATGATTTCTGTAACTCGCCCAGGGAAGGACGGTGGGAAGCATGAAACACTTCTGAACGCATCCAATCTACTTGGTGGTTATGTTGCTGTTGGTGTCTTAACAGAAAAAGAAGCATTCAATCACTTACTAAAAGAGATCACCAAGAAGAAACCCGACAACATCTCACTAGCTAAGAAGACCATCAAAGATGGTTTAGAGAATGGTAAGAGTAGACCACTCAATGAGGTCAAGGAACTAGAACGTACAGTGGACTTTACTAGACGTTCTGATGGTGACTATGATTTTATGGCAGATGATTCAGACATGGATGAGTATGAGTGGGGGTTTATCAATGGTTGTTTAGAGATGGGTTTACCTACCGGTATGCCTAAACTAGACCAACACTACGTGTTCAAGAAGAACACACTTGTGTGGTTAGCTGCACGAGACAATGTAGGTAAGAGCTACATTGTGTGGTACTTCTCTGTCCTTGTTGCATTACTCCATGATTGGAAGTTCTTAGTCTACAGTAAAGAGAACAGAGACGGTCAAGTACGTAAGAAGATTAAAGAGTTCTACATCGGTAAGAGTATTAAACTGTTCAACCTAGATGACCATAAACTGTCTAAACAGTTTGTTAAAGATCACTTCAAGTTTATGACAGCAAAGAAGATGCACACAGTAGACAGTTTCTTAATGAAGTGTGAAGTGGTCTATGATGAGGGTTGGGAGTATGATGCTGTAATTGGTGACCCTTTCAATGCATTTGACGTACCACCTGGGGAAAACGCATACTCACTTAACCTACGTTCACTCAATCAACTGCAAACATTCAAGGAGAATTACTCATCAGTATGGATAACAGACCATATCACATCTAATGCAGCAAGAGAGAATGTTGGTGGACAAATGACTGTACCAACTAAACACCACGTAGAGGGTGGTCAGATGAAACCTAACAAGGCAGATGACTTCCTCATAGCACACAGAGACTACAAGTCTGACACTAGGTGGATGATAACAGAAATACACGTAGACAAAATAAAGGACACAGAGACAGGTGGGAAACACACACCTAAAGAAAACCCTGTGGAATTACTTGCAAACAAAGACTTGTGTGGTTACACCTGTGATGGTGTTGATCCTGTAAGAGAACATTGGGTGAAAAAGAATGGTGCACCCATGTATGAACCAGAACCTACCGAAGTATCTAATCGGATGCCGAAGTGGGAGTCAGAAAAAGCACCTTTTTAACAGTACTGTAAAATTTATTTATTAACTTTGTAAAACTAAATTCAATTATTATGAGTCGTTCAAAACAAAAAACCGAAAACACCGGTAGTTCTAATCCTGCTAAGAAGCATTTTATCGAATGGAAAAATGGTTCATTTTCATACTACGACAAGGTACAAGAGAAAAGAATAGACCTTGGTCACAAGATTACCTTCATGGTATTAGATTCGTTATCAACTGTCAAAGGATGGGATGATAAGAGTGGTAGTAAAATTTACTCTAATGAGGTAAGAAGTATCGCCAAAGATGTTCTTAATGTAAAGTCATTCAAAGGTGGTGACCTTATCAGTGGTCTGTACAAAGATATTAAGGATCGTATTAAAGCCCTTGGTGGGATGTATTTTTCTAGTATTTATGTTGCCACTAAGATTGATGGTGAGGTAGTGATGGGTAACTTACACCTAAAGGGTGCTGCACTTCAAGTATGGTCTGACTTCAACAAAGAGAACAGGGACGATATCTTGAACAAAGCAGTCAGTGTTCACGCTAAAGAAGAGCGTAAGAAGGGTGCAACCAAGTGGGAAGTACCTATGTTTAAAATCATAGACATCACAGAAAAGAGTAACGAAGAAGCTAATGCACTAGACGTTGTTCTTCAAGACTACTTAACAGAATACTTCTCTGGTAACAAGACTACTAGTACAGAGACTAAGACTGAAGTGACTGAAAAGAATTCTTTAGTGTCTGAAGAAATCACTGACCTACCTTTTTAATGAGTCTGAGTAGGGGTACTAAATTCCTATTAAAGTTTTGGAGGGGATGGTCTGTACAAGACATTGCAAAGCATTATAAAGCTAATGCTGGTAATGTGTCTGTAAACATCTCCTCTAATCTTTTAAGACCATCAAAAAGATGTGGGGAATTGTTCAGTGGTAAACACTACATGGAACTAACAATTAATGATTTACGGAAAGAGTTCACTGACCTGGAGTGGTGTAATTACTTACACTATCGTGATCAAGAAGAATCTGTCCAAGAACAATACATACTACGGCAAGTTATTATTGATGGGAGAAGTGAAGTAGTAGGTTATAAAAAACAAACACAATGGAATATAAAGAACAACTAACTATATACACAAAAGAACTAGAAGAATGTGTCGATGTAATTACATCAGAACGCAAGAAGTATGAGATAATAAAATTAAGAATCAGTAGATTATTCAACACCATATCTGTTGTCAGTAGTAGTTATAGTGATGGGTCATTCAAGGTTGATTACAGTATGTTGTACGATGACCAAGAATTAGTAGAAAAGATAATAAAAATTACTTGCGATGTTTCCGGTATGACAAAGAAAATTCTACTCAGTTCTAGTAGAAAAAAAGAACACGTTATTTACAGACACATACTGTGTTATCTGTTAAAAGAAAACACAAATTTTACACTGAGTCAAGTGGGTGAATTTATAAGTAAACCTATACCAAAGAATCACGCAACGGTTTTGAATGGTATTAAGCAAGTCAAGAATTCATACTGGAACGCCAACAGACATAATCATTATGATGATATCTATATTGAGTGTGAGAAAGTAAAAGAGAAAATGATGTCGTTGTCATGATCTACATATATGACGTAGAAACAGCACCTAACTTCTTCTCTGTTGTACTGATGGAGTATAAGAGTGATGACGGTATGGTCTTCGAAATAAGTAATAGGGTCAATCAGTCTAAAGAACTTGATGACTTCCTCAAAGAAAACCCTACACTAATTGGTTACAACAACCATAGCTACGATGACCCAATGATTGTTGCTGCATCTAAGGGGTACACCAACAGAAAACTGTACAACCTCTCATGTAAACTCATAAACATGGATGATGGTAAGGACAAGTGGGACTTAATGAGGAAGTATAAACTAAAGTGTAACAGTATAGACCTTATTAGACTATTGTTCAGTAGGAAGTTGCGGGTGGGGTTGAAGTCACTAATGGTCACCCTCAAGTGGGAGAAGCTCCAGGACTTACCATTCAAACCAGACGAGAACATACCTGAGGAGATGTTTGAGACTGTACTAGAGTATAACTTCAATGACGTAATATTCACCAAGTACTTGACACAACAGATTAAGGATCAACTTAACCTTAGGGTTGGTATTGAGAATGAGTATGGTCTGAACGTGATGAGTAAGGACGGTGTAGGTACAGGAGTTTCTCTGTTACTGCACCTCTACGCAAACAAGACAGGTAAACCCGAAAGAAGGATTAGAGATCTGAGGACAAACAGAGACAACCTATCACTAGGTGATTGTATTGTACCAAGTGTTAAGTTTGAGAGTGATGAGTTTAAACAACTACTCAGTCAGTACAAGAAAGGTTCACGTGAAACTATATCACAGAAGGTCATGTACAAAGACAAGGTCTACAGTTATGGTATAGGTGGTCTACACACAGAAGACGATGCTGGTATGTTCATAGCAGATGATGACGAAGTATTCATTGACTCAGACGTTACATCATACTACCCTTCACTAATTATACAGTACAACCTGTGCCCAGAGCATCTAGGTATGGAGTTTGTAAAACTGTATGAGAATATGTTCAAGACTAGGGTGAAAGCAAAGCGTGAAGGAGACACACTCGTGAATGAAACATACAAGTTAGCTCTCAATGGCACATTTGGTAACTTGAACAACCACTACTCTTGGTTGTATGATCCTAAAGTGTTCTTCACTATTACAATATCAGGACAGTTACTGTTGTCTATGTTGTGTGAGATGCTAGAACGTGGGGGTTTTGAGGTAATTAGTGCCAACACTGACGGTGTTACCTCACGAGTCAAGAAGTCTAGGTACGCAGACTACGTCAAGATATGTGAGGCATGGGAGAAACAGACCAAGATGAACCTAGAGTACACCCTGTTCAATAAAATTATACGTAGAGACGTTAACTGTTACTACAATGTAGTATGTGACAGAAATGGTGAACCTACCGGGGAGGTCAAAGAGAAAGGTGCTTGGACACGTAAGACTAAACTAGGTAAAGGTTTTGACAAACCTGTCATTCAGAAGTCACTGTATGAATACTTTGTCAATGACACACCCATTGAAGACACAATCACAAACCATGAAGACATCTATGACTTCTGTATGTCTCAGAAGGTGGGTAAACAGTTTGATGTAAAGTATAAAGACACCCCAGCACAAAGGATAAACAGATACTACATCACTACATCAGAACAAGGTGGTGACTTGTGTAAAATTCACAAGGACACAGCAGCAAAGACATCACTTGCCGCTGATCAAAACGTCATGCTGTTCAATGACTATGAGCAAAAAGACAATTATGAGATAGACTATAGTTATTATATTCGTACAGCAAGGGAAATCATTGATTCTGTGGAGTATAAACAGTATAGTCTATTTTAAATGAACGTAGAAGACATAGAAGAAACAATACAAAATTGCCTAATCCAAGGGTTAGACATACAAATCACTAAACACAACATTGAGGAAGCACTTGACCAACTCATACCATGCCTAGCTTTTGTGGGGGAATTAGAAGCTCGGTGTGAGTATGAATACCTCCTTAAAAAGCAAGAGGGTATAGATGTGTGTGATAAGCGAGGAGAACGTCTTATATTAGCTTACACAGAGTCTTACGCTGCAACAGAGAAGTCTATGTACACAAGAGCAAAACGATTACCTAAGAGTTTAGACAATGCAATCAGTGCACTACAGTCTAGGTTAAAAGAAACCACAAATATTTGAAAACCTGTAACTACAAGGACTGTAACAACTCAGTCTGGTCTAAAGATAGGTGCAAGTGGCATCCAACTGAAACAACCAAGAAAAAACAGAACTACATCAAACCTATCTCTGACAAGAGAATGGCGCAAATGAAAATGTATCGCCAAGTTAGGGATGAGTACATGAGATCAAACCCTAAGTGTGAGGTCTGTAACAATGATGCATCTGACTTGCACCACAAACGTGGTAGGGTTGGGGATTACTACACAGACATAAAACACTTCCTTTCTGTCTGTAGATCATGTCATATCAAAATAGAAGAAAACCCTGAGTGGGCAAAAAGATTTGGTTATTCCGAAAATAGGTTATAAGTTTGTTAAAGTTAAATTTAATTAAATGAATAAATTACGTCCAAGAATCGAAGAACTCTTTAATGAAAACATTAAGAGTGAAAAAATAAGTGAGATTCTTTCTGAAGAATTAGGTTATAGTATTGCTGGTAGAACTATTAGAAACTATATAACTAAGTGGGGGTTAAGAGAGAACATTGTTTCCTCTGTTCTAGAAGAGAATGGACTAGATGGTGAAACCTGGAACACAGCTTGGATTAAAACAAAGTCTGCATCTGTGTACATTAAGAACGGTACACTGTCCCTTGAAAGTATTCGGGAGGGTTATGTTGACTCTGTCAAGGAAGCTGTCAAGTCTATTGATGCAAAGTCTTGGGGTAAGATACCAATCACAAAACCATCAGAGAATTTATTTGTACCATGTATTTTTGATCTCCATATTGGTAAGTTAGCTTGGGGTCAGGAGACAGGTGAAGACTATGACTACAAGATAGCTATAGAAAGATTTCGTACAGCACTTGAAGACATGATATACAAAGCATCTCACTATGATGTTGAACGTATTCTGTTTCCTGTGGGGAATGATATCTATAACAGTGATAAAGCAAAACCATTCCCACAGACAACTGCGGGTACTCCACAAATGGATGACCTAAGGTGGCAAAAACTGTTTAGGGTTGGTGTACAGTTAATGACTGAGGCAATCATACGACTGTCGAAGTTTGCACTCGTAGACGTATACACTGTGTTCTCTAATCACGACCATGAAAGAGTGTTCTATTTAGGAGAAACACTTGTTGCAGTCTTTGAATCACACCCCGGAGTAACAGTCAATAACACCCCACCAGTAAGGAAGTACTACAAGTGGGGTAACAACATGATTGGGTTAGCACATGGTCACAATGAGAAGACAACAGAACTACCATTGATCATGGCAAATGAAGAGTCTGAGATGTGGGGGTCAACACTGTACCGTTATTGGTTACTAGGTCACCTACACCACAAACAGAAATACTTAACACAAGAAGCTAAAGACTACAGATCTGTTAACATTAGCTACATTACATCACCATCAGCAGCAGATGCCTGGCACAAAGAGAAAGCATTTGTTGGTGCAATAAAAGGTGCTGAAGGTTTTATATACAATAAAGAGGAAGGATTAATCGCAACAGTTATACACAACATCAAATGAAACTAATTAAATTATTAATAGTCACTGCTTTATTATCTAGCTGTACTACACCGGAATTAACATTAAAATCGCAGTTGAATTTTAAGTCTCAAGAAAAAATAGCTATGGAAAAAGCTATAAAGTTAGAAAAGATGGGACTAAGAGAGTACATTGTAATAACACGAGACTCTGTTTATAGGGTAGAATTACCAGCAGACAGTGTTATATATTTTAATACTGCACCTAGATAATATGAAGGACATTATATACAAAAATTACTTCAGAATAGCTGAGAAAGACTATGGTAAAAAATTACTGTATATAACTACCTTAGGTAATAAAAAGTATACCTATGAACATGACTATGTTTACAATATGCTTATTGATAAATACAAGACCAAGAACTGTTGGAAAGACTACGGTTACTACCATAACACAAAAAATATCCCAGAGGATGCTTTAAGATACGTTAAGAAAATATGAAGGTAAAAGACAAAGTAAAAAGTATTATAGATGCCCAACAAGACAAAGGTTTATCCAAGTATGGTGTGTACGTTGATGATGCTGACTTGACTGCGGAGGAATGGATAGAACACGCCCAGGAAGAACTAGCAGACATGATGGTGTACTTAGAGTGTCTTAAACGAAAGATATCAAAACGACTGATTGATATATTAGATGATTAATAAAAAGAAGTGTGATAAGTTTCTAGAAGAAGAGTGGGACAATACCGAATGGTCTTACTCTCGTGTGTCTTCATTCACACAGTGTCCCTTTAGTTGGTATGAGACATACATACTAGGTAACAGATCAAGTAACTTCTATGCTTATGTTGGTACATCATACCATGAGGTAATGGAAGACTATTATAATTTTCTGTTGTCCGGGGGGAGTATTGACATGGATGTTGTCAAAGACACCTTGAAAGAAAAACTCAAGAGGAAGTTTAACAATAACCCATTCAGGAACAGGTATGCTGAATCACAGTACAGAAAACTAATAGACTCAATAGATCAGTTCAAGACCTATGATGGGATAACTCATGTAGAACGTCTAATTAAGTGGGAGATTGATGACTACAAGTTCAGAGGTTTTATAGACTTAGATGCCGGAGAACACCACTACGATTGGAAAAGTAAATGGGACGAGAGTAAGTACGGTAACCAACAGAACCTGTACCTCTTCGCTAAAGAACAAGTGGATGGTATTAAGACTAAAGGTTTTAAGATACCTCAGTACAAAGACAAACTATCAGTGAAGAGTGTACGTAGGTCACAGTCCAATATCGACAACGCTGTTAGTTGGGTCAGGGAAACAATACCTGTCATAAAGAAATCTATACAGACCTACAATTTTAAAAAGAATCCAGAAAGTAAATTCTTCTGTACTACATTATGTGGTGCTAGAAATTGTGAACACAGATGAATAAAGAAATATTTAAAACAAAAGACTACTTAGACAAGTGGGACAATTGGCAGCAAGTCATAAGTGATATACAATATTACACTGCTAAGAATAAATGGGGGGATGATGATAAACTTTCAGCATTAAAATTATTCTCTGATGTGTTGAATGATGTCATAGTCACTAATGATAAAACATTCATAAATGATTGTAGACAGTGTAAACGTAAAAACATAAAAAAATGAAATTTTATAATTATATTTTTGACAGTTACTTTAAATCAGTAATTCTATGGATATCTGTTGGTATGGCATTGTTTGTACCTATAGCTGAATGGGAGAATGATAGTCTGTCATCAGATGATTTTTTATTTATACTGTTTACAGTTTTACTGTTGTCTGTATACTACGTTGATTATAAATTAAAGAATGGATAGTACAGATTACTTTTCTTCGTTTAAACGTAAGCTAGAAGACATTGAAGATGTTGATCTAAAGAAGACAAAGAAAAAAGGTCGTAAGAAAGGTGTAAAATCTAAGGACACATTATTGTGGGGAAACAGTTATAAAAAAAGAGTGAAGCAAGACAAGAAAATAAATGGTCTACACCATAAGTTATTAAAATATCCTAAAGACTTAAACAGATCCTTGTCGGATATGTTAGAGAAAGAATGGGTGAAAGAATTAGGTATAACTAATATGAACGATATGTTTATATTTGCTGTACGTCAAGGGTTTATATATGAAAAATTCAACAATGAATGATTATTACTTTAAGGTACAAGTAGAGAACAGAGTATACTATTCTTGTTTCTCAGCAAGTACATATGAACGAGCTAAGAGAAATTTACTGTTTGCTTGCTTTTCGTATAAACATAATGAGAATGGTTTATTCAAGAAAGAAGTCCAGGACGTTGAAGACAGACATAACATCCTTAATAATCTCTACGGCAATCGTGTACACAATACAACAAAAGAATTGTACGAAGAGAAAGATGTATTCCAATACGACTAACTAGATGCTAAGAAAGAATAGAAATAAACGTAAAGCTCCTGTACGTGCAAAGAAGGTTACCTACGATGGTATTAACTTCGCATCAGGTCTTGAGAAATATATGTACTTAGCTCTAAAGAAAGCTAAAATAAAATCTAAATACGAAGGTGAATCATTCACACTAATAGATGGTTTTATGTTTGAAAGCTCTGCCTATGAGAGACAAGCTAACGGTAAGAAGGATATGGTGGACAGGGGTAACAAAAAGATACTACCTATAACATACACCCCAGACTTTGTTGGTGATGACTTTATAATAGAAACAAAAGGTCGGGCAAATGAATCCTTTCCAATGCGATGGAAGTTATTTAAGAGGTACGTCAATGAACACCTTAATGGTGTAACACTGTATAAACCTCAGAACCAAAAAGAGTGTGACGTAGTTATAGAATTAATCAAACAAAATAAAAAATGAAAGAAGAAACATTACAGTCTAAGTCTTCAACCAAAGAAGAGAAGGATAAAATAATAGCTAAGAGTGTGTCTCAGCGTTTAGTATTTATTGGTATGCTGAGTGCATTCAGAGAACTAATACCATGTTACATGGAGGATGCTGTGTTCACAGATAAATACATACTCAACTCTGGGAAGAAAGCATTGAATCAAATGTTTAGACAGTTTGATGAACAAGCTGTTGGAGATAACCCATACCATGATTCCATAGTTGACAAGTTCATAACTATGGCAGAAGACATTAGAGAACAAACAGAAACATTTTTAATTAAAAGAGATGATGTGTCCGAGGTGCAACAAGAAGATTAGTATTAAGCAATGGTGGAAAGACTGCCGTAAACGACAGGAGATAGTAACAGAATGGCAAACTAAGTTTGTTGCTAATAATATAGAAAAAGGTGTGAAAGTAGATAATCACCCCAAGTATAAACAATCAGAGAGAATCCTTAAAAAGTTAGGGTTTTACGATAATCACTTACGATAATGTTTGATTATATCGTTGAGTCTGTTAATGATGATGGTGTTGTTGTCAGTACAGTGTATGGAGATGTTCAATACTTAACCCATGAAGAGTTTGAACTATTTAAGACCAACAGAGAAAAGATAAGATCCGGCAAAAAAACCTAAACCAAAACCTATAGGTATACCTACACGTAATGCAATATTACGAAAGCGTACTGCCTTCTTTAGTTTCACTATGTCCTTCTCCTGTACCTTGTTTATATCATTCAGTGTCTGTATTGTTTCAAACTGCTTGTCTGCAATAATAACATAGCTGTCAGTGACACTGTCCTTTAATACAATTTGCTGTTTTACGTTTGACAGTAGATTATCACTGATCTCCCATGACTCTAAATAACTGTCCCTCTCATTCTTGAGGATTATAATCTTGCGACACTCATCCTCAGTAAGTACACACTGTGCCTTATATCCCTGAGAGTATAGACTTAACAGAATCGTTAATACTAGAACTAGGTATTTCATACACCGATTTATTTTTCTCTTTTAATTCAATTGGTTTACTGTCCAACCTGGTCTGTAATGAGTCCTGGATAACAGTGAATGTGTCTAGTCTATTAATCAAGTCTACTATTCTCTCTTGCTGAGATATGATAACCTTCTTACTAGCATCTATTTGATTGTAAAGAATACTGTTGTCTTGTACTTCGGGGGGTTGTAACATTATAACCACTAAGACTATGTTGATGACACAACTGAGAATTAAACCAAGAATTGTTTTAATTTGTACGCTCATTCTTCTTAACTCTATTCTTAGCAGATAACAGCAACCTTTCCTCTAACTTAGCTACCTTAACAGACAATTCTAATTTCTCTTGTGTTAATTCGTCTATCTTGTCACCAAGTAATTTTATTTCGTCCTTTAGATCATTGAGAGCTTCTAATTCTAAATTATCTTTCTTGTTCTGTTTTTCTAGATAATACTTCAACAACATACCACCGACACCCCCAACACCAAAAAGAGTTATTATGACGTTTTCTATGTCCATGTTAAATCTTGTCTGGGTTTCTGTCTAAGTCTACATACTCAATTGTCACTTTCTTACCTGCTTCTAGCTGTTTAGCAACCTTCGGGTACATATCTGTATATGCAGACCCACTGTTACCAATAAAACCTTTCATGTCTGATGATCTACCAACCAACAGACAACCTGCTGTGTTCTCGTCTGTGTTTCCAATATGGATTAATATGTACTCAAAGTTAGGTACGTCTTGTACGTGTAACATCCCCTTGTGGAATTCTTCACCAAACTTCTTTGTGTACTTAGCATCAAAACCACCTACTGTTCTGAGCTTGATGTCATATGTTCCTGCGGGGATTCTTGTCTCACCTTTTACCTTTTTCTCCCGGTACTCATCCTCCAGGGTAAAGCATTCAAACTCACCATCAATGAACAGTAAACCTAATGTGGCATCCCCACTGTCATCAAATCTAACAACCTTTAGTTCCATGTAATTATTTTTTATTCTTTATACCTAACCACTTGTGTAACGTGTACCCTATAGACACAACTAACAGTAAAATCTTTAATGACATCTCTATACCACTCATACTAATACCTAGTGTGGTTATGTTGATAAACATGAGTTTTAGGTCGTTCAAATCCATTACAAGTCTTTAGGTTTATATATTCTCGCGAATTTCGCTATTTAGGGTTAAACAGATTTGTAGTTTTATTATGCTGGTTTTCTTTTAATTTTAGCTTCAGCTTCAATTTCTTTTCTAATTACATCAGATGCTGTTTTAAATTCTTTTGGTGCACCCATTAAGTATAGAGCTTGTAACCCTATCATTAGGTTAATGTCATTTTCTAGATATTCTGGTATAGGATATTCTTTATCCCCATAAATACTACTCTTTGTAAATGTTCCATCTTCATTTAAAAAATCTGACATATCTAGTTTTGTTTTAGTATCTGTGATAATATCATATGCTGAACCAAACTTACCTCCCTTGTTTAAAATAATTTCTTCAATACTTCCTGGGGCATAAACTATATTGTCCTTATACTTATCGTATTGCTTACCATTCCTAGTTTTGTAAAGTTTATTTAGTCCTTCAAAAACAAATAAAGCAGCATCATCAGCAATAGGTATTGGTGCAGCATCAGAAATAAGATTTGTGTAAAAAATCTTTTTATCCTTTTTAGTTAAAGGTATTCCTAGAATTGGATCTAGTTCTCTTTCTTCATCTTCATCACCACCCATTCCAAGTAGTGTACCTATACCAACTGTTGTTAATGCTCTCAAACTAACAGATAAACCATTGAATATCGCCATCTCTGTAATCGCACTAGCTATAGATTTTTGTGCAATTTTTTTATCTTCTTTTGATGCTGTGTTAGATTTAGCAATACCTATGTTAGTATATACATCTGTTCTTAAATTTTGCTGGAATGAGGCAAATGGTAAAATTACATTTCTCATTACTTTAGCAGTAGTAGATTTTGATGTAAAAAAATCACCCATTTTTTCTCGTTGAGATTCATTCTGTGTTTCAGATACACGAGAATTAGCGTATTGTATAGCTTCTTTTGTTGGGTTTTCTAGTTCTTCTTTTAAATTAAAATCAGGTTTGTTTTTGTACAAATAATCTGCATAATATCCTGCCCAAGATGCTGTTGCCATCCATTTATCTGGTTTTTCTAGAGCATACTTTAATGGAGCTTCACCCGCTTTACTTAATGCCTTTTTTGCATCTCTTATATTTTTTGCACCACTAATTCCTACTAATTTAATTACACTATCGCTTAACTTATCAAAGTTTACTTTAGAACTTAGAGCATCAATATCAACAACAGATTGTTTTCCTCTTAAAGAAACCTCACCATATTTATTTGCTATTTCTACTAACTCTGGTGCTTGACCAATAAGAGCATTATTCATTGCAGATCTTCCCTTTGAAGACATATTTATCCCAGATCGCACATATACTGGAATAGTCTGCTTAATTGGTTGGGAAGCACTTCCAAGAATTTTAGTTGCAGCAAAGTTACTTATACCATCAATAATTTTATTTACAGTTTTGCTGTCTGCTATTTCTTTTTGTTTTATGCTCTTTCCACGAATAGCATTTACATAATTTGTTATTTTACTTTTTAAAAGGTCTGCTTGTGTTGGACTAAGAAACTTATTTAGATTTTCTGTAGTTAAAACTTTCTTTAATTTATCTACAGATTGTGCTGTTTCTATTTCTTTGATAGCATCCTCCAACTTACGCATCATTATACGATCAAAGTCAAGGTTAATTGCTCTAGTTACCTCACCATTTACCTTAGGTAAAGAACTAGGTTTTGATACATCCTGTAACATTGATGTTTCTTTAGTATCAATTGCATCCTCAAAATAAACAGACTCATCTAATTTAACAAACATATCAGACTTATCCACCTTCTCAAAAACATCTGGTAAATATTTAGAATCCTGAGGTAAAATTTTGTTGTATAATACTTTAGCTACCTCTGAGTGTTCATCATATAAGTCTTCAAACTCTTGAACAAAAAAGTCAACAATCTTTTTATTTAGTTCATCTATCTGTATGTCCTCTAATGTTTGTGCATTATCAATATCTAAATCAGATAATACTGTTTCTAGTTCTTTTGCAAATTCACCATCGGTTAGCTTGAGATACTCTAATTGCTCATTAATTAAACCTTTTCTTCTATCAAATTCAGCTTTCTTTTCTGTAGCTGTTGTACCATCATTTCTAGTTAAGAAAGAATATACCCTTCTCTTTACGATATTTACTGCTGTGTTATGGTAATCCATATTTTTGACCATATCATTGTATTTATCAATTACTTTATCGACTCTATTCGTTGCATTTACTACACCAATATCAAAGTCAGTAATCCCCGCCTTCACTGCAAAATTATCTGCTGCCTTTGCACCACGAAAAATAAATTTCATAGATTGGGTTAGAGATGCAACTTTTTGAAAATATGCTTTTTCATTATAGAGTCCAAAAAAACCTTTACGTAAATTAAACTTTATATCCGCTTTTTGTATTTCAGCTACAGACTGTTGAGCATCTATTGCATTTACAACTTGTTGTGCAGCAGAAAAATCATTATTCTGTAGGATGTTTTCAGCAATCTTTATTGCCCTTGCCTTTTCATTAAAAGGAAGGTTATCAATATTACTGTCCTTTAAAGTTTTTAAAATATTTTTTTCTGTATCTGTTAGACCTTCCTCTGTTAGTTTTTCTTCTAGGGCAGGTTTATAGAAAGTGAACAGTCTATTTAGTCGTTCATTTATTTGTTCTTTGCGGGCATCGGTTAACTGAGGTTCTTTACCTTGCTCTAACAAAGAAATTATTTCATTCATTTCCTCAACAGTAAGGTCAAAGTCTTCAAGGTAATCATACTGATCTTTGATACTTTGCTTTGCCTTTTTATCCTGTTCCTTTAAAGTAGTTTTGTTGTACTCATCAATAGCTGCATAATCCATTGCTGTTGGTAATGAAACACCTTTTGCTGTACGTCTTGGAGATTTTATTGATGCAACAATTTCATTTGCTTTTTCAATGTAAGCATCAATGTCTTCAACATTTTTAGGATCAATCTTTCTAAACTCATTAACACGAGCTTTATCTGATGCTAGGGTATTTTTCTTAGGTTTAATTTTACCTTTTAGACTTGTAGCATCTGATAGTTTTGTATTATAATCAATGTCCTTAATTGTTTTCTCTACCCGATTAGTGAAATTTTCAAGACTTTTTGGTGATGCAAAATTTACTTTTAATGCTGCACGAGTCAAAGCACCTGCTTGTCTTGCTGTAATTACTCCAGACTTCTGAAGTTCTTTAAGTAAATTATTTGCATTTTTTACTGTAGTTCTTTGATCTTTAGCAGCTTCTCGCATACCACGACCAAAGTCTTGTATCTGTTTTTTTAATGCAGCTAATGGTGTCATTGACACTCTCTTTTCCGGGGTTGGTGGGAATGCTTTCTTAATAGCACCCTTTATTGTCATTGACTTCTTAACAGGTTGCTTTGTCTTCTCCATCAACTCTATAACAGATGCTTCTCTTTGAAGATCATTTGCTTTCTCATACCATAATGAGGTCTGAAGATATTCTACTGCATCATCAAATGCTCTCTTGTTTACTTTCTTTGGGTCAGCTTTATCAGATGTTCTATCCTTTACCTTCTTGATAATACCATCAATCTGTTCATCAAGACGTTTCTTACTAGGTGCTGTCTCTTCTGTAGTAACCTCTCGCTCTTGAATGGCATCTTCTATTAATTTTTCGTTCTTAATTACATACTGTTCTTGTTTCTTTGTCCCTGCTTTTATTTTACCATCAACAGTTATTAGTTTTACAACATCTGCTTTAGAATCGTTAATAGCTTTTACTTCAGCAGCTCTATACTGTCCAGGTGTCATACCTGTACCATCAACCTCAACAACTTCAAATGTTGTACCTGCGGGAAGGGTTGTCTCAGACATTCCTTTATCCTTGGCGTATTCCTTTGCTAAGTCTTCATCCACAGCAGTAAATACACCCTTAACTCCTTCATGGGCGTTTATCCTTACCCCTTTAAGGTCTACTTTACCACCAAGTCCCTTGAATATTTTTATAGGGTTAGATGAAGTGTGAGTACCACTTTTTACTTCGGTTATTTCTTTCTTACCTTCTGTAGTATCCTCTGTAGTTTCTTCTGTTAATTTTGAGGTTAGTTTGTTTCCTAATTTAATATCTGCAATTATTGGAAGTGTACCATTGGTTTTTATTTGGTTTGATATATTTTCAACCTCGTTTAACTTTGATTCAAGTCCTTTAATATTATCATTTATTAAATCAAGAACTAATTCAACTGCTAATCTTTGTTCCTTTGTATATGTGGGAATTGCTTCATATTCACTTCTTATTTTATCAAGAATGTTTGAATGAAATTTTTCAAGGTATTCTCTACTATCTACAGCATCTGTAAATCTTAAATTTGTTTTTTCAAATTCTTCTATTGTTTTAATATCCTTATCAATAGGTGTATAACCCTTCTTACTTTTAGCAATCCAACCTCTAAGTTTTTCAACCTTTTCCATTAAATACCTAGCATCTGGCTTATCGCCTCGTGAAGATAACTCCCTTAATATATCACCTGCATTTTCAATTCGTTCCCTCCACACTTGAGACTCCCCCCATAATTCCTTTTCCTTACCAACCGTATTTTCTGCGGTTGCATCTTGGATAGAAAATGCCGTACCAAACTCTACTTCTCCCCCTACACCACTACCATCTTCAGTAGTTTCTTCTGTTACTACTTGCTCTGGTGACTTTGTTATATAAATCTTTTTGTCAGTTGCCATGTCCTCAGATGGGTCAAAAGCAATAATACCATCATGATGCTCAAGTGCTTCATTCACAAAACTCTGCCACAGACCAACATCCCTAAAGGACAACTGCATATCCTTAATCTCCTGGATAGCTTCCTCCATTGGGATTTCTTCCGCTGCCATAGTCTCTTCGTCCACTGTAGTAAACTCCTCTTGACTACGTACCCAATCTTTCATCCACTGTGGGGCGTTGTTTACATCTAAGCTCTCAGGTGTCCAAGGATTTGCCATACGAACAGTAGCTTTCTGTACACCCTCACCCTTACCTTCACCTATACCTTCTGCAAGTTTCTGATCACTAGTGTAGTACTGTACACCTGAAGCTGGCTTTCCACCACGATATACAGTGACAACCTCACCTGATTCATCTGTTACTAATGGAGCTTCTTCAGTAGTTTCTTCTGTTTTTGTATTTATTTCTGTTTGTATCGGGGATGTAAAGTTTGCAGCATCATAGTCTTTTAGTGCTTTTGTAGCAGCATCAAACCTTGGTCGTGCCTCCTTAAAATTCTGAGGAGTCATATTATCTTTAGCAGCCTCAAGCTCAGCAACAAGTGCTTCCCTCTCTGTTGTAGTTCCTGTACCATCTATTACATCAACTTTAGCTCTCTCTGTCTGCTTACCGCCTACGACACGCCTTGGTTTTTTTACTCTTTCAATAATTGTAACACCCTTTGGAACTTGGTCGCTGTTTCTACGATTTACTACCTCTACATTCTCATTATCAGATAGCTCCCTGCCAATCTCATTATCAAACACATACCCTTCAGCTTCAAGCTCTGCCTTAGACGCTTCATACCAAGCTATGTCCTCCTTACTTACAGATGCTGTACTTACAGTCGCATTATTAAAGAAATTGACAACAGCTTTTACCTTACCTTCCGTATCTGTAGCAGCAGCAAAGTCTTTTTTAGCTTTATCAATTCTTTTTTGTAGTCCAGTACTTTCTTTACTAGTTTGTTCTGTAGTCTCTTCTGTTGTAGTTTCTGTTGTTGGTTGTTCAAACAAAGAGACTTCATTGTTGTACTCCTCTTCTGTAAGAGCTACCTCACCTTTACCGTCTTGTCTGTTTACAGTCCCATACCTTTCACTTGTGGGGGTTGTAAATACTGTTGGTTTATCGTATGTTGGTTGTTCTGTGGTTTCTTCAACAATCTCAGGTGCATCTATTAATTCATCAATCTTTGATTCTAAACTATTAATCTTCTTGTTGTAGATTGTTTTGTCTGGTGCATTCTCTGCTTGTTTCTCTAATCGAATCTTATCTAACATTAGATTCGTAACAGCTTTTCTGTTATTTATGTCTGCGGGGACACTCTTTAAAGCACCAGATAACTCCTCTATTGCTTCAAGTGTTTTCTGTGCCTGACTTGCTTTATTTGGGTCAAGATTTACTTGAGCTTGTATATTATCCTTTATTGCCTGTAATGCTTGAGGATCTTGTAATTTATTTGATAATTCATTAAATTCTTTCTCTGATAAATTAGCAACGAAGTTTTTCTCTCCTCTAAAAAGTGAAAAACTAGCACCAGCACCTCTAAATGTAAGACCACCGACACCTTCAGCAATAGCAGACTCAATTATATTACCTGCTATATCTTCTGGTAACTCAAATAATTCTGCATCCTTGTATAAATTTATTCCTTTTTGAGCTACTAACTTTGATACCTCTTGTAATCCACCTGTTTCAGCTTCAACTAAAAATGCATTTATAAATTTTTCAGGATCTGCTGCTGCTCTAAGTTTATCAGAGAATGTTCTTATTTCTGAACTAACAGCTCTTTGTAGAACGTCTTCTGTTGATTCCTTAGGTACTCTTTTAAGTACTTTATTAAATAATGTTTTACTAATTTTACTAGTTACACCAGGTGCACCCTTAAGTAATTTAGACAAACCCGCATATTCTAATCCTGCCTCTATTGTAGCAATACCTGTAGCGTATGTTGCTTTCTCTGATTCTGTTAATCCCTCTATATCTTGTACTTCATCTATAGCAGCATTATATGACATTGTAAACATTCCAGCAGGTAATACTATAGCAGGAATACTCTCAACTGCACCAAGAACACCTTGAGTGATAATACCTTTATCCTTTACACTTTGTATATATTCTTCTGTTGTGTCCTTGTCCTTTAACTGTAAATCTAATGTTTCTTTTACAGCCATATCTTTAGCTACTGCCCTTGCGCTAACTAATGCCTCCTCAACATCCTCTGTACCAAATGCCTCAGGATGAGTCTGTGCTATGGTGTTCAATAGGAATTTAACACTACCATCTAATGTACTAGTGTATCCTTCCATTAGTAAATTTTGAAAACCACCCCACCACCATCCTTTATCTGATTTTGCATCATATAATGCACCACTAGTTGTTACAACATCCCTGTTTAAAGTTGTATATTCCTCAGATAATTCCTTCACATAATCTTGCACAGTAAACCCTGGTGGAATTTCAATTTTCCCAGTTGTGTCTTCCCCAGTTAATATCTTAAACTCTGCTTCAATCTCTTTTATTCTTTCCTTGTCTGAATTGATTACAGCTTCTGCCTCTTTTATATAAGAGTCTCTGTTCTTATCATCAACAGCACGTTTGGCAATCTCAGGAGCTTGCTCCCAAATGTCAATTTGCTCTTGAATATATTGACCTGACTTCTCCTGCTGTTCTTGTGCCTTTAATTTAGCTTGTGATACAGGATCTGTTGGCATATCCGGTAGTTGAAATGATGCTATATCAAACTTATCTACAGGTTGTTTAACTTCCTCTACTACTTCACCAACTGGTTCTGAAGGCTGTGATGGCTGCTGTTGTGGCTCTTGTGAGCCTTCGGTAAAACCCATAGAAGCCCCTCCTGTGCTTGGTGGTGGGGGAGGTGGTGGTGGAATACTCCCGTTAAACTTAGTTGTAGTACTTGGCGGGGGGGGTGGTGGTGGAATACTTCCTTGAACTTTATCTTTTTCTTCTACCATTATTGTGTCTTTAAAGATTTAATTTGCTCCTCAGTATAGCCAGCATCTATAAGCTCTTGTTCTGTATATGCATAACCATTAGATGCAATATACTTTTTTTCTGAGCTAGATATTGGTTTCTGTAAAGCTAATTGGTCATTTTTTTCAAGTAACTCTTTAGCAAACTTTTCCATATCTCCACTAATGTCAAAATTATAATCATCCAAATCTAAGCCACCTAAATCATAACCTTTACTTTCTAAAAATGCTTGGAATGCTTCTTCATCATCACCCGCGCCAAAATTTGCATTATAAATATCTTTTGCTGCTTCTTCAACAATAGCATTTATTTCAGGTTTAAGATCATACGTGACTTTGTCAGTATTTTCATATTCTTTCAGACTTTTAGCTATTTGTGTTCTAATTTCCTTACTTCCTTTTTTAAGAGATTCATTTTTATACCCAGACACTAATTTTATATCATCTTTGTATTTGTATTCTATTTCACCAGATGAAGTATTTGTCGTAGCAGTGATTGCCTTCTCAACACCATCCACATTTATAATACCAACAACAGTGTATCCTGCAACTTTTGTGTCTCCACCAGCATTAAATGTTGGATATCTACTTACCGTCCCATCGTCAGATATTTTCTGATTTTCACCCCCCCTCATTTGTATATTAAATGATGGTGTTATTTCATTAGTTGCATTTGCTTTAATTATTGCTGCTTTAACTTTTTCAGCATTTTCATATCTAGTTGTATCTATTTCTGCACCCGTAACTTGCGTTTTTTGTAACCCAAATGGAATTAACCTATTTTTCTTATATTCATCATAAGATTCTATTGGTATACCACTCTGTTCTGCTGTTTTTTGTGCATTTGCGTACTCTGATCTAAGATAAACATCAGTCCTAGTATCTAGAAAATCATTAAAACTATTTATATCGTCTCCACCAATTCTCTGAATCTCTTTTATTATATCAATATTAGAGAAACCATTTTTTCTCATTGCTGATATATCTACACCTACATTTTTGTTGTTATCAATAAAAGTCTTCTGTAAATCTGTGATAGTGTTTTCATCTAGTTTTATTGCGGGAGTACCGTTCATTAAACCTTCTTGTAAACCTACAAATTTATTATATACATCTGTTCCTGGTACATAGTCTGTGTTATATGCACCAATGTATTGATCTTTGTAATCACCAGACACATCTCTCCCATCAACAATAACTTGTTTGTCTTCAGCAGCAAGTATCTTTAGGTTGTTATTAATATTATTTAATTGATTAGCTTCACCTGAGATTGTTTGAATCATTCTACGGAAATCATATGATTCTGGATCAATCTCCCCGTTACGTACTTTATTGATTAAGTCTTCAACATTACTGTTAAGGTATCCTTGCATCTCCTTTGGTAGACCCAATGCCTCAATCTTAGCAAGGTTATCACGTAAATCTCTCTGTTCTTTAGCTTTACGTTCTGACTCTAAATAGTTACGTTGATTCTCTGTTCGTGCTAACCAAGCTAATTGTGTGTCCTCAAGGGGTTTGTACTGAAATGCAGCTTGTTTACCCCTAACTAACTCTTTAGATAAGTCTTGTTTTATTAATCCTTTTTGTGCCATGTTATATTATGTTACTATCAATAAATACCTAAAACAAATCATATAAAAGGACTATTGTTTTGAGATAAAGATGGACTAGTGTTATATGTGAATCCACCAGGTGTTGTATTCATACCTGTAGATTGATACGAATTAAGAGATGGACTAGTGTTATATGTGAATCCACCAGGTGTTGTATTCATACCTGTAGATTGTTGTGGAGTGTTAGAACCATACAGATTTGGTTGTTGCTGTTGCCCCCCCATACTTGTTGCCATATTTGAACCACCATCAAATGCCATCTGTCTACCTGCTTGTTCACGAGACAATCCCTCTTGTCGCATTTGTTCCGCTATAGCGTAATCAAACTGATTAAGTTGCATACCCTCTTGGTAAGTCTGTGCTCCACGATACCCCATCTCACCTAACATTTGCTGTGCATTTCTTTGCCTTTCTGCTACATCTGCCATACTTATGTCATAATAAGCCCTAGATAAACCTGCCTGAGATCTACCTATACCAATTAGTCCACCTCTCCTGTCTTCTGTGGCAGCTAACCCTACACCTGCAGCACGTTGAGCTTGCTGTTCCATGTACAGTCTCTGCTCCTCAGGTAAACCTACTTGTTCTCTACGTTTTAATTCATCATAGTATGCTTGATTATAGTCTGCATACCGGGTGTCTTCCATCTCACCACGTACTCTAATTCTATCTCTTTCTGCTCTTTTTTGTTGAGCATTACCTTCTGCCCAATCAGCAAGTCCCATACCCATTTGCATGAAACTCATCACTGTACCTGCACTTGCTGCCATAATATTACAAATTTAATGTTTTATAATGCTGTTATCTTGTATAGTTTGATATTAAGAAATCAAACGATGCAGATATAATTTTATATATTTTACTAATACCTGAATTAATCTTAAACCTTGTGTACACCCAGTATCCACGAACCTTATCACCTTCGATATAACCTGTGTAGTCTGTACCCGTACCTGATCGCATATACTCGGAGTACAGTTGATTCTCTTTAGATATAAATGTTGTACCTGTAGATAGATTACCTCTACTGTCCTCTACACCACCTGAAATAGGGAAAACAGAACCTGTTGTGTCTGCGGATGATACAGGTATTAAGAAGTCTGCCTCCACTACTTCAGCATCATCTGTTGTAGCTTTTAATGCCATTGTCTTCCATATCTTTACCTGATCACCACCCATGTTTGATATTATATCAATATATGATGGATAGTCTACACCATAATAACTCATTGGGTTATTGTAGTCATCGTGGGTGTACAGTTTACCTGCCTTGAAGGACACAAAGTCTAGTCCTGCACTTGTCATGTTCTCAGGAATATAAGAATGAAATGATGTCCAAGATTTAGTTTTTTCACTGTATGTCAATGTTCTTGACTTGAATGCATAGACATTTATTCTTCTTGCTCCACCTTCTCCTGTGAATTTTGAATTGTCCCATTGCTCTTCTGTGAACTGTAGTGTTATTGTACTACCTGAAACATTAGATACATACACAGATGTTGGTGCAAAACCTTGACGTTCAACCATTGAGTCATCAGTGTAGTTTTGACCCTCTACGACTAAACTTTGCCCTATATAGTAATCATAAGCACTAATGTCTGCTGTGTACTGTACAGTGAATGTTGGACTACCTGTAAATGTTGCACCACCACCCTGTGTTACAGATATTGTATCTGTCCACTTTAAGTTTAATGTGTACTCATCGGTTCGTTTATCGTATGCACCAAATGCATAGTCTACTTGTGGACTTTTAATCATGTCCCTGAACACCTCCTTGAAGTACTTGTCCATACCTGCATCAGAGATTGGGGTTACCCCATCCTGGGATAGTCTACAGACCTGACCTTGGTCAATGTCAACAAAGTATTTTCTATTGTTATTGTTTGCAAATGATTCAGGGTTAGTACCAATACCTGCACGTGTACCATAGTAAACAACATCACTTACCGGGGTGTTTGCACCAATGGTCATGTTGTTTTCATCTAGTGTGGTAATTACAGCACGATCACTCTCAGCTACACCTACAGCGTTTTCGTGGAAGACAATAGTCTTACTACCTTCTGTGTGCATATGCTGTATTGACTTCATTGCACCATTTGCATCCTTGAAGTTTAAGTCATGTATTGTACCTAATCCATTATACCCTTGCTCTGGTAATAGTGGTTCTGAGTACCTTATTGTTGTGGGGCGTACAGACTCACCAACAAACCCAGTTATGTCTTCTTCAAGAGATGTAGAACGTATACTCCTATTTGGTCTACCTGCCCCCCAAGATTTAGATTCTCTAGTGTCATAATAATTGGCATCCTCTACAAAATATGTAACAGACTGTGAATTTGCTGTTGCTGCTTCTGAGTGATATATAACATAAGTTCTTGGTTTTAAAAACACATCACCATTTGTTAGTTCAATCTCACAACTATTAGAAGAACCTTGATTTGTTATATTTCCATTGTGTAATTTTCTAGTCCCTGTACTATCAAAAAATAATGAATCTGTGTACATTTCATAATAGAAAGAATTTATTGTTGCTTCTATTGGTGTGTATATTTCACACATTAACCCAAATATATCATCATCTACAGTACCATCTTTGTTTGCAGCAGCAAAAAGTCCAGTATTATTTGTTAAATCTGTAGGTAAATCATTAACTCTAATTGCTATAGCATTGATTTCAGGTATATACTTGACTATTTCAGCTTCAGCATTTGATGTAAAATACTGACTGTTATCAAAAGGTACACCTGTTGTTGCTGTTTGTGATGTGTTTGTTAATTTATAACAAAACCTAACTCTATCCCCTTTAACAAAATCATAAGCTAAATCTGTGTTAGATATATTAGTGTATCCATATTGACTAGATTGTAAACTGTTTAAATTTATATAAATATACTCTACACCAGCTAATGATCCAGCACTAGCAGAAAGACCTGACGCTTCAGGTATCCACTCTGGTTTTAAGTATCCTCGTATAAAAAATTTATTTTCAAATGGGTTACTTTCTCCTGATGATGTTATAACTTTTGATAATGAATCAGTTACTGATATTGGAAAACTTATGTGTCTTCTTATTCCATTAGAATTAGTTTTTACAATATGATATCTTGTTGCCCAAGATGGTGCATCGTGAGACAGTGTCATTTTCAAGAACCGTTGCCCCATTTGTTTATACTTAGTCTCTTGATCAACAAAATATACAGTATCTTTCCACCAAGGATTTTGTGTATTAAATCCTGGACTTTCTATAACTGTAGATAACCTACCATAGTCATCACTATAAACTATACCAAATTGATGATTACTTCCTCTCTTAAATGATTGTACTGCCCTACTTGCCCTACCTACTTCAGCATCTGGGTAAAATTGAAAATAACTCTGTAAGTATAGATCACAATCTACAAGCTGACTGAGAGTATTATATCCAGAAACAGTTTTTTTAATTCTTGGTGTTGGTTTTATAATTAAGTATTTATTACCTCCAGAATTAGCACTTGAAGCTGTACACAATTGAGTATTCCAATTTAAATTAAACAACTCATTAACTCTCAGTGTGTGGTCATTATTTATATTAGAAACAAATAAATCTATAATATCTGTAACAGTGGTAGAGTCTGATACATATACCATATTTTTTGATTTTTTGAATACTTTATGTTTATTATTTATGTAAGGATATTGACTAGGGTTATAGATTGTTGGATCATCTAAAGCAACTGCTGGTTGTGATGGAAGACTTGATATTACACCCCCACTGTAGTTAAAGTTTATTGTAAAAGATATAGAAATATTATCACCAACCTCTATAGTTGATGGAAATTTAAAAGCTAATCCTAACCCACTAGTTACTTGAGGATAATTTGCCATCTCTGCTGTACTTGCTTCTGGGGCAATTACACCGTTTGCTTCAAAAACTGAATTACGATCACCATTACTGTATGCTGTAGCATAAATACTATCAGCAGATATTGTGTCTGTAGAGTCTATCTCATAAACTCCCATACGTCCTCCAGTAATAGAAGTCCTGAAAGGATTATCTCTTTCAAAAAATCTTAAAACTGGTGGTTTATTAACAATAGAATTTTCATCATTATAGTTTATTGGTAATCCCTCTGTAAAGTTAGAGTACAGTATTCTGTTTCTAGATGTAATAGATTGTGCCTTTGCTTTTCTTGGAATCCATGACATTAATTGTGATGTGTCATTTGTGTCTAATGGCATTAGTGCTTGTGTACCATCATAATTAAACGGTGTTACAAAACTTTCCCCAACAGTATCAACTTCTTTACCAATATCTGTATTTAAATTTACTAAATCCACTGTTCCCGCTAATTCCCAATCTGATGGGGAATTATCATTCATATTTCTCCTAACAGCAATTTTTACAGTTTTGTAAATTGAAGTGTTAGGTATTGGTACATTTATTTTAATTGTATTATTTATCTTAATTATATTAGAATAATTAATTATATCTAATAAACTATCACTTGGGAAATAAAGATCAATGAATGGTGTTATTGGTGACCAAGAACTTTCTCTACCATCAGCACGTACATACTTTATTTTAAACTGAAATAGATTACCAAATAAATAATTATAATCTCCACCATTAGATGTTATGTTAAATATAGGTTCTTGTCGTGGAGGTTTTACTATATTGTTAAAACTTTCCTCTGTGTGTTTACCGTATATATAACCTGATGGGCAAAACTCCCAATCACTTTGTGGTACAACAGAAGATGTTGAAGATGTTGGGTTTTGTGTTGTTGATGTTTTAGCTCTATAGTATAACTCTATCTGAGATAAAAATCCATTATCTGCTGTAATATCAATTTCTCTACTGTAAACATCATCCTTGTTTACTGTTGCGGGGGAGACTGTATCAAAATCCCCTAGAAACTTTCTATAGGTATATAGACCAGTGTTTGTAGCAGTGTCATATGTACGTATTCCCGCCTGTATGTCTATGTTCTTTGGTTCACTATAGTTATCAGTGAACAGTAAGTACTCTGTGCTTTGATCTGCCACTACATTTATAGCAGTGACTAAATAGTCTACGTTTAAGTCTAACACGTTATTAGAGTCAGAAACAATAGTCTGTACTACACCTTCCTCATAGTTATAAGCAAATATTCTGTTATTTCCCCCTGTGTTGTGTACTATGTATATTACTCTGTCATGTGCTTCATCATCGTATGCACCAATAACCCTGTTACCTCCTGCGGGGAGTGTAACACTAAATTCTTGATTACCTTCAGCATTAGTTATAACACCAACAGCACCTCTCTCACTGTTACCGTTCCTAATGTTTAAAGCATAACGATACATCCCTGGAGACATTAATGACTCAGCAAGGTCTTGGTTCATTCCCTTCTCAAATGTTCGCTTTTCTATTGGCATATTTAGTACTTAGCTGATCCGTTTAAAGTAGTTCTAGATGCATTAATCATATTACCCATTGACTCACTTGCAAATCTTACACGAGCATGATGTTTAGCATTTAAGTAATCATTACGAGACATTTGCTTTTCACCAGCAGAATAACTCCTTTTGAATTTCATCATACGATAATGTATACCATACTCAATCGCCTCTACTAAAAATGGATGCACTAAATACTCTGCACCAATCTTGTTTGGGTCACCAAGATATTCTATGATAACTTGTCCACTTACGTTTGAAGAGAACTCAACAAGACCCCTCTCCCAATCCATTCTAAAAGTGTATGCTCCACCACCCTTATTACCGTACCATCTACCAATAGATTGTCCGTTACGGAATAATGATGAATCAAATGCTCCACCCATGACTGTACCCTCTGATTGATTGACCTCGTTCTGATTTGTGGGGGTATTTACAATTAAGTTATTGTCTGAGAATATCTCAACAAATCTCCCACTAGAGTCAGAGAAACCTAACCTAATTACTCGTATCACATCTTGTGGTAGTGTTGCCTTAGATGCATTCTCAACAGTTAATACCTCTACCTTTGGTGTACCCGAAACATCATAGTGCAAGTCTTTTAATGACGTAATAGCAGCACGTAATGCTCTAGGGTACTCATGCATTGCATCTTGCCCCTTGTCAATCAAATATCCCCTTACTATACTATCTATTGTGTACTGTGTCATACTCCGTCATTTTGATTGTCTCGTGGGACTTGCATTTGTGTAGCTAGTAGCTGTAGTGCTATTTGAATAATGTTTACTTCTAAGTCTACTGGTGCGGGTAAGTCATCCTCAGGTTCAAGTGATGTTGCATCCGGGATAAGTCTAACAAATATTTCAAAGTTTTCGTCAAACTCTGCACCTTGTATGTATACTCTGTCTTTCTCCGGTATGTAACCTAACTTACCCTCTAATTGGTATGAGTCTAATCCCTTGAACATAGAATTAAATCCTGCATCTAATGGAATCATAAGTTCATCTATGTCTGTTGCGGGGGAGACATGATAAATACCCATATTGTTAAGTAAAGACTCTAGAGTTCTAATTGGTAGTTTAGCATACCACTTGTTTCTAAATGTGTCTTGTTTGATTGGTAACACATACTCTCTAAAACACTGATAAGGAATTGTTTCAATACCCTGTGTCTTGTTAGCATATATTAAATCTCGCAGTATTTTATTTGTAGCTTGTGATGCTGCGAGAATTGCTTCTTGCCTTGTAATCTTACTACCAACAACTTTCTGTCCGTATAACTTCTGAACCTGTTCCCCTATTCGATATATTGTTGCCATTAAGTGTTCTGTTCTACATTAGCTGATTGATAAAGATCTCCTTCACGAGTCTCTATACCCATATATTTACATATTCTCCAAACAAAGTCTTCAAAATCATCAATCTCAAAATCTGTGCTGTCACCTGCTGTTACACCTGCATTGGGATTACTGGTTACACCACCTGTAGCTGCAAATACTGGAGTACTACCACTCAGGGTGTAATTCCACCAAGGGATTATTGGTTCTTTTATGTATGTAAGTGTTATGTTGTTTATCTCTTGTGGGTAGACATCAAAGAAACCATCCATGTTCCTCATTATTGGAAACTGTCTAGATGGTTTGTTTACCTCTGAACCTAACCTTTCTGCCCACTCACTGTCCCTTACAAACTCAACAGGTGTTGTACGCCCACTGTCATTAAATATGTAATTAGCTAATGCACTACTGTAGTAATAATAGTCTGTTGGTTTTGTTGCTTGACCACCACTTAAAGTAATAGACTGTACCTTCTTTAGTGTTGAGAAGTTCTCGGATACCTCATAGTTAAACTCATAACCTTGTTGGTTAGCGTTGTAGTATGATTCATCTAATAGTTCAATCTGAGCAAACTCAGCATACCTATTAAATTCAGCGGGGGTTAATATCCCACTGACCTGGTTCTTGTTCACTAACTGTTGAACAGCTTTATATACTTTATCTACTAACATATATTATAAAAAATTAAAATAAGTGTAGTAAATTACAACTTTAATTTCAGTTGGTGCACCCCATTCAGTATAAGTTCCACCTCCGTCACTATTTGTGAGGTAGATACCGTCTGATACTGACAAGTGATTTCGTGGGTTTACCTCTTTTCTAAACATTTGATAAAGGGCATTTGCTCCTCCTAACACAGCTTGTGTAGAAGTCATCTCTGTTGTCTCCATCAATTCCCTAGTTGGTTCATATCCAGCACCACTCGCTGTACCCGTCATTAACCCAAAGTTAAACACTTGTGTTCCTGATGAACCTGGTACAGCTGTAATTACCACACTAGCACTATGGATTTGAATATATGACGAAAGTAGTGGTGGGACAATTTCAACAGATGTAGCACTTAGTACTTCTAAGGATGACCCTGGCACAGTTACCACCAACTTGTTTATTTCATTTTGAAGTTCTGTTATAACAGTTGCTGTACTAATTGCAGTATTTAAATTAACTGACTTTTGTGGGGTTACAAGCATCTGTCCTGCTGTTGCATCCTCTAATACTGTAGCAATAAATTGAGATTCAGCATTTGCACCTGGATCAGTAGCTGTCAAGTTACCACTAGTTGAAAGGTATAACCTGTCACCAATACTGTGACTAAGTGTATTAACCTCCTCAAACCATCCACTAACTAATGTTCTACCTGTTGCAGCACTAGCAATGTCTGCATAAACAAGACCTATTGCCTTAGATGTAGCAGATGAGGAATTATCAGCTATTGTGACCTCAGGTAATCCAGTTGTTGCATCATAACCACTCACATATACAGCTTTACCCTTTGAAATTGCTGAACCTGTGTCGTTGTATACGTTTAAGAACAATGCCTTATTCTCAAGTGATACTGTTGCTAAGTTATCATTGTACGTTGCCTCAACACCGTAGTTGATAGCATCTGTGAACATCTCCCCAACAATGTCTTGGATTGATTCACTACTACCACCGATTCCGTAAACCTTACGGGATTCTGTAGATGGGTTAGTTGTTGAAGAACCTTGACAGTTAGTTATTGCCTTTATTTGTGCAATGATATCATCTAATGCTGCTGTCCTACTACAAGTCACTGCTTCTCGGAACTGAAGTGCTAGTGAACAAGTGTATGTGTAGTCACTCAATAGACTTGCGTAATTACTCCTTCTGTTTGTTGCAGCACTGACAACTTGTTGGCGCAAGTTCTCAATACAGTCATATACATCACATAAAGCATTATCAGGACTTATGTTTTCTGTATCGTATCCAGCACCACTCTCTTGATAAGTGTATGCATCAAAACCTGTAGTGGCAGCAATAGTGTATGTTATATCATAAGCTAAAGTGGTCTGCATAGCACCTGTCCACAAGTTAGATGTAGTAATGTATAAACTACTTGTTACATCTGTTGCTGTTGATGTCAGGTTTGCTTGCTCACTACCCTTAGGGTATTGAACTGTCAATGTACGACTTGCTGCTGTAACTGTTCCGTTACCTACAATATAACCTGAGTTATCATCTGTTCTGAAGCTAGGTGCATAAACATCTGCCTCTGACGCAATGACTGGACTGACCTCATCAATCTGAAAATTGATAGTGTCTGTATCACTGCTACCTACTGATGCTACAAAGTTAAAGTAGTACTTACCTTTATTGATTTGATTGTTAGCGTCCAATGGAATAGTGATCGTAGTATTTGATGCACCACTCTCTATGTCACTAATTGATCCAGACAGATTATTGTATATGTCTGAATCGTTGTATTGTATTTGAAGTTTACCCGTATCACCACTCCCCGCTGTGACAACAAATTTGTTGAGGGAAGCTCCTGTTCCTGTACGTAGTATTTTTACTGATAATGCCATTTTATAGAGTAATTTGTAAAACAAAAGTACCCCAACCTATATGTACAATTTTGTAAAAAACTATCGCACCCTTTTAGATGTATTCCCTTTATTACTGTACTTAGGTAACCAATCTGATAGTTTATAACTAACCTCCACTGTATGTTTTGGTTTGTGGGTGGCAATCAACGCCATACCCGCTGCCATAGCACAGTCAAACGCTGTTCGTTTATTAGGGTCAAACTTCTGCCAATCAGATATTAAATTGAGGAATGGACAGTAACCATGTGTTTTATTTTCTTGGTCATACCCAATGTAGTCCTCAATGTGTGCCTGGGTTATACTACTTAGTGCTTCACCCGCATCACTACCCGTCATTGGCATACCTCTGTGACCCTTTATCCTTTTCTTCAATGAGTCTGGATCTAGTGGGTTGAATAAACAGTAACCGTCATACCCTCGTTTGTGAAAGTAATCTAATACACCATACACGTTCTTCTCACATAAAAACTCTGAGGAATAGAACACACACTGCATAATCATGTCTTCCGCTTGTTCATGTGGGTGATTTGTTCTAGCTAAGTACTGACAGACCCATGACATCTTCATACGTGGGAACTTATAGTGAGACTGTAATAATGTAAACGCTGCCCCCATAGACCCCTTCTGTGTTGTTTGTCTGTGTGCAAAAGGGTCAGCACCAGTCTTACAGTTATCCCTTGTTGGTTTCCAATGCCCAGCAAATCTCTCCTTCTTGTTCCTGTCCTCTTCTGGTGGCATCCATGCAACTAACCACTTACCGTCATCGTTTGGTTTGAATATTACACTACTGTCTTGTATACCATTGTCCCACATAAAGTTTCCCCTCACAGGTTCTGCTATAGGTTCTAGTGTTGAAGAATACATATACTGTTCATATAACTTTCTCTTGTTGTAGTTATTGTTGTTCTGTAACACAGCAAAACAGTCATCTATCTTGCGGGGGAACTTTCGTTTCCAGTCCACTAAATTATCACCGTCTAATCCCTTTTCCTCTGAGTTTAACCATGACCTCGCACCATCTAAGTCAGAGTATCCCCAATCATCAATAAACCCACCCTCAAACAGACCATACTCTGCTGGGAAGAATAAACGTACCATAGTAGATGCTGTTCTACCATTTTCGTTTAATTTATGTGGGTTAGATGTCTCCCATATTTTATGTGCTGCCTCACCACCACCCTTTTCCATCTCTTCAACAGTGGTTGCCCAAAAAGCAAAACCCACAACCTTACGACCTACCACACAACATATCTTAGATATTTGCTGTGTCTTGTGTGCGTCAGACTCTTGTCTTTTACCAAACTCATCCTGGAACTGAAATGTAGTACGTGTACCATCCATTGCTGCCTCCGTTGATGGATAAGCATATATACGTGAGTTTAATACTTCCTTGTACTCTCGCTTCTGTGTCTTGGTGGATTTACGTTGTGGTTCTGAAAACATTAGTTCCCTAGATACCGTAGTATATCCTGTATCTATTGGTTTCCAAAAGGACGGTAGTCTCTGCCATGATCCTACAAGTTTCATCAATATAGTCTTGGAGTCTGCATCAGTCTTGGACTGTAACCCAAACAGTGCATTGTACCTTTCTGTTGTGTCCCAATAACCATGTGCTGCACCAAGCATTGTCTTACCTGAACGTCTAGTACCAAGGTACGCTAACCCGGTGTGCTGTTCGTGTTTCTTCGCCCACCATATAGAGTAAGTTATGTCTCTGTGTAAGTCAACAAACTTAGGGTTACCAAAACCACCATCTAAGTCTTCAATAGGTATTAACCAATACTGTAAGGTCATGTAGTAGTGACCTGTAACCCACTCTAATTTATCACCATTGTAGAACCATAAACCATTACGTCTACGATCCCACTCTTGGTCTAAGAACTCTTTTCTTTCTGTGTCATTACTAGATAAAGAGTCTATGTGCTTTATGTGTGAACTCTCTAAGTATGGGAAGGTTCTGTCTTCCTTAGACTTACCGTAGTTATGTATACTCTTATAGTTTGTGGGGGGTTCGGGTAGTTCAATGTCTATGTCCCAAATACAGTTAGGGATTTCCTTTGAGAAATTCCGCACTTTATCAAAGCTATCATACGCAGCTTTACACTCTTCCTTTGCTGTCATTTTTTACGTATATATGACTCAACAGAACCATCCTCCGCTTTCACCCTACGTTCTTGCTGTTCTAGTAGTATAGACTTATCTATCTTAGCAAGTATCTGTTCTAGGTTAGATGTGATGGTTAATGACTTCTCACTCCATGTAACAAAGTTCTTGAATGGTGCAGAGTCTTCCTTGAAATCAATCTGTGCGTTCTCTATCTCTTTAGAGAGTTTCTTGATCTGTGACTTGATTGAGAAGTATACATCACAGTAAGGGGAATTGTAAAATTCCAACAATAGTTCTTTTGCCTCTTTCTCAGACAAGGCATCAATCTGTTCTACTTTCATTTATAATTAATTATTACAAATGTAGTATTAGATTATTTCTACTTTTTGTACTTTCTCCCTCTAGCTCTCTTGTCTCCTGGGGTATCATTCTTACTACCTCTGTTCTTACTTGGTGACTTTAAAGTAACACCATTCTTTGTATGAGAGACATCCTTACCCTTAGGGGCATTTAGTTTTCTCCTCAACCTTTTAAGTTCAGCACGTTTCTTTAAACCTTCTTTTGATGTTGATCTCTCTACATCTTTTTTTAGTTTCTTCTTGTAAGACTTTTTACCCTTTGCAGACTTATAGTATTTCATTGTCTTACCTGCCATCAGTATCCTCCCTTACCTTTAGTTTTTTTAGTCTTGGTTGGTTTTTTCTTACCTGAACACAATCCACCTTTTCTAGTTTTTCCTCCGTATTTCATCTTTTTTTCTTTTTATGTAGTCCATGTTTTGAGAACTGCTTACCTTTCTTAGTAGCTTCTCTTTTCTTTCTGTTCGCTTCTGCTAGTTTCTTTCTACCAGCAGTAGTACTTTTTAGTTTGGCAATAGTTTTGGCGGGGGCGTAAACCTCACCTGTCTTAGAACTTTTCTTACCAGATGCAGTTCTCCACTTTTGTTTTGTCCAACGCTTTAAACTCTTCTGTGATTTCTTCAGTGCCATTACTGTTATTTCTTCTTTGGTGGGGTATGTGTGTACCCCTTCTTTTTCAAAGCAAGATGTTCTTTCATTGTCTTAGCAACTTTTTTAGTTCCTGTCTTGCTATACATATTATGTACCTTAAATTTCTTCATAAGTTACTTTATTTATAACCCCCACCTTTTGATTTATATAGTTTGGCGAGTAATTGTGCTTTTCTTGCAGACCACTGTCCCGCTTTACCTCCTTTAGTGCCACGCTTAATCCTTTCAAAAAGTCTCTTACGCATAGTAGGTTTAGTGTAGTTACCAGCTTTATTGACAGTTGATTTTTTCTTCTTCACCACTTTACAAGATTACTCCAGTAAGCTGCACTCATCTTACCTTTTTTAATGTTCTTACCATGACGAGCTTTGAAACTTGCACGTTTCTTTTTCATCTTATCTGATTCACCCTTCTTTGGTTTACCTGCTGTACTTGCTCCTTGCTCACCAAATCGTATGGTCTTAATCTTATCACCAACTTTAGCAACAACTACGTGTGATTTCTTTGGATGCTTGGGTGTACGTTTAGGTTTATTAAACCCAGACACTCCTGCCCTTGTTAATCTACTGTCTTTTTTTGCTGCCATTAGTTATTATGTATTTCGTCTAGAAAATCAAAATTCTTATACATAGATTGAGACATGGAACTGAATGCGTGTTTCATTATCTCATTGTTTAGTTCTATATCTGCAACATAGTCAATAATTTCTTGATCTACTTCGTATGTAGCTTCTCTCCCATTATCTGATACTAATGTAAGATATGCCATCAACTACCACAACTTAAACATTCATCATCATCTAAATTACACACTTGTGGGGTTACTTCTGTGGTCTTGTCCACTTGATTCATTTTTTCCATAAGTTTTGAAAAATCTTCAGACTCTGATGTAATGTTCATGTATATAAAATTTAATAGTTAATCTTCTTCTTTTGTTTTTTTACCAAATATCGCTCCAGCTTCTGCTATACCAAATGCCCCAAGTGTCACTATAACAAATGAGTTAAATATGGCATCGCTGTGTACTAATGCATTCCCGTATATACCGGTAACAATATCCACCACTGCAAATATTGTCATTACAGTAAACGATAGAAACCCAACAATGTTCTTCTCATTGTATCTGTTTCGTGTTCTAAATATATCCCAAAATCCCATACTTCAAATTTATTGTTTATAACTAAATCAAAATTGTATTTAAATATCTTCGTCAGGTTCAAATTCGTATTTCCAGGTGTTGAATGCCTGTGGTGATTCAAACATCACAACCTTGTCAGAATCAATTGCAACTGTACTTTCAATGCCAACAAAATCTGTTGTTGATTCGTCTTCGTTGTATCTTACAAAGTCCCAAGTTATAGCCGTGTCAGTAACCTCGTAGGTGTTGTCTGTTATGTATCCGTAATGTGTCATTAGTGTGCTACCCAACAAGTGGATGTGTCAAAGTTATTCAAAGCCATATCTGAACCGTTTTGAGCGGTTGCTGTTGAATCAGGACTGCTTTGATTGAAGTTAATGTATTGCTTTGGCGTTCCGCTAATAACTGTGGTTGGATTATTTCCTGCACCACCGTTGTATATGTCTTGAACTTCAG
>Ga0196887_1000100_pt1 | contig 39614 bp, 68 predicted proteins | sample VirMetDEL_Mar_31_FD_169094 | JGI IMG/M metagenome (GOLD analysis project Ga0196887, IMG submission 169094) | Aqueous microbial communities from the Delaware River and Bay under freshwater to marine salinity gradient to study organic matter... | ecosystem: Environmental > Aquatic > Marine >... | reverse complement strand
ATATTATAAATATTGCTAATAAATAAATGAGTTTTTTGGTATTCGTTTTTATATTCATTATGATAAGAGTTGTTTTTAATGGTATTCAACGGATTATAGATAGTTTTAACGATTAAATTACTAAGAGGGGTGTTAATTCACCCCTTTTTTATTATATTAGCTTACACGCAACTATAAGCCATAATTTATTCTACTAAATGGCTGTAACAATTGAAAATAAAAGTAGTGGTATATATATAGATACTGGCTCTTTTGAAACGTATATTAAATACGATAATATAAAACTTAGCAAAGGATCAACTAATATTACTATTTACGATAATAGTAGTAACTCAGTTTCTTTAGGTCAGTACAAAATAACATTTAAACATTCAGATGTTACATTACCTGTTAGTGATGACTTAGATGCTTTATTTGACATATTAGAAGGTTATGTAGATTCTAGTATATCTAATGGGGTTAGAGGTGAAACATCAGTAGTTAATTCTTCTATAGTTCCTTTGGTATCAGGGGCAACATTTACGGGTGTAGCTGAATTGAATGATTATGCTGATGTAATGATAACTACTAAGTCAGATCAAAACGGTACTATTTATTTTGAGTTTTCACCTGATGGAACTAACTGGGATACATCACTATCTTTTGTTTATGATACATCAAGAATAAACCCCCCTCATATATTTGTAAAAGCTGAAAGATATTTTAGAGTAAGGTTTTTAAATACAAGCGCAACAGATCAAACTATATTTAGAATAAATACTTATTACGGAGCTTTTGAAAAACTAACCTCACCAATTAATGGAACAGTTTCGGATAATTATGATGCTTTAGTTGTTAGACCTACTGATTACCGATACGAGGTTGCGATGGGTAAAAGACAAGGTAGGAATACGGTTAATAAGTGGGGTTACAACCTAGATATTGATTCAGGTTCAGGAGAGGAAATAATAGCTCCATGGGGTGGTACTTTTAACCCTAACACTGACATTATGAGTGTAGCTCAAACCTTTACTATTACATACAATAATGCAACAGATGGTTTAGGTCAAACAGGTGCTTTAGTATTAATTATAACTTATATTGATGCTAATTACAATGAAATAACAGCTTTTCATACTTTAGGAAGTACAGGAACAGATACAACATCATTTACAGGTTTTGGTATAAATAGGGTTGTAGTGTATACTACTGGTGGTTTAGGTTGGAATGCGCAAGATATTACATTAAGAGCATCAGCAGATTCTACAATACAAGCTCAAGTTCCTGCTGAAAAGTCAGTAACTCAACAATGTATTTACCATACTCCAATTAACCATAATTTATTAATGGACTGGGTAAAAGGGAACGTGTTAAAGATTAGTGGCGGCGGAGGTAATCCAACTACTACAGTTGTAGGATATTCTTGGAGTAGAGTTACTGAAACTAGGTACGAGATATTTAGAGAAGATATAGATACTAATGTTGAAAACCATATGATAGTAGCACCATCACAGCCTTTTGTAGTTGGAGGGAGAGAGGTTATATATTTTGAGTGTTCTACAGATACAAATAACACGGTAATGAAGTTTAGATTTTCAGGAATATTAGAAAGAATACTTTAAATTAAAAAGAATGAAAGCAGATATAACAATAAAACCTATAATAAAATTGATACCCTACTTTAGGGGTTCTATTAAGAAGAAAGGTAAATTCCTTATAAAATACTCAATAAACTTAAATTGGTTAATTTTCCATATAGACATAGATAACTACTAAATATAATTTCGTTATTTAGAACCGTTCTAAATTAGTATATTAGTGCTATGGCTAGTTATGATAATATTATTAATGAGTTTGAAACCGTATCTAATGCTTTTGCATCGGTTGATAACTTCATATACAATAGGGTTAGCGCAATCAATGGATTACAAGCTGATAAAGGTTATCCTGCTCTTTTGGTTGTTTCTACTCCTAATATGGTACGAGGGAAAGTTAATAACTCTTTTTTACCTTCTAGGAAGGAATTTACATTTAATATATTCTGTTACGACCTACGTAATACAGATAGGCAAAAATCAGAAGGTTTACAAGATGGTCAAGCAAGAGTAGATACTATTTTAGATCAGTACATTGCTGAATTAATGAGTAGAAACATAGCGGGAGATAACGGTTTTTCTATTATTAGACAGGCTAACATAAATGGCTTCTTAGCTCATGATGTTCAAAATGATAAGCTAGTGCAATCTACTTATAGTGTTACCGTAGAATTAGATTCTGATTGTATAGAAGGTACTTTTAACTACTAATGAAAGCTGATTATAACATAATAGAGAAAATGTTAATAGTTGAGTTACAAAACGAGCTATTAAATCAAGGTCATAAGGCTAGTGGTGAATTAATTGATTCAATGGAGGGTAGAACAATGGTGTTACCTGATTCTATTGTTATTGAAATCCTAATGCAAGACTATTCAAAGTATGTTAATAACGGAAGGAAACCAGGAGGAAAGAAAGTTCCTATATCAGTATTAATAGATTGGATTGAAAGAAGAGCTTTAGCAAGTGGTGACAAGGAAAAGAAGAGTATGGCTTTTGCGATTCAACAGAAGATATTTAAAGAAGGTTCACCAACACAAGGAAGTTTTAAGTTTAGTAAGAACGGTAGACGTAAAGATTTTATAGATTTCGTTTTAGAGAATAAGTTAGACCCTATATTAACTAAGGTAGGTGATGAGGTTTTTAAAGACTTCAATGTTTTAGTTGATAAGATGGTAAAAACATTTAATAGTTATAAGTTTTAATATGGCAATTACAGGAGTTACAATACCAGTACAACCAGTACTAGCATATACACCTACGGTTTATTCGTTAAGTAGTGATGATGTTAATATAGTTAGTTTAATTATAGAAATTCACAATACAGCAACAACTAGGATAGCAGCTTTTAGCGTTCAGCCTGATTTAGGTACTACTGATGAATTTACTTTTGATATTCAAGAGGTTTTAAAGGATAATGTAAGTTTTATACTAAAAACTTTAGGAGCTAGTGCTGTTATTAATGATGTTGATAATATGCAATATGTTGTTAGAGCTTTTGAGGTTACAGAAGTTGACGGTTTATTAGTTACGGCTTATGATCCTGATGATGACAATAACTCATCTTTTGATTACCAAAGTGCTACGGGTTCTGCTTTTAATTGGCGCGAATCCCATATTAGTTTAGCTAGTTTTGATAAAACAGATTACGAGTTAATAAGTAATGCTAGTTTGTTTTTAACAGGAAGCCCAAACCCTAAAACAATTGAACTAGGTCAGAATGAGTTCTTAGGAATGGGGTGGAGTACGATAACAGGAATGGCTTCTAAAAACTTCTCTTTTGAAATATTAACTTTTGATGCATCAGGTAGTACATTAAGTACTGATACTTTAGCGGTTACTGATTGGAATACGTTTCCAGTTAATTACTTAATTGATCCTTATTTAGATGCTCCTGTAGGTACTGCTAATTTAATTGCACAAGGTATAAGCTTAACTAATGTTGCATCTTATACTATTCAATTACAGAGTGATGATGGTGATAGGTCAGAAATAAGAACGTTTAACATAGTAGAAGGATGCTCAACAGATGTTAGAATACATTTTGTTAATAGATTCGGTAAACAGGATAGTATAACTTTAAAAGGTAATCAAATTGAAGGTTTAACGGGTAAAGCTACTACATACCAAAAGTCTTTAGGACTTACTTATGATTCTAGTGCATTTGGTAGGGCGGTTGTTCAAAACATAAGTACTAATACATATACAGCTTATTCTAAAAGTATAGGTAGGGAGGAGTTAGAATTTGCTAATAGTATGCTAATTTCAAAGATGGCATATATGGAGGTTGATAGTAATTACTTTGCAATATTAATAGAAGATGGTAGTAAGATTGTAAGAAATGAAAGTAATATGCCTATTCAGTTTAGGTTAGATTTCAGTTTAGCTAACCAGGAGAAAGGTCATAAAGGGTAATTTATGAATGATGTAGTAATTAGAATATTAGATACTAGTAATGGGGTTTTAGGAGATTTAGACTTATCTAACCCTAAAGATTTTCCATTGGCATTAACTAAGGGTATTGTAAACTTAGATAACCTTAAAGCGCGTACAGGTACATTTAGTAAGAGTTTTAAAGTACCTAACACAAAGAACAATGCTAAGTTATTATCTAATATTGATAATATAAACAGCCGAAAAGATTATAGGGATGCTTTAAACCGTAAACCATGTGTAATAATTGTTAATAATAATCAAATTGAAGGCGGTTTTATTCAGGTTAGTAAGGTTTTTGAAGGTTTTGAGTTAGATAGCTTTGAATTAGTTTTCTTTGGTAACAACATTGATTGGGTAAAAGGTGCTAGTGAGTTACAGTTAAGTGAAATAACATCATGGACTAACAACGCACAAGTATATAATCAAGCAGCTATAAATGGAGTTAATATTTTAGACTCAGATACATCTGATATTTGTTATCCTTATATTTCTAGGGGTGGTAATGCTGTAAGTAATAATACTGAGGTAAGGGATTTTTTACCATGTTTTTACTTAAGAAGTATATTAACTAGAGGAGCGAATAGTTTAGGATGGAACATTAGTAGTACTTTTTTAGATGGTGTTGATGTTAAAAGGTTAGCGTGTGATTTATCGAATAACTTTACGGTTAGAAATGACTTAGTAGAGGAAAGTGTAACTAGAGCAGAATTAACAACTGGGTCTTTTAATATAGGTGAAGGTGATGTAGTAAGTATAGTATTTAACAATGATTCTACAGCACCTAATCAAGATGATAATGATAACTATGATACGGGTACAGGAGAGTATACACTTCCTTCAACAGGTAGGTATAATTTCAACGCTAATATAAAAATAGGTTCATGGACTGGAATAGATGAAGTTTTTATAGATGTTACCGTTGAGTTATTAAAAGGTGGTGTTGTTCAGGATTCATTTACTAGAGAGGTTAATAAGTTTAATTTAACTGAATCAGTAACAGGTACATTATCTTCTATAAACTCAGCAGGTTCTAATTTACGTATTAGGGTTTCTTGGGATGCTTCTGTAAATACAGGAACTGCTAATGGTATTGTTAAAACGGGTTCTTTTTTCGATGTTCAAAGGAGTTCAGAAATAATAGAGGGTGATACTTTTGATTTAAACGATATAATACCTACTAGCATAAAGTTAATAGATGTTATAAACGATTTTACTAGAATGTTTAATATTTACTATTGGACTGATGTAAAAACTAAAACCATATACTTTGAACCTAGAGATACTTTTTTTAAATCACAAGCAACCGCTATTAATTGGAGTGATAAACTAGATTTAAGTAAGAATTACGAAGTAGATTATGTTTCTAGTTACAAAAGAAATGTAGAGTTTAAATATAAAGACTTAAATAATGATGAATGGTTAAAAGGGTGGCAGGATGAGAATAAAAGAACCTACGCAAGATATAACCATGTTTTACCTGATAGATTTGCAGAAGGTACTAATACAGTTGAATTAGGTTTATTTAGTGCTATTTATGCTCAAACATCATCAGAAGCTACCCCAATATTAGGTACTAGCTTTGATTCAGAAATAGCTTTTACTACTGTAAAAATATGGAGTGCGTTCGTTCCTGATGAAGAACCACCTACCGAAAGAGTTTTAGATTATAACCCTAAGATATTTCTATTTAATAATGGAGGTCAAACCGCTTTAAGTGGTGTTGATAGGCAAATAAATTTATTTGGAACTCCAACTACTACTATTCCTTATGGAATATTTGAGGACTACAACAATACTACAAGTGATATTAACCTATCCTTTACTGGTGATGATGGTTTGTTTTCCACTTACTATTCTAAGATGTTTAAAAACATTGAAGAGGGAGGTAGATTGGTGGCATACTTTAAACTTTCAAGTGTAGACATAGAAAACCTAGACTTTAGAAAGCTAGTTTACATAGAAGCACCTAGCAAGGTTAAAGGTTATTACTTAATAGAAAAGGTTATAGATTTTAAGCCAATAGAGGAAGGATTGACAAAGGTTAGTTTATTTAAGTTTGAAAACTTAGGAAGCGTACCAATAGACCCTAACCAACAAGGGAATAATGATAACAATGGAGATAATGGAAATAACCCACCTACATTAAACCCTATTTACGTAGAAGATGGTGGTTTTTTAATTGAGGTAGGAATAGTAGATCCTGTAACGGGTAACATTGAATTAGTTTATTTATAGTATTATGGCAGAAAAGGTAATAGCGATTAAGATAGATGTACAGGGTACAGCCGATCAAAATAAGAAATTAGTAGGATTAGAAAAGAATCTAAAAAAGCTAAAGGATGAAAGAACAAAGTTAAATAAGGCTGTTAAGGATGGTGTAATATCTACTGACCAATACGCTAAAAGTATTGCTAAAGTTAACTTAGGATTAAAAGGTACTCAAAGGCAATTATTAGTTACTAGGCAGGAAATGCTAGGTATTGATGGTTTTACTACCAGGTTAGCTAAGTCTTTTGGTAGGCTAGGAACTTCTATAAGCGGTGCTTTTGTAGGTTTGTTTGCTATTCAGAAGTTCTTTTCTATAGTTCAGGATGGTATAGCAACTATTAAGGATTTCGAACAACAAATGGCAACTGTTAAAGCAATAACAGGAGCGACTGCAACGGAATTTATAGCGCTAGAAAAGTCTGCAAAAGATTTAGGTTCTACCACTCAGTTCACAGCTACAGAGGTTGGAAAACTACAGGAGGAATACGCAAAGTTAGGATTTACGACTAATCAAATATTAGCAGCATCAGAAGCTACATTAGAATTAGCAACCGCTACGGGTTCGGATTTAGCACAATCTGCTACGGTTGCTGCTGCAACTCTTAACGGGTTTGGCTTGGAAGCTAAAGATACTCAGAGAATTGTAGATGTAATGGCTAAATCTTTTACTAGCTCCGCTTTAGATTTAAGTAAGTTTGAAACTGCTATGAGTGCTGTAGCTCCTGTAGCTGCTGTAGTAGGTGTATCAGTAGAACAGGCAACCGCTGCTTTAGGTACTTTAACGGATGCAGGTTTTGATGCTAGTACGGCAGGAACGGCTTTAAGGAATATATTATTAGATACTCAAAAAGCAGGTTTAACAACAGCAGAAGCATTTAAGCAAATTAGAGAAAGCGCAGACCCTGCAACTACTGCATTAGATTTGTTTGGTAAACGTGGAGCAGCGGTTGGATTAACTTTAGCTAATAACGAAGAGAAAACAAAAGCCTTTGCATCTTCTTTAAATAATGCAGCAGGAAGTGCTAAGGCAATGGCTAATATAGTTGGTGATACTTTAGAGGGTGACTTAAAAAGGCTTTCATCAGTTTGGGAGGGGTTGATATTACAAACTTCTGAGGGTGACTTTTTCAGGGAAATTACGCAGTCTGCTACTGAGTTCCTTAGTACTATTTCTGATTTAACAAGTAATATACATGAAGAAAGTGATGCTTTAGAAGATCAAAGAATTAAGATAAATGTATTAGTAGGTCGTATAACATCTTTAAACGAGGGTACTGATGACAGAAAGAAATTAATAACAGAATTAAACGCTTTAAGTCCTACTTTCTTAAAAAACTTAGATCAAGAAAACCTATCTAATGAAGTTTTAGCTAAAAGATTAAAAGAAGTTAATAAAGAATTAGTTAATCAAATCTTAATAAAGAGAGAAGATGAAAAGTTAGCCGACAAGGCAGAGGATCAAGCTGATGCAGAAGTGGAAAAGCTTAACGCTGAAATTAGTTTAGAAAAACAATTACTAAGTATAAGAGAATCTAAATTCAAAGGAATTAGTAAGGAAATTTCTATAGGTAAAACTCAGATAGAACAGGCTAATGAGTTATTGAAAGTTTTAGATGAACAATCTATTAGAGTTAAATCACAAACTAGCTTTGGAGGTGTTGTTGAGTCTACTAACTTACAAGCTGATGCTGCTGATAGGCTTAGGACTTTATTAAGTAATTTATCTGTAAGAACTAAACAAGTTAATGAGCAGAACGAAGAAGCTAATGATATAGCTGCTAAAAGAGTGGATTTATTAAAACGTTTAGGGGTTGAGGAAAGTAAAACGGTAGAAACAAAGAAGAAAGAAGTTGTAGTTAATAAAGAATTGATAACAACAACTAAAACTTTATCAGCAGCAGAACAGAAAAAGATAAAAGCAGCTAAAACTTTAGAAGATAAAGAGAATGAAAGAAAGTTAAAAGAAGAAGAAAGGTTTATATCTAAAGTTGATAAAATAAGAAAACAATCATCATTACTAGCTATTGAAGATGAAAGAAAGCTGCAACTAGAAAAGTTAAGGATTCAAAAAGAAGCATTAGATGCAGAAGCTAAACTAAAGATAGGTAATAAAGTTAAGCAGGATAACGCACTACTTAGCCTTACAACTAGCTTTAACGCTAAAGAAACTGCAATAAATGCTAGTTTTGATGAAAAACAAAGGGTATTAGATGAAGCGGCTTTAGAGCAGACAGAAGCAGCTAAACAGAAAAAGATAGATGATATTGTATCTGTTGGTCAATTTGCCTTAACTGCTGCTACGGAATTAGTTAGCTCTATTGCTAGTATTGAGTTACAAACCGAAAGGGAAAAACTAGAGAAAGGTTTAATAACTGAAAAACAATTTGCAGTATTAAAATACGGTATAGAAAAGAAAGCTTTTGAAAGACAGAAGAAAATAGATATTACTCAAGCTATTATGAATGGTGCTTTAGGTGTAACTAAGGCTTTTGCACAATCGGGAGTATTAGGAGCTGTAACAGGTGCTATAGTTGCTGCATCTACAGCCGTACAAGTTGCTACCATATCTAAACAACAGTTTCCTAGTTCATTTGCAGAAGGTGGATATACTGGTGAAGGTTCAGGTAATCCTGATTCTAGTGGATTTAAACAGGCAGGTATAGTTCATGAAGGCGAATATGTAGTGCCTAAACACGTTCTAGGAACTCAGCAAGGTGCTAACTTAGTTGGTTCTTTGGAAGCTATGAGAAACAACCGCCCTAGTCCTAATGTAAGCGTAGGATTTGCTAATGGTGGTTTAGTAAGTGGAGGTAGTAATATAGATTTAGCAGACATGGAAAACAGAATAACAACAGCCGTGGTTAATAGTATAGGTTCAATTCCAGTTATAAACAATGCTACTGATACAATTAGCCAAGCTAATAAGGTAGTTAATGTAGAACTAGCTGCAACTTTTGGATAAACAAAGGTAAATAAACAGAAAAACTACCTACATAATAATAACGTAGGTAGTTTTTTAAGTTTTCTTTATATGTTACGTTTATCAAGTTAATAGTAACATTATTCTCTATTTATAACCGTTCTAAATAAAATTAGTATCTTTAGTAAATGCTTACTAAGTGGTTTGGAATAGTTAAAAATTTAGATGGTAATATAGTTGATAAATACACTAAGGCTAAAAGACTAAGTATATGCCAATCTTGCCCAAAGTATAGAAAAGACTTTAAACTACTATTTAAAACCATTCCTAATAAACCTCAATGTAGTAAGTGTAAATGTGCTATTAACGATAAAATAATATGGGAGAATGAAAAATGCCCTTTAAAAAGATGGACGTAAACGAAAACTTAAGAAACATTTCACAGCAGGAAAGAGATAACATAAAGTTAGCTGTAGAGAAAACATGGGCAAAGATGCGCCCCGATACAACAAGTCTAAACTATTTATACACTATGTTTACTAATAACGTAGATGAAACTTTTAAAGGAAACTGTAGCAGATGCAAAAAGCGAGTAATAACTTACTGGATGACGAGGTTAAAGAGTTGGGGGATGCGTTAACAAACACTTTATTTAGTGTAGTTAGTAAAGCTATTGATGTAAACCATGCTATTGTTATTCTTATAGAGCATGGTTTAATTAGTGATACTGCAATACGTAACCTTTCAATACTTAGAGATTTTGATATAGAGAACAAAAACCCATTAAATAAACAAATGAGTATCTACTATAATCTAAGTGTAAAATATGATTTATCAGTAACTCAATTAATAAGAGTTATAAAAAATAGAAAAGTTTAACTATATTTGTTAGGCAAGTCAATTTATAAATAGGATTAAATCGTAATAGTTAAGGGATGGTGTAAAAGCTATCCCTTTTTTTTGTCATTATATGGCTATTATGTTAAATAGACTTTATTAATATTTGCTACATATGAAGTGGTATAATATTAATAATTCAATTAATAACGCTTTATCAATTTCTATTGATGAGGAAATAGGTTCTTTTGGTGTTAATGCAAAAGATTTTATTGAAGAGGTTAAAACTTCTAAATCAAAAGATATTGAGTTAGTTATTAATAGCGGGGGCGGTTCTGTATTTGAAGCCTTTGCAATTTATGACTTCCTAAAAAATTCAAATCTAAATGTTTCTGTAAAAATTGAAGGAGTTGCTGCATCTGCTGCATCTGTTTTAGCTCTAGCAGGAGATTCTTTACCTACAATGACAGAAAATTCTGTTATTATGATCCATAACGCATGGATGCCAGTTATATCCATGCAAGGGATGAACTCAGAGGAAATTAGAGAGTTTCAGATAGAGTTAGAAAAAGATGCTAAGTTAATGGACTCTATTAATTTAAAGATAGCTAAGATTTACTCTAATGCAACTGGTTTAGACTTATCTAAAGTACAGGACATGATGAGTGAAACTACTTGGATATTCGCAGAAGAAGCTAAAGAGTTTGGATTTGTTAGTGAAGTTTTGGAAGGTAAAAAGATAGCAGCTTTTGCATCTGTGAAAGACCTATCTAAAATGGGGTATAAGAATATCCCTAAAAATTATGTAAATCAATTAAATAACGTGAATATGTCAGAAAAGGATGAAAAAGGTCTTTTGAAGGTTATCTCTAATTTCTTTGCATCTGCTGAGAAAGAAGTAGAAGCAACAAAAGAGGTTTTAGATGTAGATGCTTTGAAAGCTGAATTATCAGCAAGTATTAAAGCTGAATTATCTAAAGAAAATGAAGAATTGGCTAATAAAAATGCTGAATTAGAAGCAGAATTAGAAGCTAAGAAAGTTGAAGTGGTTGCTAAAGTTTCAGAAGTTGAAGCAGCAAAGAAAGAAGTTGAAAAAGCTAAATCTGCAAGAGAAGTAGTAGCATCTAAAGAAGATGTTATTGAATCTAAAAAAGTAGAAGAAGTTAAAGATGCTTTAGGAGATCACATTTTAAGTGTTTTCAAAAACTCAGGTTACATTAAATAATTATTAAAAACTTAAATTAAAAAAGAATGGCAAATTTTATTACAGAATCATTAAGTACTACTTATCAAGGTACTGATGTAGCAGGATTATTTTTCACTCCATCAGAAGGAAGTGATGACTTACAAGGAATTAGAGTAATGCCTAATGTTAAGGTAAAAACTCAAATGTATTTATCTTCACCTTTAACTAAAATAGTTAGAGCATATTCTACTTGTGGTTTTGCTGCAACTGGTGGTATTGTTGATGTTTCTAATAGAACATTAGAAGTAAAAAAATTAAAGGTTAACCTGGAGCAATGTGGTGATACTTTTTATGGTACTGTATTCGAAGAAGGGTATAACTCAGGTACTGCAATTGATGACTTAACTAACACTATTGTTGGTGAAATCGCTAGAAAATCAGTAGGTACGGCTATCGCTGATGATAATGGACGTTTAGCGTGGTTTGCTGCTACATCTGCTGCATCTGCTGACTACGATCAGTTTGATGGATTTGTACAATTATTTGTTACTGATTCTGCTGATTTAGGTCAGTATGTTGAAATGACTGCAATTACAGGTGTTGAAGACACTAATGGTGATTTAGTTGCTGATGGTGCTTATGAGCTTTTAAAATATGCTTACGAGAACCAAACTAAAGTACTTAGGCAAGTTGCTAAGAATGCAAAAGCGTTTAGAGTTACTTGTACTATCGAGGATAACTTAACTACTACTTATGAGCAGTTAGGAACAGGAAACAACTTAGGTTTATCAAGATTGATTGATGGACAAGGTAATTCCCAATTGATGTTTAGAGGGATTCCAGTAATTACAGTTACAGGATGGGATACTCAACTAGCTGATGCTGCTAACCCTAATTCTCAGACTTTAGGAATTGACATAGGTGCTAACATGATGGTTTATACTGCTAATGAAAACTTAGTAATCGGGTCTGATGTTAATGATCCTGAAGCTCAGTTAAAGTTTAGAAGTAATGACGATGATGATGAGTTATTAAAAATCATTGCTAAGTACAAAATGGGTACTCAGTTTGTATTTGGAGAATTAATTTCTTTCTATTACTAAAAACAAAAACCCCTGCCTATGGTGGGGGTATTTTTTAACTTATAAATTATATTAAAATGGCAGAAATTACAACAGACATACTAATTAGTTGTACTGATGAGAATAGAAGAGCAGGTATAAAAAGAATCTTTGTTATTAACAAGGATGATATTACAAGCTTTACAGAATCTACAGTAGCTACAGAATTTGCTTACACAGCGGTTACTTTAGCAGATACTGATGCGGTATGGTATGAAATTGAAGGAGAATTAGAAACTAAAAGCTATGGTTCTGAGGGGTCAAGAGAAAACGGTTCTATTTCTTATGAAACTACTTTAGAGGTATTTGCTCCAAAGATGGAGAAATTAAAAGCAGCAGGGATTAACAGTTATGTTGAATCTTGTGGTTTAGTAGTTATTTTTGAAACTTATAACAAATCAGGTGCAGAAAATGTATCTTTTGTTTTAGGTTGGGATGAAATCATGGGTAAAGATGCAGCGGTTGATGCAATTGCTAATGAAATTTTAGAAGCAGAATTACAAGGTCAGAATGGTTATACTGTTACTTTTGCAGGAAAACAAGCGCAGCCTTTAAGAGAGTTTGTAGGAAGTATTACAACTTTTTCTAGTGGTACTGTTGCTTTTGGTGCTTAATTGCTTATAGTGTGTGTATAGTTGCGAGTGCAACGAGGGGAGTTTAGTAGCTCCCCTTTTTTTATGCACTATTTTAACAGTATTGCAAAAAGTCATTCCGCTACGCTCCACGATCGCACAAGCTCTTTTGCAAAGGTGTTATAAATAATAAAATTATTCGCTTAGTCCTTCATTTAAACTTTCTGCAAATTTCTTTATTATTTGCTCTTTGGTTATTAAACCATCTTTTACGGCTTTCTGTATTGCGCCCCTTGGTAAATCTTCATCTTCTTTTCTATCATAATAAAGAAAGTCGGATACTAAATCTTCTATTGTATTTTCTATGTTTTCAATCATAATTTTTCAGTTTATAACATTATTTAAAAATCATTAAAACGCTTTTTACATTTAGCGTTAATGCAATAATACAAATTTAAAACTAATCAAACCTTATAAACCCCTTATTTAGAATCGTTCTAAATAGTTGTTTTTTTTTGTTATATTTAACCTATGAAGAAGTACGCAATTAAAAAGGCTTTCATAGGTAAGTTAATTACTGGGTCTGTTGGTGTTATTCCATTAACAGAAAAGACTAGCCAAAAAGACTTAATAAAGCTGTTTAAAGCAGGTTTTACTGATGTTGTAGAAGTAGTTGTAGAAGAAGCAGAAGATGAGCGAAAAGAAGAAGTTTAAAATACAAGGTAGCACCGCTAAAGTTAAAAGTGATCCTATCAGTACACCTATTATTAAAAGAGGTGACGAAGAAGATATAGATTCTACTTATAAATGGATTCCTTTTTTCCAAGATTCTAGCAACATTTACGTTAATGACTTAGCAAAACGTGCTAGAAGGTCAAGTACTCACAGCTCCATTATCAATCAAAAGATAACTTTTGCGGTTGGTAAAGGTTTTGTATTTAAAATTGATGGTAAAGAAGTAGATTATGATGAATTACCTGATGATTTAAAAGAATGGATTTCAGAGGTAAACCCTGAAGGAGATAGTTTAGCTGATGTTTTCCATGATTGGATGCAATCTTTTGTTATTACTGGTAATTGCTACCCTCATGTTAAAAAGTCGGGTGATTTCACAGCTTTATACAATGAAGATGCAACTACAGTAAGAAAATCTAAGGATAAAAAAAGAGCTTATATTTCTAACTTTTGGAGGGATATTAAACTAGGTACAGTTCCAACTATAGATACTCCTGTTAATTCAGATTTAAAGTTTTATAATAGAACAAGTCAAAAAGAGTATTTACTTCATGTGATGCGTAAGTTTCCTGAGTTTAACTACTATGGTTTACCTGATTATGTAGGTGCTTTAGATTGGATTGATATAGAGTACAGAATGAGTAAGTACAATATTGATAAATTTGATAATGGGTTTTTTCCTAGTGTACTTATGCAAATGTTCGGTGAAGTTCCTGATGGAATGACAGCTCAACAATATGTAGAAAAGATTAAGAAAACTTATACGGGTGAAGGTAATAACGATAAATTTATTATTGAGCTTTTAGATAGTCCTGAACAAGCTGCTATAATAAAAGAGTTTACAAGGGAGCGAGATGGTGAATTTTTAGATATAGGTGAAATGTCTACTAAAGCTATTATTGTAGCTCATAGAATAACACCCGCATTAGCAGGATTAGAAACGGCAGGAAAGTTAGGAGGTAACGAACAGATTAAACTAGAATATGACAAGTTTATGAATAGTGTTATTATCCCTGATTACCAAGAGCCATTATTGAAAGTATTAAACAGGATTATAAAAAGAGAAACTAATTTCTCTAATGTTGAGGTTAGTATTTTAAATGTTGCTCCTGTAGGTAATTCAGATAGAATAGATGTAAATGCTGTTACTACTATAAATGAGGGTAGGGAGATGGTAGGTTTAAAACCTTTAGAAGATGAAGCGGTAGGTAGCTTATTTATTAATCAAAATTCAGTAGCTAATATAGAAGTTACTGAAGATAAAAAAACAGAAGAGTAATGGCTTTTAATACTCCTATAATGACATCAATAGAGGTTAAGGATTTAGCTATTAATGATGCTGCATTCGATCAATCTTATTTTGATAATTATTTATTACCAACTCAAAGAAAATATCTTAGAGATGTGATAGGTAAAGATTTCTATAATGAACTTTTAACAGAAATTGCAGCAGATACATTAACCGCTGATAATGAAACTTTAGTAGATGACTTTATTAAACCTATGTTAGCTCATTATAATGTGTATGAAGTTTATTCTAAAATACACGTTCAATTAAGTAATCAAGGTTCTATAATTAATGATCCTGAATACGGAGCACAAGCTCAAAGCTTTGATTATTCACAAAGTAGGGATTTCTATATGAATAAGGCTGATTTTTGGCGTAAAGACATGATTGTTTTTATTGAAGATTCCAACGATGCAGACCCTACAACTTATCCTTTATTTGATGAGTGTAAAGATATTCAGCAAGTTAATAAGAAAGGTATAATCTTTTACGACTAAAAAATGGCGATAGTAATACATAAAAATATAGTTGACGGTGAAATTCACGTACCTAAAGGCTTTACCCCTGCGAATGATGGCGATTACTCATGGAAAAATGAGTTAGGGGAGTTAGAGTATCAGGATGAATTAGTTTTACCTTCTGCTTTAAACTTTGTAGATGCAAGTTTAGCACCTCCTACGGAAAGTACAGGAGATATATACGTGTTGTCTTTAGGTGGTTCTGTTCATGCTGATTGGGATAGTGTAAGCCTTAAAGATTGGGTGAGATATGATGGTACAACATGGAATAGTATAACACCTCAAAAGGCTAGTTTATGCTATGATAAAACCACAGACTTTCTACAGTATTATGATGGTTCTGCATGGGCATCTATGAAAGGTGGTATATCTAATGTGACATCAGCAGAAAAAGCAGCTTTAACACCTGCAACGGGTGAATTTGTTTACGATACTGATTTAGATAGTTTACAACGCTACAACGGTTCTGCATGGATAGATATTGCTAAAGGTTACGGTTTAGTTTCTGTAAGTCAATCACTAGGGCAACCCGTATTTTACACCGATTTAGCAACTGCATACGCTGCTGCATCTAGTGGTGATGTAGTTAAATTACATACTGACATAACAGAAAACGGTGATGTTGAAATAACTTTAACAGCGGGTGTTATATTGGATTTAAACAGTTATACATACACATTAAATACTACAGGAAATTCTCATGTCTTTGCAACAGCAGTAGGTTCAGGAACTTTTACAATTAAAAACGGAACAGTTTTAAAAATAGGTGGCGGTACTGGTTACGTTTTTAACATAACAGGAAGTTTACCCGTTTTAAAATTCACTAATACCATTTTTAACAGTTCAACTGGAAGGTGTTTATTTACAAAGGGGCAACTTACAGCCTTTGGTAGTAAGTTTTACGGTACATCTTCGGGTGATGGTAATTTTATAAACGGTTCATCGGGGTCTTATTGTTACGGTGGCGAATTTTACAACTTAGGAACAGGTGGTAATCAGTGTTACAATGCAGAAATGAAGTATAGCAGATGGGAAGCAATAAACGGCACGGGATGTGCTGTTACTGGTAAAGCCACTCATTGTGATTTCTATTCTGATTCAGGGAATGGATTAAACGCTTTAAGCGGTGCTTCTATCGTACATTGTTACGCGGAATCAAACACAGGAAGGGGTACAACATCAAGTACAGCAACTACCACCATATCCCACTTAGTATCAATAAGCAATACTAATATAGGTTTATACGCTAAAGGAATAAAAAGCCTTAGGCACTCTACAGGGATTTCAGGAGGTTCAAATTACGGAATACAGGCAGCATTAGAAACAAGCTTTTGTTATGCTGAAAGTCAAAGCGGTAGCGGTATGTCTACAGATACTGACGACATAACAGTCGATACTTGTACGGTAAAAGTAAAAAGCGGTACAGGTCATGGTATACAAAATAACGGGTTTAGAAATAGAATTTATAACTGTACAATTGAAGTTGCTAGTACAAGCGCGTATGGTATAGTACAAGGCGCAGCAGATGGTTATTATGTAGGTAATAAAGTGAAAGGAACTGTTGCGGGAACTAAAGGTAGATACGTTACAACAGGCGCTAACCTTTGGACAGATACGGCAGATGCACAAGGTAATTCAGCTAATTTATAATATTTAAAAAAAAGAAAATGAATAGTAATGTTTATCAATACGGAAATGACCCAATAACGGGGTTACCACGCCAATTAGTAAGAGATACGGCAGTAGTGCAGGAGGAAATGAACACAAACCCGCTGCCATGTGCTGTAGTGCATTTAAGACTACAAACGTACATAGCAGAAACTGGTGCAGTTGTAACTGATATAAGCGCAGGATATACAGTTAAGAAAGGTGATATTTCTTATGATGTTAACGGTAATCCTTTACCGAAGTATATTTACACCTATGTAGACGGTCAGTTAGTTGTAACGCCTGTTTTAGATGGTGAAGGAAACCCAGTACCTAGAAACAACGGTTACGAAAACATTATACTATTATCACAAATGCCTGTACCTTTTGATACGGTTTTAGATAATGGAATTAAGGAATATTATAACTTAGTTTAATATGAAAACAGAATCTATATTAGCTATAGTAGTGCCTTTAGTTGCCCTTCCTATAATTGGAATAATTAGTTTTTTTCTAAAAGGATTATTTAAAGACTTTAAAAAAGAAACGGTTTCTTTAGGGAATAAGATAGAGCGTTTAGATGTTAAGTTTAGTGATTTTCAACTAACAATACAAAAGATAGCTTTAACTTTAACGGCTGTTGAAAAGGATTTAGATAGAGCTAATGTAGGTTTAAATAAAACTAGTGAGTTAGCATTGAAAAACTCAGAATGTTTAAAAACTTTGGAACATAAATTTGAAGGCATTAGAAGTAACTTTGAATTAGTGGCTAATGAAAACGTAGAGCTTTCTTCTAAGGTTGTTAGATTAGAAAAGGACATAATAAAACTACAAGCTAAAAAATGAAACTAAGATTAGAGCGTACAACATTTACAGATAAGTCTACAATAGGAGAACTGTATTTAGATAATGATTTTATTTGCTATACATTGGAAGATGTTGTTAGATTACCTGGTGTTAAGGTTTATGGAGAAACTTGCATTCCTTACGGGCGGTATTCGGTTACTTTAAGTTGGTCTAATAGGTTTAAACAGTTAATGCCTTTAGTTTATAATAAACCTGATCTAAGCGTACAAGATGATAAGGGTGTACGTTTTGATGGTATTAGAATACACGCAGGTAATACAGCAAAGGATACGCATGGTTGCCCGTTGGTAGGTCTTAGTAAATCAAAAGATTTTGTAGGAAATTCTAGGGATGCTTATAAGTTATTAATGGATAAGTTAAAATATATAGATATTATTAAATTAGATATAGTTAAGGTATGAATAAATTAGTAGGAATAGCTGTAAAAGGTTTAGGTGGTTTCTTTATGAAAAAGGATTCAGGAAAGGATATAGTAAAAGGTGTTGAGGTTGTTAACAATTATAGACTAGATAAAAGAAAGATAAGCTTAGTTATTATTAGTATATTAGCTTTATTACTTGCGTTTGGTAAGATTGATGTAGAAACATTTATAGAATTATTTAACGAAGTAGAATAAGTTTCCATGCCTTTCTAGGCACGTTTTGTTTGTTTGTGTTTTGTTTTAGGGAAGGGGTCGTTACCTTCCCTATTTTTGTGCCTAATAAATTATTTTTAGTTTTATTTTTATAATATAGTTGTATAATAAGAATTTAATACTATCTTTGGTTTAACGAAAAACAAAATAAGCATTATTATGGAAAACTTTAGAGAAACATTAGCAAAGATTCAGACAGCAGAAAACACAATTTTTTCATGCACCTTTATTAAGAAAGATGGAAGTGTAAGAAAAATGTTATGCAGGTTAAATGTAAAGAAAGGTGTTAACGGTGTTGGTATGGCTTATGATCCAATTGAAAAAGGTTTAATACCTGTATGGGATTTACAAGCTAATGCTTTTAGAATGATTAATTTAAAAACGGTAACAGAATTAAGAATCAAAAAGGAGGAGCTAATTTAAGCTCTTCTTTTTATAAACTATAGAAAGATGGAAAATTTAAAAAATGAGATTTACAAAATAATGGATGCTAACCAAACAGGATTAAGAGGTAAAGAGTATTACGATTGTCCAAAGTGGGCATTACTTGAAAAAGATTTTGATGATGTAATAGAAGAAATAATAGAACTAATAAATAAAAACAAGTAAATTATGTGGATTAAGTTAGAAAATGAAAGTGTAAATTTTGATAATGTTACTAATTATCATATTGTTTCAGTACCTGAAAGAGGTAATGGAGGTAAACCTACAGGTGATTACAAGCACCACGTAGTTACTATTTCAACAAATAATGAAAGTGAAGAGTTTGGAGGTGTTAGGATTAAGTACGATACCTACGAAGAAGCAAAAGCGGTAATTAAAAAATTAGATAACATTTTAAAAGTAGTTGAATTATGAAAAAGTTAACATTGAATTATTTATTTATAGGTTTAGGTTTTACGCTTATATTACTAGGGTGGTTTATTAGTTCTGTTTATTATGAAGTAGCTGTTAATTTATACTTTGCAATTGTATTGCTTTCTATGGTTGTTTTAACGGTTCTTATACCGCTTCTAAGGTGGTTGTTTTGTAATGTCAGTAAAACGTATACTATTAAAAAAGGGGGTCATTACTCAGGGTTTAGATTTAAGCCTTTTATTAAAAAATCCAGTCAATCGGTAGATGTTACTTTTCATGAAGGATGTAATACATACGAGAAAGGAAACGATCAATTAAACGAGCAGATTAATAAGCTTTTTGGCTTTGGTGATATACTACACCACAACAACTCAGATAGAATAGGATGGAGATATAACAACTTAACAAAAAAGATAGACTTATTTAATTATAGATATGTTTATGGAGAATTAAAAGTAGTTGGTATTGGTGATGTTCTTATAGGTCAAAAGATCAGGATAGACTTAAAAAGTAGTACTTACTGGTTTGGTGTTAATCGCTTTCCTTACTTTGGCGGTAAAGCTGTAGCTCCTAATGATGTTAAAATAACACTAACTTTTAAATAATATTATTTTAATAGCGTGGTATTAAGAATTTATTACTATATTTGTACCACAACGAACAAAAACAACGATATGAAAACTTCAGCAGTAGTAAAGGAAATCTTTTTAGCAGACTTAGAAACTAAAAACTTCAAATGTTATTTTGACATAGACGATTCAAAAGTAGATGTATTTAGTAATGGTCATTTATATAGTGTATGTATTGATTTCGAGTATGAAATTAACGCTACTTTAGAAAGTGATAATGGTACTGGTTATAATGTAGAAACTATATTTACTGCTGTTGATATTGTATTCTTTGATTCTACAGGTGATGAGGTTGCAATAAACGCTAAAGGTAGTGATTTAAGAGAGTTTAGGGATTTTTTATCTATCAGGTTTGAAGATTATGTAAACGATAATAAAATATATGACAATGAATAAACAAAAGTTAAGTGACTTCCTGCTAGAAACTGGTGGGAAGTCTAACAAGGGTATAGCTGATTCTATAAGAGATGTAAAAGGCTTAAAAAATCCACATGATAACGTAGTTATATTTCAAGAAAAGCGTAGTATATGCGCTACGGCTGAAAAGCTACAAAACATAATAAGAGCATTTGATAAAGATGCAGTACTAACGATTAAAACAAAAAAAGGACAATGGAAGGGTTAAGTAAAAAATTAGAAGCTAAGAATATTGATTTTAAGGTTAAGCAGTTAATTAAAGTTGGCGTGAAAGTAAAAGCTTTATTATTAGCTTATAAAGATGCTAGGGTTGATATGTCTATACTTGATGAGGTTGCAGGTGTTGGTAATTGGCAAAATGACTATAAAAGAGATACTAAAGGAGTTTTACAGGGTGGTATAGCTGTTAAGTTTGGAAGTGAGTGGGTTTGGAAGTGGTCAAACGGTACTGAATCAGCAATGGAAAAAGAAAAAGGTGAATATTCTGATGCTTTTAAAAGAGCAGGTTTTATGTGGGGTATCGGTAGGCATTTATATGACTTTCCTAATTTATTTATTGACTTGAAAGATGATGAATATTACGATAAGCAAGGTAAGCCAACAGCTAGTAATAAATTAAGACCTAATGACTGGAATTGGTTTATAGATTATGAAAAAGGCATAATAGGAGCTAGAGATAAAAAAGGTGATGTAAGAGTTAATGAAAAAATTAAGTAATTATGGCTTATAGTAATAGTGAAGAGTATGCAGGTGAATGGATGATTACAATAATGGAAAATCTATTACGTACATCTTCAATACCACAGGAAGAAGTAGAAGAGGTTGAAAGGTATATGTTTGATACTACGTTAACAGTTGAAAAGGCTAACGAAATAATGGACTACCTAAAAGCTAATCAGACTAGAGGTAAAACTTTAGATGTAGATTTTGATGAAAGAATGAAAAGAGTTTAACAATTAAATAAAGTAGATTATGTTTGAAATTAATGGAAGAATTAAAGTAGTTAATGATACAGTTGTTGTTAGTGAAAAGTTTAAAAAAAGAGAGTTTGTTATTACTGATGAAACAAGCCAGTATCCACAGGATATTCTAATGCAGCTTACACAGGATAATGTAGATAAGATGAATGGAGTTAAGGTTGGTGATGTACTTACTGTTAAATTTAATTTACGTGGTCGCGAATGGGTAAACCCTGAAGGAGTTTCTAAGTATTTTAACAGCCTTGATTGTTGGTTTGTTCAAAAAGGTGAAGCAACTGCAAAACCTTCTGCTCCTGCTATGGAAGTTAGTAATGATGTAAATGATGATCTCCCCTTTTAATGGAAGTTAAGGAATTAGATAAGTTAATAAAGGATATAGGAGCTGTAATAAGCTTCTATTCCTGTTTAGCTGAGGACTTTAAAGATATAAATAGACTTATATCAGGTAAACGTAAATTAGTAGGCTATTCATTTAGATTTGCTGAGTTAGTAGGTAATGCTTTAGAAAGTTATAATAACTCTTATGCAGATAGAAAACATAAAGAAGCTGAAAAGAAGTTAGAGTATATTAAAACTGGTGATTCAGTTGCTAAAGCAGAACTACAAACCGAGTTAATAACTTATAAGCTACGAGTAGAAGAGGGTAAAAGTGAAGCTTTATATAGAAAGGTTAAAAGCCAATTCGATACTATTAGAGATACTATTAATTCAATGACTCAGGACATAAGCACATTAAAACAGGAAATTAACGATACTAAAAATTTAACATAATGAAAAGAAACCCGTTTGAAAGGTTTTTAGGTAAAGAAGATTTACTACAAAGAGCCGTTATAGAATATTGTGAGCTTCAATATAATGTTACTCCTATTTGCATGGGTACTGAGGGTAAAAAATCAGCATTTGAGCAATTTAAGTTTAAATGGATGGGAGGTAGGAAAGGAGTTAGTGACTTGTTTATACCTAAAGCTAATTTACAGTTTAGCGGTTTGTTTATTGAATTAAAAAAAGAAGGTGCTAAGATTTGGAAAAAAGATGGTACTTTATACGCTTCTAATAAAGATCACCACCAAAGGCAATTAGATTTTATTGATGAAATGAATGCAGCTAATTATTTTTCTCAACTATGCATAGGGTTTGATGAAACAAAAGAGGTTATAGATTACTATATGAATATTAGCTAACCTATTTAGAATCATTTTAAATAACAAGTAATTAGAGGGTAGATTAATTTTTACCCTTTTTTTATGCGCTTATATTAAAAAGTTATTACTATATTTGAAAAACAAACAACGAAATGATATGGACATCTACGAAAAACTACAGAAAATTGAAGCCAACATATATAACCTTAGTGTTAGTATAAAGGCTTTATGGGTTAATCCTTCACCTTACTATCAGGCATTCGATAAGCAGGAAGAGTTAAAACACGTAATAGAGATTAAACAAAAATCTTTAGCGTATTGGAAAAGGAGATTTAATAGAGAATTACAAACAATTAAAAAATACTAAGATGAAAGATGATTCTGGAAAGTGTTTTTATGATATAGCAAACATATTTATACCTGTTGTAAAGAATAAAAAAGTAAAAAATTCAGATAGATTATATATCTATAAAAGAGATGGATTCAAGTGTTTAAAATGCAAAAAGAAATCTCCGCTATCGATAGACCATATTTTACCAGTATCAAAAGGAGGTTTATTTAATATTGAAAATTACCAAACACTTTGTAGAAAGTGTAATAGTGAAAAAGGAAGTAGTAAAATAGATTATAGACAATTAAAACTAAATAAGATGAATAAAGAGCAATTAATAGAAAAGCTAGAAAGAAACCTAATGATTTTTAGCGCTAGTCTAGTAGCTTATGGGGAAACTTTAAGTACTGATGGTTCAAAAGATATAGGTGTTATGTTAGGAGTTCCTAGAATGGAAAGCATATTAACAGAAGCTTATGAGAAACTAGAGCAAGAAATAGAAACTTTAAAACTAGAATTATGAAAGCACAAGAATTGAGAATAGGAAATTTCGTCAACTATATTGAAAAAATATACGAAGGACAAAAAGATCAAGTCGTTAAAATAATAGCTATTACACAAAACTATTTAAAAGACGACACGAATAAAAATACCATCGTCAGTGAAGTTGAAGCCTATAAACCCATACCATTAACTGAAGAGCGGTTGTTGAAGTTTGGAGCGAAAGAACAGATTATTGATGAATGTGGAGGTAAGAATAGAAAAGATGTAAAGGCGTTATTTTTAAAGTACCAAAAAGGATTAAACTTGATGTTTATTGATGGTAAGATGTTTTACGGGTCGTTAGAGATTAAACACGTACACCAATTACAAAACCTTTACTTTTCACTTACAGGAGAGGAATTAACTTTAAAACTAGAATTATGAAAGCGTATAATTTTGTAGGATTAACAAGTACTGAACAGGTTAAATTTATAACAGAAAAAGAATTTAGCTTAACAGATTTAAGAAAGTATGTATGTGAGCACTTTCAAATAAATGTAGATCAGTTTTTTTCAAGGGATAGAAGTTTATCCTATGCTCGTGAAATGTTTCTATACTTAGTTTTTGAAAAGATTAGGGATAAGGATATAAATTATATGTCTAGCCTACCTAGTTTATTATCTACATACACTAGAAGAGATAGAACAAACTGCTTACACTTTAAAAGAATGTTTGAAAACGAGAATCATTTATATGATACTAGAATATTTAACGGTGTAAAATTTAAAGACCATTACAATAAATTATTAAACAACATTAAAACCTTATCATTATGAATCAATATTTATTAACTGAGAACGATTTAAAAGACTTTGCTGAGGGCATAGAGTCATTTGGAATAGAAACTGCCTTAAAAGTGCTTAAAAGTAGGTTTAACCCAGATATTGAAAGTATAACACTTGCTGAAATAATGAATTTAGTAACAAAAGTGACTAATGTAAGTATTGAGCAGCTTAAAAGTAGTTCCAGGTTACAGGAAATTGTAAACGCTCGGCATATCTTCTGTTATATTGCAAAGAATAATGTAGTGTGTATTCTAAGTAAGATTAGTGATATGGTTAATAGAAACCACGCAACAGCTATACATTCAATTAAGGTAGTTGAAAATGCTTTAGATCAGGGGTATTTTGAGTTTTGCAACCCAGTAGAAGTAATTCAAAAAATAATTAATAGAAAAAAAGAGGAAGAAAATAAGGAAGAAATTAGTATTATTGAAAATTTTAAAGTATAATTGTAATATGAAGGGTTTTATTAGTGTAAAAGATTACGCGGATAAAGAGCAAATATCTGTACAGGCTGTTTATCAAAGGATAGCTAAAAATACTGTTACTTATGAAAAAGTAGGTAAGGTATTTCTGATTAAAGAAAAATAGTTTTTTTTATTAACAATGTTTAAAATTTTAAAGTTATGATTATTATTGACAAGAGTATTACGGTAGATAATGGAGTTCAAAAACAGCTTTCATGGTGTGAAATGTATGGTAAGTTTTACTTATCTATTAGCTGTGATCCTGCTGATTCTTCTATTTATTTACATAAAGAGGAAGCTATCTTCTTAATTGAAGAGTTAACTAATTTTGTAAACAATAAAGAAAAGTAATAAAATGGCTAGACCTAGTAGAAATGATGTAGACTATTTTCCTTTCATGTGTAAAGAAGGGAAAGCTATGTTTTGTATTGAAGAGAAATATGGTAATGATGGTTTTGCTGCTTGGATTAAAATACTAAGATCTTTAGCTACTACAAATTTTCATTATATAAATTTATCAGATCCTTCTGAAAAAATGTTTTTAAGTGCTAAGTGCAAAATAAGTGAAAATGTTTTAGATGGTATAATAACAGACCTTTGTAATTTAGGTGAATTTGATAAAGAATTATGGGAAAACTATTCTGTTATTTACTCAGAAAAATTCATAGAAAGTGTAAGAGATGCTTATTCAAAAAGAAATAATAACCCTTTAGATAAAAACGAATTAAGTGAACATTTAGGGCTTTTAGGGGTGAATAAACCTATTAAAAGTACACCTAAACACAGTAAAGAACCACTTAAAGGGGTCGAAAACCCACAAAGTAAAAAAGAGTATACTATAGTAAAGGAAAGTATAGAAGAAAATAATAAGATTTTACCTTTAAAAGTTAATCCTAATAAAGTAAATGAAGTCTTAAAAATGTTTGATGAAACTAATTTCGAGCAAAAAGAAAGAATTTATAAAACTAATAAGGAGAATATTAGAATAAAATTATTAGAGTTCTTAGAAACAGAAAGCTTAAACGATACTTTTGTTAATAAACCATTAGGAAATGTAATAAAACATTTTTTTAACTGGTTACAGTATAGTAAACCTAGAGAGGTAGTTTCAAAAGATAACAGCGTTCCTAGTTGGATTACTGATAAAAGATAAATTCTTTCCTAAAAAAAAATAACAATATTATGGATAATAAAGCTTTGGCGAAATCTTTTAATAAGCCGTTTGATGCTTTTGAAGGATTAGAAGAAATAAGATTAGGGAAAGTTCAGCAGGGTTTAGGGATTGGTGTAGATGCTTGGGATAACTTTATTAGATGGAAAGATGGGCAGTTTAACATGGTTAACGGGCATGATAACGTAGGTAAAACTGATGTTATTCTATGGTACTTTGTTAACATGGCTAAGAAGCATAACAAAACGTTTAACATCTTTTGTAGTGAAAATACACTTAGAAGCCAAGTATTTAAACTATTCAACTTTTGGACGGGCAGAAGGATGGATAAAGATTTTAGTAAGGATGAAGCAGGGTATAGACGAACTTTAAACGAAATTACAGATTGTTTTAGTTTTATTCCTACAAACAGAAAATACACTGCTAATCATATTTTAGACATAGCTGCTACTAACAATTGTGATGGTTTACTAATTGATCCGTTTAATTCGTTGATGGTAGAAACTGGAAACAAGCACCAGGAAGATTATAACATCTGCTCAGATATTAGATTATTCTGTGATAGCACAAGTACAACTACTTTTGTAAATGCTCACTTAGTCACTCAGGCAGCAAGGAACGTTTACCCTAAAGATCATGATTACGAAGGACATTTAAAACCACCTGAAAAAGCTGATACTGAGGGAGGGCAAAAGTTCGCGAATAGAGCTGATGATTTTTGGAGCAATCACAGAATGACTCAACATAGTGAACGGTGGAAGATTGCAGAAGTACACGTTAGAAAGGTAAAAGAAACTATAACGGGTGGAGGTGTAACGCCTAGGGAAGCACCAATAGAAATGGTATGGGATGATTACACTAAGTACAGAATAGGAGGTATTAACCCATTACAAGAAACTTATACAGGTGTTGGTGTTAATGAGCTAGAAGATATTGAGAATCAGGTTAGGTTAGAAAAGTCTGAAGCACATAGTAGAATGAGTAAACAAAGCTATGGAGCTACTGAGGAAATAGAAAAAGATGAGTTTGAAGATGATGAAATCCCTTTTTAATTTAAAGATATGATTGTAAATATTATAAAAGAGTATGGTAGCCTTGTAGATTTAAGTGTTAAAATGTATGCTCAAACATCTATAACCTGTATCAAAGCTTATACGCTTGTAATACAACGTAAGTTTAAAAAGCAGGGTGTTGATAACAACCTAAGTAGGCTAGTGGATGATACTATGAAAGATATGGCTGATATTGAGCTATACATAGGAATGTTACAAAGTGAGGTATCACAATGGCAGTCAAGACATAGAGAGTTTACCACTTGTGAGCTAGGATTAAGGCAAAGGATTTTAGACTTAGAGCAAGAAATAAGAGAAAATAATTATAAAGTGTAGTATATTAGAATTTTATTACTATATTTGATTTAACGAAAAACAAAAAAAAGTAAATTATGAATATTTTAGAAGAAGCAAACGAGATTGTTAATAATAGGTCTGAAGAGAAAGAAAGGCAGTACGGAGCTTTTAGCGAGTCAATGGGTAAAGCTGCTAGAGTGGCTTCTGAATTATGCAATAAAGAAATAACAACAGAGGATTTTTATAAATGTATGTTAGCTTTAAAGATAAGCAGAATGGCATATAATTTAAAAGAAGATACTTTACTAGATGCTGTCGCATATATAGCTGGATTAAATAACTTTAACAAAGAATAGTATGCACTTTGAACAAGATTACAAAAAAATAATTATGCGTTGTTTATTAGATGGTAGCATAAAAAAAAATAGAAACGGGCTTACAAAATATCTTTTTGCTGAAACTTTAAAAATAGACCTTAACAAAGGTTTCCCTATAGTCACAGGTAAAAAGATATTTTTTGAAAAAGCATTAGGTGAGTTTTTATGGATATGGGGTGGTTATACAGACGTTAGCTTTTTACATAAATACGGAGTAAAATGGTGGGATGATTACGCTAAAAATGGTAATGTTAATAAATCTTATGGGCATCAAGTTAAAAACTTTGGCAAAGGAACAGACCAAATAGAATATGCAGCTAATGAATTATTAAACTCATCGAGAAGAGCTGTTGTTACTCTATGGAATCCTGAAGAGTTAAAAGAACAAGTCTTACCATGTTGCTATACTCAATTAATTTACAGTAGAGATAACGATAAGTTAAATTTACAAGTTACTTTTAGATCATCAGATTTATTTTTAGGTTTACCGTATGATGTTTGTGTGTTATCATTGTTTCTTATTAGCATGGCTAAAAAAACAGACTTAAAACCTGATAAATTAAGTTTAACATTAACGGATGCACATATTTACGAAGAGCATAAAGAACAAGCAGTTGAATATTATCACACGCCTAATTATACACTACCTAGATTAGAGGGTAAAGATTTAAAAGATTACAAACACGGAAAATTAATAAAAGCAAAGTTAATATTATGATTTTAGAAAAAGAATTACAACCAGTAAGAGAGTGGGCAGAAAGCAAAGGAATTTTTGACAAAGGAGACCCGAAGACTCAAACTTTAAAACTTATAGAAGAGGCTGGGGAGTTATCTAAAGCAATTTTAAACGATGATAAACCAGAGATAATTGATGCTTTAGGTGACTGTACAATAGTTTTAGTAAACCTAGCTAAGTTGTGTGGTTATGATTTAGAAGACTGTGTTAATACAGCTTATAATGTAATAGCTAAAAGAACTGGCAAAATGGAAAATGGAACCTTTATAAAAGATAAATAAAATGCTAAATAGAAAATACAAAGCTAAAATATTATTAGGAGATAAATCATTAAATCAGAGAACAGGGGAATTAGGCGAAGCTATATTCAAATATTGGTTTGGTAATAATTTCAATGATGAGTTTTTGCATAAACAAAAAGCTGATAGAGACTATCAAGGTATAGATTTTGCAGACGAGAAAGGTTATACTTATCAAGTTAAAGCGACTAGAGGTAGGTCTTATACTTTTAATTGTGTTAAAGAGCATATAACAGGGTATAGTACTGCTGATTTTTACGTTTTTATTCAAATCAAAGGTGTTAGCGCTTATATTGAAGATTTCTATAGTAAAGATTATATTGAAAAGAACGTAGTTAATAGTTACACCAATGGTAATTGTTTTATATACGCTAAGGATTTGCAACAACAAGAGTTAGAATTGAGTAAATAAACGAGCAAATGACAAAGGGACAATTAACAACGGAAAGTAATATACTACTAGCTTTATTTAGAGCAACTGTAGAGCAGTCAAGTTTTTTAAACGGTCAGTTAAACCAAAAGCCAAAGCAAGTTTTTAACGTATGGCAGAAACAAGGTTATGAGCTGCTAGACCAGTTAGAGAAAAGAAACATAGCTAACGAGGAATACTACGAAGCTATAACCGATGTAATACATAATATTATAAAGGGTATAAGGGATGAAAGTAATAATGTACATGATAGCGTACAAAAAGATTAATGCTACAACTAAACAATGTTATTAACGAATTAAAGAGATGAACAAAATGGATAAAAAAACAATGACTTTAAAATGCTTTATTCCTAATAATGCAAAAACAGATGCTTTTGATAATTTAGATATTAAAGACACTATAATTTTAATAGATACACATGATGAAAGCAAAGTTAATAATGTTGTTTTAGATGCTGTTATAAAATGCGATTGTGAACTAGAAAGGTACGAACGGGCAAAAATGGAATTAGATTATAATAAGTGTATGGACTGTAAAAAAGAAATACAATAGTTTTTTATAACGTTTTGGCTATGATTTGCCTTAACACCTAAGAACTTAAAAGTATATTATAAACTTAACAAGAGGTTAATTATAGCCCTTGTTAGCAAATCGTTAATAATGGATATAGAAAAAGAATTTGAAGAACTAAGACAGCTCATAATTGATACTTATATTGAAAATGAGCAGAATGTAATGGATAAAGCATTAGAAAAACTAGAGAAGATAAAAAAAGAAGTAGGAGCATAATGTTTGCTAATGGATAAAGCTAAAAATAAGCATAGCGACCGAAGGTTATTTTTTAGGTTGTGTTATGCACCATTAATTTAGACAAGATAATTATGAAAACAGATATAGAAATAAGAGATAAACTAATGAGTTTAACTACAAATAATGAAAGAAGAAAACTTTTATTTGAATGGGTTAAAACTGGGGTAGTAAACTTCAAACAATTCAATGCACTTATTTATTATTGTGCATAATGTTAAGAATAAAAATCTACGCAGTTGTTTTTATACTGTGTTATAAACTGATGGAGATATGAAAAAATTTGTTAACGCTTCAAACATTGTTGAGGCAGGTATTTTAGAACCTTACATAAACTCAGGAGAAAGTTGGGATCCAACACCTTCTCGAAAATGGAGTTTAGTACTTGTAACTAATGCTGTTATTGATGGATTCCCTTATAGAATAGAAAAGGAATACGAAACCAAAGAAGAGTGCGAAGAAATATTATTAAAGATGAACTTAATTTGTTTATAACATGAAAGCAAAACGCTGCCTTTTTCAGGTGGCTTTTGCTGCTTGTTAAAAGCCGTTTTAATGGCTTGTTTTTTTTTAGTATATTAGTACTGTGGTTAATATGGATTATGAAGATATAGCGCAGTTGTTAGTAGCTTGTTACGGGGTGTTTGATAGGTTTATATTAGTACGAAGAAAAGTTAATAGATTAGAGCAAAGAATAATAGAATTAGAAACAAATGAATATCATAAAAGCTCAACAACTAACTAAAGGTGATACCTTTTATCCAGTAAGAAAGGATAAGGAGTATTACAAGGTGATAAGTAAAGATGGTACTTTTATTCAAAGCAGAATAGATGGTAGTAGTATTACTTATTATTGGTTACATAGTGAGGAAGTTGTTTTAGTTAGTAGAGAGTTATTAGGATTAGATTTTAAATACGGTAAGTATGGCAAAGAAAGTAGGTAGACCATCAAAGATAGATAAGTTTATAGAGGTGTCTAAAGATGTACTTTTTAGAGAGAATTTAATGCTTCTTACTGATGAGGAATTAGTATTCTTAATTAATGAGGAATTAGATACTAAAGATAGAATAGCACAAATAACCTTTAGAAAGTGGAAATCAGGAGATTACAGCGAATTAGGGGAAACTGGAAAAGAATTTTTATCTCTTATAAAAAGAGCGTTGCTAAAACAAAAGGAAAGTTTATTTAAAAAGTTTGCAGAAGATGATAGAGCATGGCAAAGATGGGCGTGGATTATAGAACGTAAATTTAAAGAATGGAACTTAAAACAGATTACAGAAAACTTTAGTAAAGAAGTAGTTGTAAATGTTGATACCGAAATAGAATATTCTAAATTTGATGAAGAAACAATTAGAGGACTTATTAAAGGGCTTGGATCTAACGAAGCTTAAAGCCGAGTTATACCGTAAATCATTTTATGAATTTAGTTTAGAAGCTTTTAAAACATTACACAACGGGCAAGAGCTTACACCTAACTGGCATATTAAACTATTATGTGATAGGTTACAGGTAGAAGCAGAAAGAATAGTTAATGGAGGTGAAAGAACAAAGCACTTATTAATTAACGTTCCACCTAGAACATTAAAGAGTGAATTGGTAAACGTATTTTTTTCTGTTTACTGTTGGATACTAAAAGACTCTATACAGTTTATAAGCTCTTCCTATAGTGCTAGTTTATCAATTGTGTTATCTACTCAGTCCAGGAGGTTAATAGAAAGCGATTGGTTTAGGTTGCACTTTCCTGATGTGCATTTATCAAAAGATGAAAACACTAAATCAAGGTTTACTACTCCTAATGGAGGTTTAAGATATTCTACTTCTACAGGTGGAACGATAACAGGAATGGGTGGAGATATAATAGTTATTGATGACCCACAAAACCCACAGTTAGCAAGATCAGAAGTAGAAAGAGAAAATGCCAATAGGTTTTTTAATGAAACATTACGTAGTAGGCTTAATAATCCTGATAAGGGTGTTTTTATTGTTATAATGCAAAGGTTACACGAGAATGATTTAACAGGAATGTTACTAAGTAAAGAGCCTAACAACTGGGAACATATTTGTTTACCTGCTGAGTTATCAGATAACGTACTTCCTATTGAGTTAAATAAGTTTTATGTTGATGGTTTACTATTTCCACAAAGATTATCTAAAAGTGTATTAGATGGCTTTAAAACTGGTTTAGGTAGTTACGGTTATTCGGGTCAATACTCACAACTTCCTTCACCTAGTGAGGGTGGTATATTTAAAGGTCAATGGTTTAACATTATTAAACAGCTTCCTGCTGGGTTATTGATGGATAGTTTAAAGTGGGATTACTATTTAGATACTGCTTATACTAATAAACAGGAAAATGATGCTACTGCTATGTTAGCCTGTGCTTTTCATAACAATGAGCTTTATATTAGAGATGTTAGAGCTGTGCGTATGGAGTTTCCCGAACTTATAAAAGAGATTCAACTATTTACAAGTATTAACGGTTACACCAATAGAAGCCGTATTTATGTAGAACCTAAAGCGAGTGGGAAAAGTATTGTACAAATGCTTAAAAGAAGTACAGGGTTAAATATAATGGAGGACAAGCCACCAACACAAGACAAGATTAGTAGAGCTAGTAGTGTATCTGCATTTGTTGAATCAGGTAGAGTTAATTTATTAGACGGTAGATATATAGATGGTTTCTTAAATGAGCTTAAAGCCTTTCCTAATGGGTCGCATGATGACCAAGTTGATATCCTAATAATGGCTATTGATAAGAATACCAACAGACGTAAGAAAATTAGAGCGATTGGATAAATAAATTAAAATAATTCCAATAATAGTTTTTTATTACAAATGTTAGAACTATATTCGTAGTGCGATAACGCAGTAACTATTAAAATACAAATTATGACACTAGATAAAACAAACTTCGACTACATCAAGGAAATGATAAACAACAAAGAAAGCATTAATAGTTTAAAAGGATTTTGTAAAGGTTTTGGATTTGATACTGAAAGTTATTCTTCGCCAGTACATATTTCAGAAGATAAGATTTCTGTAACGTATAGAAGAAATACTTGCTATGTAACTTACAATCATTCAAATATACACGGAACTACTTACTTTAATAACATTAAGTAATTTAACGTTAGCAGCGTAGTTATTTCACAACTTAAAAAAAAACGACATGGACGCAAAAGGATCAATTTTTTATTTAGAAGGATTAAAATTAGAAATAGACTACTCTTATGACTTATCAGAAGATGGTGGTTTAGAAGTTTGCCCAGTACAGGGAGGTATAACAGAGATTGATAAGGTTATATGTAACGGGAAAGATATTACTGATTTACTAAAGAGAGTTTCTAATGATGATACTTTAGAGTACTTAATAGAAGCAATGGAGGAAGAAATTAGCGATAGATATTAATATTAAAAACAAACGGCATGATTGATATTAAAGTAGGCGACAAATTAACTAGGGATTGTTATTCAGAAGAATATTTTGTAGAAGTTCTTTGTATTGGTGATAATACTTTCTACGGTAGAGATTTTTATAACATAGAGTCTTCTATAGATTTCGATAGTGGATGGAAACACTACAAAGATGAGGTGACAAAAGATTTAGAAGGTGTTTTTAAGTTTTACGAGGTTTTAAAGCAATCTGATAGAATATATGTAAAACCTTTATTAGGTAATCAGTCAGCGTTTGACCATAATAAAGGTTTCGATTCAGATACGTTTGAAACAATAACAGAAAAAGAAGCGATTGAAAGAGGGTTAAAAGTATGATTAAGCACTTATTAATACTTTCAATCTTAATCTTTGCTTCCTGTAAAAAAGAGGAAATTCCAGAGGAACGGAAAAAACTAGGTAAGGTTGATGTGATCCGAACGGATACGGAAAAATGCGGTTATAGTGTTGTAATTGAAACTAATAAATAACGAGTTATGTGTTGCGTGTAATTATTTTTAATATTTTTACGTTTTTTCTTTGCGGAAGTAAAAAAGAGTTGTATCTTTACATCAGTAACAAACAAAAACACAACGAAATGACAACTTTATACATTGATACGAAAAACTTAATATTTGAATACGTGGCTACTCATAGAGGTGGGTTAAACGGAGCAGAAGTAAAAAGAGAATCAGCTTCAATTGCTAAAAGCGTAAAGGCTTATGGTTTAGAAAATGAGGTTGAACATTTAAAAAATGTTTATAAAGCTAAAGAAGTGATTTTTTGTGAATTAATATAAATAAAAAACAATGCAAAGAAAAACTGTAATAATAGTAGTAGACGAGGGGCAATACGCCCTTTGTTTTGGCAACTTAAAAAAGGCTTGCAACGCTTACGGTTGGGTTTACAATACCATCGTGCAAAAGAAACTACCGTTAATAATTGACGGGTTGAAAGTTCAGCGGGTGGAGTTTAAATAGTTACACATAACAACCGTATAACTGTAATACTAAAAGAGTATAAATCGGACGGTTTACCAATAGCAAAAAAGATTCTTAAAAAGTTGAGCGTGTCCAAAGCGCGTTTTTTTGTTCCGACTGTGGGTTTTAACGAACACCTAATAGAAGTAACAGTTAATTGGGATACTCTTTTTTTTATTATATTAGCAAAAAAACCCTAATGAGTAATAAGATTAGAGTAAGGTTAAGTAAGTCAGAAGCTGAGTACCTAGATTTAAAAGTTAAGACAAACGACAAGGGAAGGAGTCAGGCAAGGTACTATATTTCTGAGGAGCAACATGAAGAGATAACAAAGATCAGAACAACACCTAACAAAAGGAAGTTTGTAGAAACAATTAAGAAGCTTGATAAGAAAGGCAACGTAATATCCAGTACTGAGAAGCTGCAAAGTAAACCTATAGATGTCCCTGATAACTTTGAGGTTATTAAGGTTAGTACATCAAAGACTACAGGGATGCAATGGGTGCAGTACGCACCAAAGAAGGTTGAGAAGGGTGATATTGAAGAGCATAACTATTTCAAGGTTAGAGATTCTTTAATTGAAGAAATGAAACTTTACGCGCCTGTTTATCCAAAGGTTGAGTATTTAGATGCTAAAGAATCACATTGTCTAGTGTTTGACCCTGCTGATATTCATATCGGTAAAATAGCATCATCTTTTGAAACTGGTGAAGATTATAATTCACAGATAGCAGTTAATAGAGTTATGAATGGATTAAAAGGTATTTTAAGTAAGTCTAAAGGATTTAGTTTTGATAAGGTTATATTTGTAGCAGGTAATGATATTTTACACGTAGATTCGCCTAATAACACCACTACAAGCGGTACAAGGCAAGATGTAGATGGTATGTGGTATGATTCATTCTTAATGGCTAAGAAGTTATTAGTAGATGTTATTGAATTATTAATGCAAGTAGCACCAGTAGAAGTAGTGTTTAACCCATCTAATCATGACTTTATGTCGGGGTTTATGTTGCTAGATTCGGTTAGTTCATGGTTTCATAAATCTGAAGATGTTACTTTTGATTGTGATATGAGCCATAGAAAATACACTAAGTATTATGATAATTTAATTTGTACGACTCACATGGATGGTGCTAAGATGGATTTATTACCCGTATTAGTAGCGCAAGAAAGTAAGATGTGGGATTCTACAACGCGTAGATATGTTTACGGTCATCACGTACATCATAAAATAGCTAAAGATTATCCAGGTATTACTTTAGAAACTTTAAGAAGTCCAAGTGGTGCAGATTCATGGCATCATAGAAACGGTTATCAACACGCTCCAGTAGCGGTAGAAGCTTTTATACATCATAAGAAAGATGGGCAAATCTGTAGAATAACAGAAAACTTTTAGTATATTTACGGCATAGTGTCGTAGCTATTTAAAAAACTTTATTAAATCCCTTAACTTGATGAGTCTGCGACCTTTGATAGTTAGGGGTTTTTTATTTATGGAAATTTGGAAGAGTATTAAAGATTACCCTAATTACGAAGTAAGTAATATAGGAAGAGTTAAGAGTCTTTGGTTTGGTAAAGAAAGGATTTTGAAAGGAGGCGTGAGTGTAGGGTATAAGAAGGTGCAGTTAACCAGATACTCTATTAATAAAACATTTAGAGTGCACCAACTAGTAGCTATGGCTTTCTTGGGTCATAATCCTAATGGGCATAGTCTTGTGATAGATCATATAGATAATGATAGATTGAATAATAAACTAGATAATCTACAAATCATATCTAATAGAGAGAATATTGTTAAGAATAATAAGAAAGGAAGATCTTCTTTTGTGGGTGTTAGTTATCAGTCAAAAAGAAAAGCAAAATGGAGGGCTAGGATACAAGTGAATGGTAAAAGAAAAATATTAGGTCATTTTAACAGTGAGTTAGAGGCGAACGAGGCATACCAAAAAGCACTAAAAGAATTAGTTTATTAAAAAATAATTATATTTACAACTATGGAAGAAGAAAACAAGCCTAAAGAGGTAAAAAAGAAAAAGGTAGCTAAAGCTCCTAAATTAGTTATTGCTGATAAGATGGATAACCTGGTTAGTGAAATGTCTAGTATTTTATTAAAAAGTAGAAGCGAGATAGGTACAGCAGCTTGTGCTAACCTTAATAAAGCTATTGCAGATTTAAACAGAATATCTAAGAACCTTAAAAGGTAATGATAAAAGCAACTATACTAAACAAAGAATACACTATTAGAAACGAGTGGAGCGATAACACTATTAAGCAAATGAGTAAGGCTCATTCTTATTTAGGTGAAATCCCACAATGGTTAGAACATTATCTATATTCTGATGAACCATCTAGCATATCAACAAGTAAGTTATTAAAGTTCTACATTGATTGGATAGAGCTGTTTAGTGATATACCTAGAGATTTATTAGAAGCAGATATTAAGGTTGAAGATGCTAATGATGTATCTTTGACCTTTTTGTTTGAAACCGTATCTAAGTTCTTAGGTGAACCGTCTGAGAATGAAATAGGGAGTAGTGAAACGATTGTATTAGGTAAAACTACTTATACACTTATTGAAAGCGTTAAAACAGCAGGAGGAGTAGATAAGATGTTAGGTGGTGCTACTTATAAACACTTTGCAGAAAGTCAAGCACTAGCTAACCTATACCAACAAAAGAAGTATAGAAAGTGGGAGTATTTAAGTAATATAACTGCAATCTTATTTAGAGAGAATCCTAACGAGCAGTATGATGATAGTTTAATAGAAATGAGAAGTAAGGCTTTTGAAAACTTACCAGTATCAGAAGCGTATAAAGGTTATTTTTTTTTGCTCAATTCTTTAAACAGCAATCAAAATTCTTTAGTAATATCTTTAATGGAAAAAAAGGAATCCCTATTGGATCAGTCAGTGAAAAAATCATGCAGCAACTTTATTGGGAGAATAAAGCCTATGAAATTGCTGAAAAGAATATTTTCACTAAAGAAGGATTAACACCATTAGAAAGCGTTTATAATACTAATGTATGGGATATACTAAGGTATGTGAGTATTGAGGTAGCAAAGGAAACTTTAACCTATGAGATAAAAGAACAAGCGCATAATAGAAACAAACCAAAACGGAAAAGGAAATGATTAAGATAGAAGATATTAATAGACCCGTTAAAGTGGGAGAATCTTACTTAGTGCCTTGTGTTGTAAGGCATGATAATAGTATTACTTATATAACTCCTGTTATTAATCACCCTCATAACGATGTTGAGAATGGACAAAAGGAAGTGCATTACCATGTTGATTACAGGTTTTTAAAGCATAAAAACGATGATTACTATCCTACTGTAGTTAATAAACACTCTAAGTATTATTTTGCTGAAGAAATTAGACCTCAAAAGGGTGTTCATGGTAAGTTAGAGTATTTTATTATGCCTGTTATAAATGAAGAACACAAAGGTATAACTCCTTCTTTTCAGATAAGTAAAAGTAAATTAAAACATAAGTGCATACATAAAGGAAAATGCCCACATAGAGGGTTTGATTTATCACAAGTTAAACCTAAAGATGGGGTTATAAAGTGCCCTTTACATGGGTTAATATTTAACGAAACAAGCAAAGAACTATTAAAATGAGTAACCCAAGAGTATTAGTATCAATGCCTACAGCATCATCTAAAGATTATTGCGTAGAAGAGTTTATAACACAACTAAAAACATTTACCTATTTAAACTATGATATATTTGTATTGGATAATTCACCTGATGCGAATCATGTTAAGTTATTTTGGGAGCGAGGTATTAAAGCCGTTCACGAACCGTTTAAAGCAGATTTTAAAACTACTAAGGGCAGGGAGGAATTAGCAAGGCATCAAAATATTATACGTAGTTACTTTTTAAATGGTAATTACGATTATTTACTAATGATTGAAAGTGATGTATTTACGGGTGAATGTATCATAGAAAACTTAGTTACTTATGCTGATGTTTACGGTGCTAGTATTGTAACTGCAACTTATGAGATTAAGAAAGAAGAGGAAGATGTTTTATGTTTAACAAGTACTGTAGATACTAATTTAGTTCGTAGTGAGCTAATGATGACTAGAAAAGGTGGTTATGATTTAATGGGTCAAGGTTGTGTACCTTTAAGGCATCTTTTAAGTGATGTAGATGCAAAGATAACCGCTACTGGAATTGGTTGTACTTTATTCAGTAGAGAGGTGTTAGAGGATATTAAATTTAGAACTGACCCAAAGGTAAGTAAGAAAGCTTTTAGTGATACATTTGTATTTACTGATGCTGCTAAGTTAGGATATGAAATTTTAATTAACAGTAATCTTTTATGTACCCACAAAAAGTAACGGTAGTAACATTATTAATTATTATATTAGCGGTAAAAATATACATAGAACTTTATGAATGATGATTACATATTTGTAGTACCAAACTATAGCGAAGATGAAAGTATTATGGACGTAGCGCAGGAAATAGCTAGTTTACAATTCGCAATAGGTCACATACCACAATCGGAACAAATAAGAATAATAACGGAAAATTAAAAACTATGAGCAGTTTAGCAACAAAAGAAGTATTAGAAAAGGAATTAAGTAGATTTACAGAGCGTGTAATGTTTCTTGATAAATGGATTGAAAGTATCTTAGGTAAAGAAACAAATGATTTTGAGGACTTAAACACTGTTTACCAAAAGGAGCAGGAAAGAGATTTTAAGATTGCTATTATTGAGCAAAGGAAAAAGCAGATAGACCAAATTAACCAAGAGGAAGAGTTAAAGAAGAAAGTTGTTTTAGAATTTCCTCAATTATTGATAGATGCAGGAGCATCAGTTGATAAGATGTTTGAAGATTTAGAAGCTATTAAGAAGAATAGACCAGTTACAAACAAGGCTAAAGCTGAAAAAGCTAGTATATTAAGCGGTTTTACTCAACAATACGAGCAAATAAGTACTGTTTATGATGGTATAAATGAAAGATATTTATCTGATTCTAACCATAAAGAGTTATTTGTAGATTTCAAGATGTTAAACGATATTATAAATATTGCGAATAAGTAAATGAGTTTTTTAGTATTCGTTTTTATATTCATTATGATAAGAGTTGTATTTAATGGTATTCAACGGATTATAGATAGTTTTAACGATTAAATTAATAATAGGGGTGTTAATTCACCCCTTTTTTATTATATTAGCTTACACACAACTATAAGCCATAATTTATTCTACTAAATGGCTATAACAATTGAAAATAAAAGTAGTGGTATATATATAGAT
>Ga0196887_1000098_pt1 | contig 39951 bp, 48 predicted proteins | sample VirMetDEL_Mar_31_FD_169094 | JGI IMG/M metagenome (GOLD analysis project Ga0196887, IMG submission 169094) | Aqueous microbial communities from the Delaware River and Bay under freshwater to marine salinity gradient to study organic matter... | ecosystem: Environmental > Aquatic > Marine >... | reverse complement strand
AATCCGGTAGCAACAAAAACCTATTGGGTGGGAATAAGAGCAGCACTGCAATGTGGGGAGTGAGGATAGCATAATGGCACAAATAACAGTACCAAATACAACGCAGATGTATGCAGTAGCAGTAGCGGCTGGCTCTAACGAAGTCCCAACTTATGATGGATATAATCTTATTGTTCCTGATGTTACACAAGAAGCATTAGAGCAATCCTTTGCAGATTATAATGAAGCCTCTGTACTTGTTAAACAAGCTGCCCAAAATGCGATAACCACATTAGAAGCAGCCATCACCCCAAGACGCATACGAGATGCCTTTGCTGATCCAACTTGGATAAATGCACAAGAAGCACTAATAGCCATAGAAAGGGCCAAGCTATGACCACAATAGTACAATCAGCAATGACGGCGGCAGTCCCTGTCCCAGATTTATCGGGTGTAGAGACACAACTTGCTGTGCAGAATTTAAGGTCAGTTATCAACAATAACTCGGCATACATTCGTGCAGTAGATGGGATTGCCGATGAGTTTGCTGATGAAACAGGTGTTGCACCGCTAATAATATATGGCGCAGATGTGATTCCTGCTATGACATCTAATTCTGCGCCAAGTGGTACAGCTTCGGCGAGTTCGGAGAATACAACCGCACAACAAGCGTGGAAAGCTTTTAACAATACTACGGGTGATCTTTGGATAGCTTCGTCAGCAGGGTCAGGATGGTTAAAATACGATTTTGGCTCTGGAGTGACCAAGACGCCTATAGCAGTAACGATTCAAGCGTCATCATCCCCAACGGGCGCTCCAGCCAGCGGGACTATTCAAGCTAGTAACGATGGAAGCACTTGGACTACGTTAAAAACTTTGAGTGGCCTAAGTTGGTCTGCAAACGAAATTAAAACTTTTACATTTTCAAATACAACTGCTTATCGTTATTTCTTTTTTAATATAGTCCCGGCTTCTGGTGGCCCAAGTATACAAGAAATTGAAATTCTTGAAGCAGGTTCTGGTTTAGTCTCAGTCAACACTACTTACGAAGCTACTGGTGACTATTATCACAACCCACCCGGCGGTAGCTTGTCAGTCATCACCAATGTCGTTGGAGCAAGCTACAGTCATAGCTCAATTTATGCTTCAGGATACACTTCAGAATTCGCATTTGATGACGATCTAACAAAACGATGGGCTGCATCTAGCAACAACACAGGATGGGTGCAAATTGACTTGGGTGCGGGTAACGAAAAAACATTAGTCAAGATTATTCCTCATGCGACAGGTGGTGGGGACGGGCAATGTATTGATGGTTTTACTTTCTTAGGATCGAATGATGGCTCCAACTTTACAACTCTTTACACAATGGCAAACGGGCAAGGCACTACTGAGTTTGGCTCTGGAACAGCATTAACGTCAGCTACTTTCGATTTTACAAACACAACTGCTTATCGTTATTATCGCTTTAACATTACGCAAACTGGAACTTCGTCTAGCCGCTCTTTAGCTACTGTGTATGAGTTGTACGGTTATGAAGCGGTCACTACTCCCGCTTCGATGACACTTGTGTCTGATACCTTCACAGCAGAAACCGCACCAACAGAATCAAGCGCAGTATTCCTTCATCAACCTGTAGATTCCGTTACGCTCAACACTGATATTTTAGGATACATCAGCCGGGACGCTGGAACAACATGGTCTCAAGGAACGCTCGTAGACGCTGGATCGTTTGATAGCACAACTAACATCTTAACGATGAATGCTGTTGACATCAGTGGTCAACCATCAGGCACTTCGATGAAATACAAAATTGTAACAGCCAATGCAAAAGAGCAGCGCTTGCATGGCGCTTGGTTGGCGTGGTCGTGAGTAGTATAGATCAGGTTTCTCAAAGCATCGGTGAACTTAAAGCCGAATCAACGTCGAGCAAAAATCAACGTGCAGCACTGTTTGAACAAGTTGGTGAGATCAAACAGATGGTGGCTGATTTAACTGTTGTGATTCAAACAAACATCACAAAAGATGACATCAAAATATCTGAGATAGAGAAGGACGTTAAGTCCCACTCTTCAGCAATCGGAGACCTAAAGAAGTTCAAGCAACGTATGCTAATAGGTATTGCTGCGATAGGTGGTACGGGTGGGATCGTCGGAGCTTTGACTACAAACTTAGCTAATAAGTTGGGCTTAGGATAGTCATCTCTGACTCACGTTAATTTAAAGGAAAGATAAATGTTATCAATCGCTGGTCTTCTCTTAGGAGGGGTCAAGGATTTCTTTATCAATAGACAGAAGATTGGTGCAGCGAAAGCTGAGAATACAGCCCGTCTTCTGTCTGATAAGACTTCCAATAATCATGAGTGGGAAATGGCTACACTCATGGATAAAGATAAGTGGATGCGGCGTATATCATTCTGCATGTTCACATGGCCTTTTATTTGGGTCTACTTTGATCCTATTGGCGCTACTGAATACTTCAAGATTTTAGACCTACATTTACCTGAGTGGTACAAGCAGACCTACATGGGTATGACCGGAGGAATCTGGGGAATCTCTGCGCTAAAAAATGCAGTCCCATCACTCGTTGGTGGTATCGCAAAGTCCATAAGGAAATAACAAGTGTCAGCTAGAAATGACCTATTAGAATCCCTCTTCGATAAAACAATTGAAGCACTCCTAGACCGTGTAAAGTCTGGTGAGGCTTCCGCAAGTGAACTCAATGTTGCACGTCAGATGCTTAAAGATAATGGCATTGAGGCTATAGCAACACCAAGCAATCCATTGGGTTCACTCGCATCTCAACTACCTGTCTTCTCTGATGATGAGAAAGACAAGTACAATATTAATTAGGAAGCACGAATATGGTAAGCCCGTATAAAAGAGCTACAAAGCCCAAGGTTAAAAAACCACTGCCTAAAAAACCAATGGCAACACTTAAACAATCAATAGCATCAATGAAAAATCGCCGTGTAAATGCAAGAACTAAAAAACGTGTTGAGCCAGACACCCTAATAGAATCTGCTAGAAAATTAAACAGGCAAGCACCTGTTGCATCTGATCCTATTAAGAAGAAGAAGAAGGTTAAACAGGATGGTAAACCTAGTTCAAAAGTTACCCCTAATAAGAAGCCTGTTAAACAGGATGGTAAACCGCCTAAGAAGAAAGATGCTCCTCCTAAGAAGAAAGCTGCTCCTCCTAAGAAGAAATATGACACTCCTAAGAAGAAACCTACTCCTCCTAAGAAGAAAGTTGCACCTCCTAAGAAGAAAGCTGTAGCCGCTAAAAAAGGTGAACCTAAATCTATTGCAGAAGCAAAGCGTATGGGTAAAGCATACTTTATGGGTAAAAATAAAGCTGGGAAACTCGTAAAGAAAGCCGCTGTTACCGCTGAGATGTTGAAGAAGTCTGGACATAAAGACCTACGGGCTTACCTAAACCACGGTGGTAAAAAAGTTAACAAGAAGACAGTCAATACATAATGAAGTTTTTTGATCTGTCTGAGTTTGATTGCTCACATACAGGGGCTAATGAAATGGATGAAGAGTTCTTGGCTTACGTCGAGGAACTCCGGGGAGCCTGTGGGTTCCCCTTCCAAATCACTTCTGGTTACCGCCATGAGACACACCCTGAGGAAGCTCGGAAAGATAGTCCGGGGTTTCACTCCAAGGGTGTCGCTTGTGATATTCGTGTATCAAATGGAGTCCAACGTAGAACTATTGTAGACCAAGCCATTCGCTTTGGGTTTGCGGGTATCGGTGTAGCAAATACTTTTGTTCACGTTGATGAACGCTCCTTGACCCCCGGAAATTGGTCTGACGTACTTTGGACGTATTGACACAGAGATCGCCGTAGAGAGCCAGTAGGTTCTCTCGGCTACCCTCGACTATAAAAAGACAATACCCCCTCTAGAACAGCCTTAAAATGTCTTCTATAGGGTATTATATACGATAAGGAAGGTATATGGAGCACGTAGACCCCCTCAAAGAAGATTTTAGGAAATTCCTGTGGGTAGTCTGGCAACAAATTGAGTTGCCTGATCCTACTCCTCTTCAATACGACATGGCGTACTTTTTACAGAACGGTCCCAAGAAGATTTGCATTGAGGCATTTCGGGGCTGTGGTAAATCTTTCATTACATCTGCATACGTCCTCTGGGAACTCTACAAAGACCCTCAGAAAAAGATAATGGTTGTATCAGCATCAAAGAACAGAGCCGATAACTTCACCACGTTTACCATGAGGCTACTCCACGAGATGCCTGTGTTGGCTCATTTAAAGCCTCGCTCAGATCAACGTCAGTCCAAGGTTGAGTTCGATGTAGGACCAGCCTTGCCTGACCAGAGTCCCTCAGTTAGATCACTAGGTATCACCTCACAGTTAACTGGTAGCCGCGCAGATATCATCGTCAGTGATGACGTTGAGGTACTTAACAACAGTGCTACATCAGACATGCGTGAGAAACTCCTTGAGAGAACCAAGGAATACTCAGCTATCCTTAAACCTCTCCCTAATGCCAAGATCATTTACCTCGGAACACCTCAGACACAAGATTCGATATACAACAAGCTGCCTGAGACATTCACTAAGCGTGTATGGCCCTGCTACATTCCTACTGAAGCTCAGATGGAAGGGTATGGCTCTGATATAGCCCCTTACATAACCACTATATTCAATAAAGGTGATTATGGGATACCATCAGACCCCATAAGGTTTGATTCACAGGATTTGTTAGAGCGTGAAGCTGAGTATGGTAAGGCTGGGTTCCAACTCCAGTTCATGTTGAACACACAGCTATCAGATTTAGAACGGTTTCCACTCAAGGTTAAAGACCTATTGATTATGTCTACAGACCTAGAGAAAGGGCCGATGGAGATCAACTGGTTACCTCATCCAGACAGGATCGCTAAGGAGCTACCCAATGTCGCTATGGCGGGTGACCACATGTATTACATTGCTGGTTCAAGTCAGGAGTTCTCAGAGTACACTGGGAGTGTTATGTCTATTGATCCCTCAGGTAGAGGTAAGGATGAGACATCATACGCAGTAGTAAAAATATTAAATGGTTACCTCACGGTTAGACGCTGTGGTGGTCTTCCCGGTGGTTACGACGATGCTACATTGGATAAGCTTGCAAGGATCGCTGAGTCAGAGAAAGTCAACGCTGTGATCATTGAGGCTAACTTTGGTGATGGTATGTTTGAGAAGTTGTTTCAACCAGTTCTCTTCAAGTATCACAAGTGTTCACTTGAGGAAGTCAAACATTCTATTCAGAAAGAGAAACGAATCATCGATACCATAGAGCCTGTGATGATGCGACATAAGCTGATCATAGACCCTGATGTTATCCTTGATGATTTCCAAAGTGTCCAGAAGTATGAGACATCAATGAAGATGGAGAAGTCTCTCATCTACCAACTAACTCGTATTTGTCATGATAGAGGAGCACTCAAGCATGACGATAGGTTGGATGCTTTAGCGATAGCTGTTGCGTTCTTCACTGAGAGTTTAGCTAGAGATGAACAGGAAGGTCTTAGACGTGAACGTGAAGATCGAAGACAAGCTGAGATACTAAGATTCCAATCACATGCTACTGGTGGTCCCTCTAAGAGATCACGTAAGTGGAATGTACTACATTAATTAATAAAGACTATTTACTTACGCTAGAGTATATGCTACCCTATAACTTAGAGTATAACTTAGAGATTATACTTTAGTTATCTTACTATAAGTTATTACTAGTAGATGTATACTCTAAGAGTAACACATAGAGTTCACTCAGTGGTAACCTGAGGGGATACTTAGAGTTGGTCGGGAACCATGTCGTGCTCCTCCTGATTAACTCTGAGTTACTCTGGTTTATACCCTAAGACCTTTTGGTAGAAAAATCTGTTACCCCTAGATTAGCGTATGCTCATTGGGTTCCCCCCCTTGGCCCCTGCCAAAGCCCCAAGAATTCACCTATGCCGCCCCTATTTATTTATTTGGTCACCACATGGTCACACAAAGTGAACAAACGGCTGTTATCCGGGGTTAAAATAGGATTACTAAACCGATATCACCATGTATCAATGGGATATCACCGGGGGTATACATATCTTATACTAAAAAAACATCTCGGTTATCATTAGGTTAACAATCGGTATCTTGTCTTTGCTTCCACCTTTTTTAATCTTGGGTATATCACCGGGATATCACCGGGATATCACCGGGATATCACGTCAATATTTAGCCAGGTATCGCACCTAGTGTAACCCATTGATAACAAACGATATATCATTTAATTCTATAGCCAGCACAACACCAAATCATAGCTAACCTATTGATAACAAACGAAACATGCGAAACATGATGTAAAACTATCATTTTATTTCATACTATAACGTATATAATCCCTAGGTTTTACCTGATTTGGTCACATAATGTTAAATTAAATGCATTTTTATTTTGTTTAATATCAGTGACTTATACGATTTATTCAAAATAATTCGATTTATTTATCCAATAGGGGTTTACTTACGAAAGCGTATGTGATCTAAGATGGGTTACCAAATGAGCAGCTACTCACAAACAAAGCAAATCCAGAATATCCCGGAAGCTTTCAAGATCGAATGAAATACCGGGGGGCACACTGGCTATCGGAATAGGAAGGGAATTGAAATGGTTTTTCAAGTATACCAAACCCTAAGTTTCTCCCAGATAGACGTGACCGGGCCACCATATCGATATCTGGTTTATCTCTTTATGTAATAATTTACTTGAATGAGTTCGTTTGCAACGTAAGTAAACCTAAACCTGTTTCTATAGGCATGGGCAAAGGCAACCTAAACAATTCTAAATAAGAAAATCATATTGTGGGGCTGGTAACCCTTTTATCCAATTGAATTGACAACTCAAACCGCCTAGACCGAATGGGCCTCATGAGAGTGAGAGTTTCGGGACCATATCTCAAGGGTTGCACAATAGTTTAAACGCTTAGTTTACACGGGTTTAATGAATGTTGAAAATTGACCATATACCGTAGTTTGTGACCATCCAAATATTCTGAAAATTTATCCTATTGCCTTGAGATATCCGCTTGAATTGTCTGAATTAAGCACTCGATTTTGAGTGTTTAACCGAGGCAATTTTGCCCTATTCATAATGAAAGATAATCTTATGACAAATTTAGAATTAAACGAAGTAACCGCCAACAAAGCTGTAACATATATCAAAACCACCGGGGGAACACTTGCGGATAAAATTCAACTAGCTATCGCTGGTTATGCTCATCATGCAAACGACACCAGCGATTGGTCTAATATTAACAAATTAGTTGAAGCTCTTAATTTTGCTCGTGGTGTTAAAAAAGGTGACGTTCACAAATATATAAATGAAGTTTTCACTGGTATCAAAATTGATAAAGAAACAAAGCTTTATGTTCGTGCATCTAAAAATAAACCCGTAGTAATCGAATTGGATATTCTTAATGCTTACACTTGGGATGTTCGCCCTGACGCTGCCCCTGCGTCAAAAGAATTAGATGTTCTGGAAGCTATCAACAAAATAATTAAGAATTCTGAAAAGGTTGATGTGCTCAAGAATGGTCAATTGATTGAAGCACTTGCTTATGTCGTAAAAGCTAACGAAACCGCTCAAGCTCAAGCTGCCGAGTAATTGTGTGCAAATCCCTACCCTAGCGTAACCTCTACGTTAGGGCTGGGGGTTCACCAAAGGTGCAATACTATGATGTTCTCGTGACACTAGTGGTGCGTCTTTGGTGAGCCTAATGCTCAACCCTGCCCAATATCGGGCCATCCAAAAGGATCAATTATGTCAACATTTAGAATTAAATGGCGTTATGCCGATGAAAAAACCGTTAACTATTCATACGTGAAAGCTCATGGCGCATTCCTTGCTGAACGTGCCTTTGCACCCTCATTCGGCTCAGTAACAGAGCAAGTCTTGGAGGTTATAAAAGTATGATTCATAAAATTGCTATTTTAAGTGTTCTCACCTTTGGTGGTTTTCTGGTTTTAATGGGCGTTTGGGCGATTGAATTCATGGATACAACTATTATTAGCCAAATGACTCCCGACGATTGGTTGCAAGCTGTAACAATGGTATTAATACCAATGCTTTTGGGGTTGTTTTTCATACTTATCTCAATCATCGAAAGTAATAAAATATGAACCCATATATTGTTGAACAAATTAAGTGGTGGTGCACTCGATCCATCGAATGTTTAATGCTCGGTTGCCTACTACTCGTGGGTTATTTTGCATTTTCTTTTTTCTAAATCATTACGATAAGGTAATTAATACTATGACAACATTAGTAAAAGAATATGGCTCATTGCGAGAGAAAATCGCTGCGGAAAAACAAGATAGACTCGACAATTACGCACGGTTTGAAGCTGTGTGGAACATGGCGATATCAATAGGACACCTAGCGGCTGTTGCAGAGCGTCCAACACCTATGGGTATCTGTGATAGTTCAGGTGAACTCATCGACATCATTTCAGAAGGGCCATGTGGCTTCTCTGAAATCCGCATAAAAGGAAACACTAAGTTTGGACGCTGGGCAAAGAAAAATGCTGGGTTCAATAAGTGTTACTCAGGTGGTTTGTCGTTCTGGGTGTCTGCTTACAATCAATCTATGGAGCGTAAACAAGCGTTCTCTCGTGCAGTTGTAACTGTACTTAATGAAAAACTAAACGTGGATGCATGGTCATCCTCAAGGATGGATTAATATTATGACAAAAGCACAAGCGCGGTCCAAGCGTACCCAAAGCTCATCACCTCTGAAGCGAAAGTTCCTAGGTGATCCACTTATAGTCCCTCGTGATCTCGACGGGGCTTATCGTCTTAAAAATCGGTTAGATGGTCTTACATCTCGTGAATTCCAAGATTGTAATCCTATCGATTTAACCAAGGGAGAAAACGTCTAATGGGTATGCTCTTTATAACAGCCATTATGGTTGTTGGTATCTGTATGCTCATTTGGATAACAGGGTGGAATAAGCCCAAGTTTTAACTTAATCCTTACGCAAGGGAAATATATACTATGTCGAAATCTTTTAAAATACTGTCAGTCGCTTCTGATCCCAAGACAATCAAGGGTGAAAAATACGGCTTTCTTACGGCTGTTACCTATGGTGCACCATCCCGTTCATCAGGTTACAACACCTGTTCCTCAGCGTCACCGGGGTGTATCTCATCATGCCTTGGGCGGTACGCTGGACGTGCGAACATCATTAAAAAAGGTGAGGTTAGCAACGTCATACGTGACACTCGTATTGATCGTACAAAACTATATTTTGAAGATCGTCCTAAGTACATGGGGATGATGGTAAAAGAACTTAACGCTCTGGTTCGTAAAGCTTTACGTGATGAGTTAATACCTGTGTACCGCCCTAACGGGTCAACTGACACACCTTATGAGCGTGTACCCTTGGTTCATGAGGGTGTCACTTACCCAAATATAATGAGTTTGTTTCCAGAAATGCAAATGTACGATTACACAAAGGTTTTAAAACGAGCCTTAGCGTTTGTTCGGGGTGAAATGCCAAGCAATTATCATTTGACTTTCAGTGCAACTGAAGACAATCACGATGAGTGCCTTGAGGTACTACGTGCAGGGGGTAACGTAGCAATGGTATTTGATAAAGTGCCTTTATACTATGACGGTTATGAAGTAATAAATGGTGACGAATCAGACCTTAGATTTAATGACAAGAAAAATGTGATAGTAGGTCTAAAAGCAAAAGGAAAAGCCCGGAATGATAACTCTGGGTTCGTCCGTCGAGTTGCTTGATTGATTTAATTTGGAAAGGTAGTAGAAAATTTTTCTACTGTAAACGGTAAAAATTATGGATAAAACCAAGCACGATCACTATCAAAAGGTCATATCTGACCTGATGATGACATCCCACAATTCTACTAAAGGTAGGATTGAAGAACACAGAGAATGTATCATTGCCGCCCAATGGGCTGAGTTCAATTATTCAATTAACTCCTATAGAAATAAGCAGAGAGGTCTTATTAAAAAAGACCCCTATCATTTCTGGGTTTTAACAGAAAAGAATCGATTGGTTCTGATGGCAGTGGTCGTTAATTATTACCGTGGTGTGCCTTTAGTTATTAAAACGGTGGCGCATGATCTAGGTGTTAGCGACAAAACAGTTAGCAATATTCTAGCTGAAGCTAGGAAACTAGGCTTACTTGAGACCGTTGGTGACTGCAAATTTAAGCCTAGCCATGACACGATTGATGGCTACGTACATTACACAAATCAGGGTATGAAATTGCATTCAATGCAGCGGTTGGCTGCTAGTATTTTTCGAGATGTGGTTGGCTCATTTTGTCAACCTACCTCGACTTCGCCTGAAGAAAATCGGGTGGATATATGGCGGTAATCCGTTGATCCTCGACTAGAAAAATTTTCTAGTGGTCGATTTGACATGCTTAACTATCTAAAATAAATACAATAAGATTCCATTCAGGAATTGCATATCGCATAAATGATAGCCAAAAAGGATTGTCATGACTATACTTGACTACGTTTACGAAACAATTGCTAAACAGTATGGATTACCTTGTAAAAAAATTGATCCTAAGTTAGCACTTGAACTGTTAACTGACTTGTTGATTCAACACGAGGCATCAACAGGTTCTATACATCAATATGATACTATGCTGCCTCGTATAACGGAGAAGGTTAATGAAGAAGCTAATCAGAGGTTTGGAGTGGTTCAGAACGCTTGATCCAAACATGAGTATCAACAGTATTCTTGTGTTCCTCTACGCAATGCAAAAAGAAGCATACCCAACGCAGAGAGATATCGAAAAGAAACTAGGTGCATCAAACGCCGCCGCAAGTCGTAACGTGTCATACTGGCTAGAGTATAAAAAAGGTATGACCGCTGGACAAGGTTTGTTGCAGCAAACACCTGACATCATGGATCGACGCGCTCAAGTGTTAAACTTAACACCAAAAGGCCGAGCGTTCACGAAACAACTGGAGCTAATATTGGAGGATTAAAATGGCACGACAACGTGGAAGGAAGTGGCAAGCCGATATTCGTACAACTGAGGGTCGATTGCGTCCTACTTTCGACTCTCAGGTGGACGCTGAAATGTGGGAGGCATCTGCAAGGCAAGCAGTGTCTCGTGGAGAGCCAATTCCATCATCTAACGGCCCAAGTGAAGGTAAGACACTACATGCGTTCATAACGGAATCTCAAGGCTACCTGTGGGGTGGCTCTAAAGCTGAGGATTCATCCGTTGCTAACGCTTTTTGGTCAACTAAGTTTCTTGGTGAAGATTTCTTATTGGCTGATGTTGATGAGAATATACTCATCGAATATGTCGAATGGCTGATAGATCACCGGGGCAGTGCAGGGAGTACAGTTAACAAAAAAACTGTCGCTCTCAATGTGGTTCTTAAACATGCGAAAGTCCGTAAGTTAATCTCTGAGGTTCCACACGTTAAACGGATGAAAGAACCCGTAGGACGCACAAGGTTTCTTACGGAGGGCGAAGAAGATGAACTACTATGTCATTTGAATCACCCTAACTATCAGGCTGAATTTAATTTCACCAAGTTCTTGCTGTACACAGCGGCACGAGGCGGTGAAGCTCTCAGGCTCACATGGGCTGACGTGAGTGACGTTGCTACCTTCTGGGACACTAAGGGTGGGTTACCTCGCTCAGTGCCTCTGGCTACCAAAGCTATGGAAGCAATTGAATGGGCTAAGTCCAACAAGTCAAACACGAATAATTATGTGTGGAGTATGATTGATTATAAGCAGTACGGCATCATTTTTGGTAGAGCTAAAGATGCTGCTCGTTTAGATGAATCCGTGATTCCTTACACCCTGAGGCACACGTGTGCCAGTCGCTTAGTTCAACGTGGTATTGACATAACTCGTGTCTCTAAATGGTTAGGCCATGCTGACATCACAACTACGATGCGTTATGCCCATCTTGCCCCTAATGACCTCAAAGAAGCCGCAAATGTCCTGTGACCACGCTGTGACCTTGTGACCAAAAATACCCCCTGAATCAAGGGTGAATTATCCATATAATGTAATGTTTTCAATGACTTAATAGGCATCACCTCATGTTAATAAAAACACCATTTTGGATTCTTTATCCCTTCAGGGCAATTTCGCTAGAGTAAGCACTTCCTAAGCGTACTAAATTAAACTCCAGTTTTAGTCACTCTTGACAGGCTGGAGTTTTTTATTATAGAAGTAGTTACGCAAGGGGAGGCACATTAAGTTACCATACTACACCAAAGTAGCCACTCATGATTTACAGGAGTTCTGATGATAGATAATCTCAGGAATGAGCAAGTGAAACTTGAAGAAGAATCTAGGGGTGAGACTATCCGTAGATTCAAAACAGTACATGATAAAGCAAGTATTAAAGGTAACTATAGTGATACTAATGTAGGTACTTTTCTTCTTAAATCTTATATAGAAACCTTCACTAAGGGTATACTTGAGTTTACTGAAGGTGCAGTAAAAGGTGGTGCTGGACGTAAAAATATAGCAGCTAAGTTAATCTCTCAGTTAGAACCTGAAGTAATAGCTTTTATATTCTTGAAAGCAATCATCAACAGAGTGCCTGTGTATCACTTGAATAAACCTTGTACGACTATGGGGTTATCTATCTATGGTGCAGGGATGCTCCATGATGAACTCAGAATACGTTACTTCCAAGAGAATTGGAGACATCTAGCTAAGAAGTTATTTCAAGATTTCGATCAACGTGAACTTCCTCGCTATAAGAAACGAGAGATGATAAAGCGTCAGTTCAATACCCTGAAGTTAGATTGGGCTATATGGTCTAAAGCAGAGATGGTTCATGTTGGAACCAAGTTATCTGAGATATTTAAAGACACTACTGGTGATATCATTATCACAGAAAGACGTATGGGTAAGCATACAACATCGATGGTTGAAGCTACACCTAATCTGGTGGAGTTCGTCACTAAGCGTGTCGCTGGTACTGAAGCTTTATTCACTCATTATTACCCTATGGTGGTCCCACCTATCCCTTGGTCGAATAATTCATTAGAGAAGGGTGGTTATCTCACACATAATGTGACTGCATACTCCTTGGTTAAGACACCTGCATATCTTGAGTCTAGTCGTGAGTATCTCAGAAGTCTTAATGTTGATACTATGTCGGAAACTGTGGACGCTATTAATGCCCTACAGGAAACACCGTGGCGTATTAATACGGGGGTACTCAACGCTCTTGAGTATGTCTACAGTCTCAAACGTGAGATTGCTGGTTTACCTAATTGTGATGATACACCAATACCACCAATCCCTGATGGTCTTGATCCTTCAGATTTCCATTCGGAAGCCTCAAAGGAATACCGTAAGGAATGCTTCTTGATCCATGAAGCTAACCGTAAGAACGTGTCTAAGCGCGTAGCTGCATCACGTATCCTTGGTTTAGCTGTGAAGTTCAAGGTCTATGAAGCTATATATTTTCCTCATGATTTGGATAGCAGATCAAGAACTTATCCAAAACCAGCATTGTTGAACCCTCAAGGTCCAGATTATTCCAAGGCACTCTTAGAGTTTGCTGAGGGTAAACCTATATCCACTGAAGAGGATGCGTGTTGGTTGGCATTTCATGGGGCAAACTCATGGGGTTACGATAAGGGTACACTTCAAGAGCGTGTGAATTGGGTCATCGAAAATGAAGAGATGATCTTATCTTGTGCTCGTGATCCTAAGGGTGACCTTAGGTGGACTGAGGGTGATGCCCCTGCACAGTTCTTAGCGTTCTGCTTTGAATGGGCAGATTTTGATCTCTATGGGTATGGAGTTATCTCACATATCCATGTTGATGTTGATGCTACGTGTAGCGGTCTTCAACACTTCAGTGCCATGTTGCGTGACAGTAAATGTGCTCACGCAGTTAACATGACTCCTGACGCTAAGAGACAAGATGTTTACCAACGGTCTAGTGATCTTGCTACGGAGAAATTCCAAGGTGAAACCGATAAGGATTTCATGGGAATATCTCAGGCTTGGTTGGATTTTGGTATGGATCGTTCAATAGCTAAACGGTCTGTTATGATTGTACCTTACGCTGGAACATTCCACGCTTGTATGAAGTATGTGCAAGAGGAAGTTATGGAGAAGGTGAAAAAGGGTGTGCCTCTTCCTTGGTATGGGAAGCTGAATGACTTTGTGATTTATGGAGCTAAGAAGCTCTGGCCTTCTATCACTGAGGCTGTTCCTTCAGCTACTCAGGCTATGGAGTGGTTATCCTCTGTATCCAGAGCTATTGCTAAAAGTGTTGATGAAGAACGCTATGTTCGTTGGGTAACACCTACAGGTTTCCCTGTTCGTCAGCATAAATTTAAACTGGATTCCAAACGAATTAAAACAACACTTGATGGTAAACTATGGGTTCCCCGTCTGACCGTCGAGAAAGATGATCTTGATCCCCGACAAATGGCATCCTGTGTTCCACCGTCATTTGTTCACTCGTTGGATGCATGTCATATGCAGAAGACAATCGCTAAGGCGCACTCCGAAGGGATGCGCCACTTTGCCGCTGTGCACGACTCATTTGGAGTCCACTGTACTGATATACCACGTTTCAATGCTATAATTAGGGAGAGTTTCGTTTCTATGTATGAGGAACATGATGTACTCCAAGAGTTCTGGGAGTCCAACGCCTCAGTTATCAAACCTGAATACCTTGAGGGTATCACTGAGAGGCCGCCTATGGGTGACCTTGATATACGTGGTGTCCTTGAGTCTGACTACTTCTTTTCTTGATGCACAATTGCGTCTTAATCCTTACGTAAAGGTAATTGATACTATGATGAATTTCTCCCCTGCTTCTGTACACTTTTCCAAACGTGCTTTCGATAAGAAGTTTGAGATCGTTGCTCATGCTGACGTTAAGTATGGCAAAGACCACCGTGATGTCACAAAACGCTGGGTGACATTAGACGTTGTTAACACACATTCGGATGCAATCGAAGCTGTCCGAAAACTGAGAGACACAAAGAAATGATGCGAAGAAACCGATGCCTTGAGTGTAGCGAAACATTTTATTCAATGGAGAAACTAACTGATCTCCGTTGTGACCAATGCAAACCTGAAGAAACCCAAAAGGTTTTAGAGGAAAAAAATGTAGGCCAAAAGGCTTCCATCAAAAAGAAAGGTGTGACTCGTGCAGTTAAACCAAAAGATAATTGAGGCAGCTTACGAAGCTGGCATATTAGAAGAACCTGTTCCACTCGACATCGCCTTCGCCCTAATGGGTGAGGGTTATATATTAGAAAAAATTGAGGAAGATTTAATACATGGCTAAAATTACTCTCGTATCTCCGCAAGGAATTGCTGTCTACCCTGCGCTTCTTCGTCCCGACACTAAGTTTGATCCTTTAGGGTCTTACAAAGCTGATATCCGCATTCCTATTCAGGAAGCGAAAGATTTTATGAAGGCTCTCAGCAAGCCATTTAAAGAGTACATAGGTAAAGCTCCACATCCTAAAGATAACACCATGTGGAAATTTGATATTGATGACGATGGTAATGAAACAGGTTTTGTTACCTTCAAGTTTCGTGTCAAGAACAAGGAAAAGAAAGACGGGTCAATTTGGGATCGAAAGCCTCGCTTGTTTGACTCCGCTAACACTCCCTTAGCCCCAACTGTTAACCCTTGGGGTGGCTCAACTTTAGCTGTAGCAGTCGAGGTCTACTGTTGGAAAGCAGGGGCTAAGACAGGCGTATCTCTACAACCTTTGGCAGTACAAGTGATTGATTTGATTACAGGTACTGGTGGTGGTTCAGGAGACTCCTATGGTTTCGGTGAGACTGAAGGTTTCACTACACCTAAAAATGATACACCGTTTGACGATGAAGATACTGTTGAAACTGATGTAGATGACGAAGAGGACTACTAAAGAGTCCTACTCGTTTAGATCAGGATTGGAGAGGGCTATCGCTGGGCGGTTAACTGCTCAAAAAGTAGCCTTCTCTTATGAAGAAAAAGTGATTTGCTATGTGAAACCTGAACGCACGTCAAGATACACCCCCGATTTTGTATTACCCAATGGAATAATCATTGAGGCTAAGGGGCGATTTCTAACTGTGGATCGGCAGAAACATATACTGATAAAATCACAACGTCCTGATCTGGATATACGGTTTGTATTTTCAAACTCCAGACAACGCATAAGTAAAACTTCAAAGACCACCTACGCTAAGTGGTGTGAGTCTAAGGGGTTCCTGTATGCGGATAAGGTAATCCCCAACGAATGGATCAAAGAAACGAGTCGGAATTAGTAGGTCACGAACCATGCCCTGCGTGTGGCTCCAAGGATAACTTGGCGCGATACGATGATGGGCATGGTTGGTGTTTTGGATGTGGATATTATGACAAAGGTGAAAACTTGCAAACACAAGAAGCGGAACCTGATAGCTTCATTGCTGTCGCTCAAAATCTTTCAACAGAAAAAAATCAAAAGCCGAAAGCTTTACTCACGCAAGACGCTGAGTACAAAGCTCTACAAAAGCGACGAATAAGTGAAGAGACTTGCAAGAAGTGGGGCTACCAAGTGTCCAGCTTCAGTGGCAAGACGGTACAGATCGCTAACTACTATGATGATAACCGTAAGAAGGTAGCACAAAAAATAAGGTTCCCTAACAAGGACTTTATCTTCATGGGTGACACCAAGAATATAGGCTTGTACGGACAGTGGTTGTGGCGTGATGGTGGTCGGATGGTAGTAGTTTGCGAGGGTGAACTAGATGCCCTTACTGTTTCAACTCTGCAAAAAGATAAGTGGCCTGTAGTGTCCGTTCCAAACGGTGCACAAGGTGCAGCAAAAGCAGTACGTAATAACCTCAAGTGGCTCAACAAGTACGACAAGGTTATCTTCATGTTTGATCAGGATGCCCCCGGCAATGCTGCTACTGAGGAATGCATCCACCTATTAGCTCCCGGCAAAGCTGCTATCGCTACGCTTCCTCTAAAGGATGCCTCTGAGATGCATCAAGCGGGTCGTGGTAGTGAAGTTATTGATGCTATCTGGGGAGCCAAAGAGTGGCGGCCAGATGGAATCGTTAATGCCAAAGATATGTTTGAAGAGCTTCTAGCTTTTGATGACATGGATGCGATTGACTACCCGTGGGAAGGACTAAACAAAATGACCCGTGGATTACGCAAGCGGGAAATAACTACGTTCTGCGCTGGGTCAGGCATTGGCAAGTCAACAGCTTGCCGTGAGATCGCTCACTTCTTACTAAAGAAAGATGAAAAGATAGGCTACATCGCCTTAGAGGAATCCGTAAGAACAACCTTAAAAGAACTAGTTGGTATTGAGTTGAACAAACGCTTGTCAATAGATATGGAGGATGTAGATGAGTCAGTTTTACGGGTTGGATTTGATAACATTGTGGGAAGTGGTAACTGCTATCTTCATAATCACTTTGGCTCACTTAACTCCGATAGATTAATTGAGCACATCAGATACCTAGCGACAGGTATGGAAGTTCAATGGATCATCCTTGATCATTTGAGCATTGTTGTCTCAGGTGATGAGGGCATTGGTGATGAGCGGCGCTCCATTGATGTTCTAATGACTAAGCTTAGATCACTTGTAGAAGAGACAGGCGTAGGTTTGGTACTCGTGTCACACCTAAAGCGCCCTGAAGGTAAGGGTCATGAAGAAGGGGCCAAGGTAACACTTGCCCAGCTACGTGGCTCCGCTGCTATCGCTCAACTGAGTGATATGGTTCTAGGTATGGAACGTAATCAGCAAGACCCTACAGCTAAAGACCTCACCACACTTCGTGTGTTGAAGAACAGGTTCACTGGGGAAACTGGTGAAGCCTGTGATCTACGTTACGACAATGATACGGGGAGACTGACTGAAGAGTCCGGTTTCTTTGAGGATGTTGAGGAAGACGATGATGATGACTTTATCGTTGAAGACTGACGATGGTATCTTTCACTTGGCTGAGGAGTGGTGTCTTAGGGCAGCAACTTCAAAGGCTCAGTGGATGATCCATCTAGCAGAACATTTTACTACAAAAGCCACTAGACTTGAAAACATTGGATGGAAGAAGATAACTGGTATGACACAGACAGAACTAATGATTAAGCACATGCGTAAAACTGGTAGCATCACACAGCGTGAAGCATACCTTGACTACAATGTACAATCTTTCCACCGCCGTTTATCAGATTTACGTGATGAAGGTTACCCTATCGTAGGTGTTACCAAGACGCATCCTACATCAGCACAGAAGTACACGAGGTATTACTTGAAGGATGAGGGTGCGGCTCAACTAGAACTCAACGTCTAATAGAGAGGACCAAGGATGGCTCGTTATATTTTCGATTTGGAATCTGATGGTTTCGTAGAAAAGGCAACTAAGGTTCACTCCTTGGTCCTTAAAGATGTTGATACTGGTGTAGTTAGTTCCTTCCATGATCATGGAGTGGACTCAGGTATTCATATGTTAATGGAAGCAGACCTGATCATTGGACACAATGTAATCAAGTTTGATATCCCACTACTACAAAAACTATATCCCAAGTTCTCAGTTGATGAGAACAAAGTGTATGACACGTTAGTTATTAGCCGCCTTCTATTTGCTGACCTCAGTGACAGAGACTACGTAAATAATGATGCAGATAATAAACCAACGCTCCCCGGCAATATGATTGGGAGCCACAGTTTAGCTGCATGGGGCTATAGACTACGTGAGCATAAAGGGGATTACCAAGAGGACCGAAAGGCACAATGGATTTCATCTGAAGGTGAACGTCCTCATACTCAACCTGAAAGGGATGAGTGGGATGCTGGACTCACACATTTCACTTGGATGGTGTGGACACCAGAGATGCAAACCTATTGTGAACAGGACGTGGTTGTCACCGAAAAGCTGTGGAAGACACGAGGGTTTCGTAACTGCCCTGCTAAAGCTAACAAGCTGGAGCATTCAGTTGCATGGATCATCGCTCAACAAGAACGTAACGGGTTCCTATTTGATATAGAAGCTGGAACCAAATTGTACTCATCTCTTGTTAAGCTACGGGATCACCTTGAGTTAGAACTACAGGACACGTTCCCCCCTTGGGAAATCAAGACACCGTTCACACCTAAGGTGAACAACACAAAACGTGGTTATGTGAAAGGCGTACCTACAGAGAAGGTCAAGGTCATGGTGTTCAACCCCGGTAGCCGGGACCAGATCGCTGATCGTCTTACGACAATACACGGGTGGAAACCAAAGGAGACGACTCCAGCGGGTAAGCCTAAGGTTGATGAATCTGTATTGTCAAAACTTAAATACCCTGAAGCAAAATCCTTAGCTGAATATTTCTTAATCCAGAAACGGATCGGGATGTTAGCTGAGGGTAAGAATGGATGGTTACGTATGGTCAATGATAAGACCAATCGTATACATGGGGGTGTGATCACCAATGGTGCAGTTACAGGACGTGCAACGCACCAGCGCCCTAACATCGCACAGACCCCTAGCCTTGGTGCACCGTATGGTGCGGAGTGTAGAGAGCTATTCACTTCACCTGAAGGTTACTCTTTGGTTGGGATCGATGTCTCAGGTCTTGAGTTAAGGATGCTTGGTCACCGTATGCACAAGTTTGATAAAGGTAAATATGCAAAGGAAGTAATAGATGGTGACATTCACACAGCTAACCAAAAAGCTGCGGGACTCCCCACACGTAATGATGCGAAGCGTTTCATATATGCCTTTCTATATGGCTGTGGCCCCGGTCTTCTTGCGGATATCGCAGGGCTTAAAACTGTACGTGAAGGTACAGCTATTAAAACTAGGTTTCTACAACAAACTCCTGCTCTCAAGAGGGTCATTGATGGTGTACAGAAATCTGCAAGGGATGAGGGATGCCTCGTTGGGTTGGACGGTAGGAAACTCCATTGCCGCTCTGAACATTCAGCACTCAATTTACTCTTACAATCAGACGGAGCATTGGTTTGTAAAAGATGGATGGTTGAACTCTGGAACCTCTTGGGTAAAGAGAAAGATCACTTGGGTGCACGTCAAGTCGCGTGGGTTCATGACGAAGTTCAAATGGAAGTCCCAGAAGAAAACGCAGAGCTTTTGGGAAAGATCGCCGTTCAAGCTATTGGACTAGCTGGTGATTACTTCAATATAAAAGTTCCTTTAACAGGGGAATTTAATATCGGTAATAATTGGAAAGAGACACACTAATGATCAACCCTATCTTGCTTATTGACGCTGACATCGTGGTGTACCAATCGTGTGCCGCTGTGGAAAAAGAAATACAATGGGATGAAGACACCTTCACAATCCATTCAACATTAGAGGACGCTAAGGGTGTCTTCTATGAGTTCTTCCATGATCTAAAGGAGCAGTCAGGTACAGACAATGTACTCTTCTGCTTCTCATCCAAAGGCAATTTCCGAAAGAAAATTTGGGACGGTTACAAAGCTAACAGAACTCAGCGTAAACCTTTAGCATACAGTGCCTTGGTAAAATATGTTGAGGATACATACCCTAACCAATCAATGCCTACATTAGAAGCTGATGACGTTCTTGGTATTCTAGCAACAGGGTTGCACAAGGAGAACGGGATCATCTGGTCAATTGATAAAGACCTAATGCAAATCCCCGGTAAACATTTGATTGACGATGAGATAGTTGAGGTAACCAAAGAAGACGGTGATGAGTTCCACCTGTTCCAAACACTGTGTGGTGATAGCTCTGATGGTTACAAAGGTTGTCCAGGCATTGGCCCAGTGAAAGCCAAAGGTATCACTAAGTGGTCTGAGGTTGTCACACGGTTTGAGAAGGCTGGGTTAACTGAAGATGATGCCTTGGTTCAAGCGCGTCTTGCTAAGATTTTACAAACTGAAGACTACAACAAAAAGAAAGTTGTTCAATGGACTCCAAAATAAAAACAGGTGTGCTTGGTGCACTAGCTGATCAAGTTGGTGGCAACCATTATTCAAAACTTAAAATACAACCAATGGAATATTCAATGGCGAATGATTTGAATGCTTGTCAACATACAGCAATCAAATACATCACCCGTTGTTATGACAAAGGCACACCAATTCAAGACCTAGATAAAGCCATCCACTGTCTTAAAATGCTGAAAGGTTTTATCAATGAAGGTTGAACTAAAAGATTACATGGAGTCAGAAAATGTGGAAAGATAGAATACGAGAATCAGCCGTGGCAGAATTTCACCAATCAATGGGTCATCAAATCGATGGCCCTTTTTCTTTGAAGGAACTTGAGCTTCGCATGAAGTTGATCAAAGAGGAATGCGCTGAGTTGGAATGTGAAAGTGATCTATTACACATGCAGTTTATTCGTAATGGTCGGACACAAGCAGAGACAAGAGCTAACTTCCTGAAAGAACTTGGTGACCTACAGTACGTCATCAGTGGCTGTGCGGTAGCACTAGGGTTACCTATAAACATAGCCTTCAATCGCATCCACAAATCAAACATGAGTAAACTGGATGACAATGGAAAACCAATCCTACGTGAAGATGGAAAAGTTCTTAAAGGACCAAACTATAAAGAACCACAAATGAAAGATTTAGTATGATCAAAATACTACTAATCATAACTGCTTTGCTACCTGACGGTAGACTTCACTCTAGCGTAATGCAGGGTGGAGAAAATGAAACCATTGAAAGTTGTGAAAAAATATATGCTCCACTTATGAAAGCTCGTTTGAAAGATTTATATAAGGAAGCAATTGAAATTCATGCACGGTGCGTAATCGTAAAGAGAAAAAAACCGGGGGTAGACGTTTGAGCTTTAAGTCTAATCGAAATCCAATGTTTCGCTCTAAGTTTAGCGAAGACATTTTTTACCAAAAATATTCACACCAAGACTGCGAGACATGGTCAAATTTATCTAGGGTTTTAGTTGAAGATGTCTGTAAAGGTTACATGTCATTAGATGAGATAGATCAACTTGTTGAGTACATAACTGATATGAAATTCATCCCCGGTGGACGTTACCTTTACTATGCAGGGCGTATGAAAAAATTCTTTAACAACTGCTATCTCCTTAAAGCTGAAGAAGATACAAGAGAAGATTGGGCAGAACTAAGTTGGAAGGCTGAGTCATGTCTGATGACAGGCGGGGGGATCGGAGTCGATTACTCTGTGTACAGAAACAGTGGCTCGACACTTGGTGGAACTGGGGGCCAAGCCTCTGGACCTATCCCAAAAATGAATATGTTAAACGAGATAGGACGCAATGTAATGCAAGGTGGGTCACGTCGATCCGCAATTTACGCAAGCCTTAACTGGAAGCATGGGGATATAGGTAAGTTTCTCCAGAGTAAAAACTGGAGTGAGATGCCTCTGGGTAACTCAGGTTTTACTTACGCTGACATCAAGGCACAAGACTTCAACTTCCCTGCGCCGATGGACATGACCAACATTAGTGTGAACTACGACACTGAGTGGTTGATGAACTATTGGAACACGGGAGATACTGGTGATGTTTTTATGCAGAATGTGCGGCAAGCATTGCAGACAGGTGAACCCGGATTTAGCTTCAACTTCTTTGATAAAGAAAACGAAACTTTACGTAACGCTTGTACCGAAGTTACCTCAGAAGATGACAGTGATGTTTGCAATCTTGGGTCCATCAATCTTGGGCGAGTTGATTCGTTACAAGAGCTTAGAGACATCTCAGAGCTTGCCACTAAGTTCCTTATGTGTGGAACATTACGAGCAGATTTGCCCTATGCAAAAGTACACGAGACAAGACAGAAGAACCGTCGATTGGGCGTAGGTCTGATGGGAATTCATGAGTGGTTAATTAAGAAAGGACATAAGTATGGAGTTACCGACGAACTACACAGATGGCTTTCGGTTTACAAAAGAACTACTGATGATACATCAAAGCGTTTTGCAGATGCATTGGGGATTAGCCGCCCTGTTGCCAATCGCGCCATTGCACCGACAGGCAGCATTGGCATACTCGCAGGAACTACTACGGGAATTGAGCCTATCTTTGCGGTGGCCTATAAACGAAGGTATCTCAAGTCAGGAACCAGATGGCACTACCAGTACGTAGTGGACTCGGCTGCTAAAGACCTCATTGATTTATATGGGGTTGACCCTGATAACATTGAGAGTTCCATAGACCTTGCCAATGACCCTGAAAGACGTATCGCAATGCAAGCAGATGTCCAAGACTATGTGGACATGTCTATCTCTTCAACTATCAACCTTCCTTCATGGGGATCAAAGGAGAACAATGAGGATAAAGTCTATGACTTCGCTAGTACCTTGGCATCTTATGCTCACAGGTTGCGTGGCTTCACTGTATATCCTGATGGTGCTCGTGGTGGTCAACCTTTGGTTTCTGTACCATATAGAGATGCAGTGCAGAAGCTGGGTGAAGAGTTTGAAGAACATGTGGAGACACATGATATATGCGACATAACAGGAAAGGGTGGAAGTTGTGGCGTATAGCATTGGACATATAATAGGATATTATTAGATGGTTAAAGACACGAAGTTAACAAGTGCTGGAGTTAGTGCCTATAATAAACCAAAGAAAACCCCTGAGCATAAAACTAAGAGTCATGTTGTTGTGGCTAAAGTTGGTTCCACAACTAAAACAATTCGCTTTGGTCAGCAAGGTGTCAGTGGAGCAGGGTCAAACCCTAAAACAGCTAAAGGAAAAGCTAGAAAAAAATCTTTTGAAGCTCGACATAAAAAGAACATAGAAAGAGGTAAACTATCGGCTGCTTATTGGGCAGCAAAAACGAAGTGGTGATTAAAAGTAGTCTTTATATGGAATAAACAGGGGGTGTGCGTAACCCCTTGTTTTCTGCCATTCTTAATTTAGTTACCATACTAGACTATAAAGGTATAAAAATGAAGTTACCTAAAGTAACACCTGAGTTACTAGAGTATCTATCTACTATCTACCCTGATCAATATCCTTCTAAAGGTGCAACCATAGAGGAAATCTATATTGGTATGGGACAAGTAAGTGTTATCAGAAAACTACGCTTACTCTTAAATGAACAACAAGACAATCTGTTAGGATAACAACATGTGTATGGGTGGTTCCAAAGCTCCTCCTCCAGCCCCTGCTCCCGTTCCTCCACCTCCAGCCCCACCTCCTGTTCTAGAGCAAGAAGCTCCAGAGTCTAAAGGTTCATTGAAGGATTCGGATAAGCAAGTAAAGAAACGTAAAGGTACAAAGAAATATCGTTCCTCAGCGTTAGCAATTAACAATGCTCCAACGACAAGTGGATTATCAATTCCCACATAAGGTGAAACTCTATGGCTCAGACATGTAAAGAAAGCTATGATAAGCAGTCTACTGACCGGGAGAATTATCTCATCAGAGCACGAGAGTGTGCTCGACTCACTATCCCTGCCTTGATGCCTGAGAGTAGCCACGGTAAGTCAACTACCTTATACACCCCGTATCAAGGTGTTGGCGCTCGTGGTGTGAATAACTTAGCAGCTAAATTAATGCTATCATTGTTCCCACCTAACACACCCTTCTTCCGTTATAGCGTAGATGATTACGCCTTAGAAGAATTAGCACAAGACCCTAAGGCCAGAGCAAAGGTTGAAGAGGCGTTGAACGCTAGGGAACGTGCAGTACAAAGTGAGATAGAGACTTCTGGTTTCAGACCAAAGCTTAACGAAGCATTCAAACAACTCATCGTCTGTGGTAATGCACTTCTAACCTTCCCTAAAAAAGGGGGGATGCGTGTATTCCGTATGGATAAATATGTCGTTAAGCGTGACCCCTCTGGTAATTTCACTGAGATTATCATTAAGGAAGAAGTTAACAAAGACGCATTGCCTGAAGACATCGCTAAATTACTCCCCGCACTATCACCATCCCAGACACTTCCATCTGACAATAACGGACGCGACGAAAACATCATTGAAATTTACACCAAGTATTGGCGTAAAGGTGAGGCTATCTACAGCAACCAACAAATCAATGGTATCGTGATTCCCGGTTCTGATGGCAAGTGGTCAGTAGAAAGACCCCCAGTGCTTGCACTTAGGTGGACAGGTATTGATGGTGAAGATTGGGGACGTTCACATTCAGAGGAACACAAAGGTGACTTGATGACCGCTGAGGGTTTGTCCCGCGCAATCATTGAGTCAGCCGCTGCCGCTGCTAAAGTATTATTCTTGGTGTCACCTAATGGTGCTACTCGTGAAAAAGACTTAGCTGAATCTGAGAACCTAGATATTATCACTGGTCAAGAAGGTGATGTATCAGTTCTTCAAATAGGCAAACAAGCTGATATGGCTACAGCGGAACGTGTACTTGCTGAGGTAATAACTCGCATTTCATTTGCCTATCTACTGAACAGTTCTATCCAACGGAAAGCCGAGAGGGTTACCGCTGAGGAAATCAGACGTATGGCACAAGAGCTTGAGGACTCCCTCGGCGGAAATTTTGCCGTATTCTCTCAGGAACTCCAGTTACCATTAGTTCAAAGAATAGAAGAACGGATGGAAAAATCTAAGAAACTACCCAAGTTACCCAAGGGCGTAGTTTCACCTCAGATTACAACTGGTCTAGAAGCACTTGGACGTGGACACGATTTAACAAAAATACAGGTCTTTATCAAAGAGGTGGTTATGCCACTTGGAGAAGAAGGCTTTAAGCGTATCAATATAGATGACTTGATCAAGCGTGGTGGTGTGTCTCTTGGTATCGATATGGATGGACTTGTCAAATCTTCTGAAGATTTACAAGCAGAATCCGCACAGATGCAAGAGCAACAACAACAAGCACAGATGATGGAGATGGCTAAACCAGCTATAGGTCCAGCAATCAAAGCATTGGCTGATCAAGCCACTAACGGAGCAGAAGAATAGACATGGTTGAACGAGTTACTATAGATAGTACAATCGGAAATACAGAACCGACACTTGAGGAATCCGCACTGGCATTAGGTATTAACCCTGATGGCAGTGACGATCCTATTGAGGAAAACAATGGTCCACCTGAGGGTGTACCAGAGAAGTTCTGGAACGCTGAGACAGGTGAGATTGACACTGAGAACCTACTGAAGTCCTACAAAGAACTTGAGAAAGGTATTGGTGACAAGACTGAAGAATCTCCTGACCTTGAAGGTGATACCGCTGAGGAAATCATTGATAACGCAGGTTTAGACTTTGCTGTCTTGTCTGAAGAATACGCTGAGAACGGTGAGTTATCTACTGAGGCTTACAAAGCCTTGTCTGATAGTGGCATCCCTAAAGATTTAGTAGATCAATATATTGCTGGTCAAAAATCTCTTACAGATACTACAACCAATTCAATGTATGATTCAGTAGGTGGTAAAGAAGCCTATGGTGCTATGTTAGAATGGGCATCAGATTCAATGAGTCCCGCTGAAACAGAAACCTTCAATAAAGCTGTTACCTCTGGTGATGTTAACCAGATGACACTTGCAGTCAAAGGTCTTGAAGCGCGGTTTAAAGCTGAAGCAACTTTTGAACCTAAGTCTCCACTTGAAGGTGGTAACCCATCTAACACAGGTTCAACTTACCGTTCAATGGCAGAGCTTATGACAGACATGAATGATGTTCGTTATAAGAAGGATGCTGCATTCCGTGGTGATGTCGAACAGAAACTCGGACGCTCTAGCATTATGTAAACTGGAGACTTGTAGTGACGATAGCATCAAAGCGTAACTACCGAAAAGAATATGACAACTATCATAAAAAACCTAAACAAAGAGTTCGCAACGCTGCCCGTAAACAGGCAAGACGTGACGTAGCTAAACGCTATGGTGAACTAACAATCAAAGGTAAAGACGTTGATCATAAGGACCGTGACCCTACGAATAACTCGGTTACCAATTTAAGGTTACAGAGTGTTCGTAAGAACAGGAAACGTAATTCTTAACTCAACAGATAAAGAGTTAAAATAATCTGCGCCCTCATAGGACATAGCCAAAGGCTGTACCGGGAGGGCGTAGAGTCACCTCCTAGAGTGAAACAGGATGATCTCTTTTTAGAGACACCTCGTGAACCCCGGTTCACACTTTGCAAACTCAAAGACACACAATGCTGCCCTAGACCCCTGCGGGGATAATCTAGTCACGGTTAGTGAGTCGTAGATGTTTCGCATACATCACACTCATATCTAGGAAATAGATTAAACATGTCCTATACTGCCGCAACATTTTCCAGCACTAACGCTGGTGTACCCGCTGGTCCGGGTGATTCTGATAGCCTCTTCCTGAAAGTATTCTCAGGCGAAGTTATGGCTACATTTAATAAGAAAACGGTTATGAAAGAACGTACCCGTATTCGTAATATCGCTTCAGGTTCTAGCGCACAATTCCCTGCCATTGGCAAAGTTAATGCTGGCTACCACCAACCGGGGGAAGTCATTCTTGGTCAAGCAGTTGCCCAAGGTGAGAAGGTTATCACCATTGATGATCTATTGGTCACTGACGTATTCATGTCTAACTATGAAGACGCTAAGAACCACTATGAAGTCCGTGGTGAGTACACTACTCAAATGGGTGATGCCCTTGCTCAGGTCTATGACCAGAACTTGTTTGGCCTAGCCTTCAAAGGTATCGCCGCTGGTACTGCTGGTGCAGTAACTGGTCAAGGCCCAGCCGTGCGTAAACCGATTGGTACAGCTACTCCAACAACTACTCAGGTTGTCGATGAAATCTTCACAGGGGCGGCTGCTTTCGATAGCACAAGTATCCCTAAGGAAGACCGTTGTGTGTTCGTTACTCCAACAATCTACTGGGACTTGATTCAGGACGGTTCGTTCTTGGATCGTGACTTTGGTAACGATGGTAACGGCTCTCAGGCAACTGGTGGCTTGATGCGTGTAGCTGGCTTTGAAGTTATTCCTACGAATAACATGGCTATCAACCACGGTACTGATACCCTTAGTGGTTCTCAGGCTGGATCAGCTACGACTGACTACGACATCAACGCTTCAACTTATGTTGCAATGCTGATGCAGAAACAAGCTCTAGGTTCTGTCCATTTGATGGACCTTGCTTCAGAAAGCGAATACCAAATTAACCGCCAAGGAACCTTAATGGTTTCTCGCATGGCTGTTGGTCATGGCCTGTTGCGTCCTGAATGTATCTACGGCATCGACGCTGCTACCAGCTAAACAAATTAGGGAACTCTTAACGGGGTTCCCTTTTTTTTATTTAAGGAATAAATAATGGCAGATGCCTTAGCTCCGACAACTGAGCTTGAAGCTATCAATGTGATGCTCACCAACATTGGTGAAGCTCCAGTTAACTCATTAGAGTCAGGCGTTGGACTTGATGCTTCTACCGCACAGATTGTATTAAAAGAATCTTCACGTCACACACAAGCAATCGGTTGGTTTTGGAACTCTGAGCATGTCAGGTTATCTCCTGATAGCTCTAAGAATATCATACTACCTCTGAACACAATGAAAGTAAGACCTATTGGTCAATCTTCTCAATATGCATACGTCTATCGTTCAGGGAAGTTGTACAACCGTGAACCTTTCACAAATACTTTTGAGTTTGACTCAGCGGTAGAACTAGAAATTACATACGAGTTAACTTTCAATGACTTACCTGAAACGGCAAGACGTTACATAACTTTCGTAGCATCACGTATGTTCCAAGAGCGTAAACTTGGGGTTCAATCCATATCACAACAGAACCGTAATGATGAAGCACGAGCCAATGCTGTTCTGCGTCAAGAAGAAAACCATGTCGCAAGACGTAACGTGGGTAACTCTTCAATGTCTATGAAGCGTATTCTTGATCGACAACAAATGAGTTTCTGGAGAAGTTAAATGCCACTAGTAAGTGACGCTCTGCCAAATTTAATTGGGGGTATATCACAACAAGCCCCAGCGTTGCGTACTACCAACTCAGCGCAAGACTTAAAGAACGCTTATCCATCCGTTGTTGATGGTCTTCAGAAGCGGCCTCCCTCACAGCATATCAAAAAGATTTACACAAGTGATCCCGGTGGGATGGGCGTGATGGTATTAGATCGCCTTAATTTTGGTACAAACGTAATCACTGTTACTAATGGTGACCTAAAAGTTTTCACTGAGGCTGGTATTGAAGAAACAGTATCCTTCCCTAATGGTAAAGCTTACCTGTCAGCCACTGCTCCTAATACACAGTTCAAGATGCTTGCTATTGCTGATACAGTATTTGTTCTTAATACGACTGTATCAACGGCTGCAATACCTATAGCTGATTCACGTACAGACCCAGCAACTAGGGCCACTGTATACATCAAGCAAGCCATCGCAAATAAGAACTACTCAGTTTATGTCAATGATGTACTCAAGGCTAATTTCACAACTAACAACACTACAGTTGAAGGCACTGATGCAATCGCCTCTAGTCTATCAAGTACACTCAATAGCGCAGGGTACACAACCTCATCTGTATCATCTTCCATCATCTTCTCTGGGTTAACTCCCGGTGATATCATACGTGTAAAAGACGGTTATGGTGACCGGGGTACTAAAGCTGTCAATCAATCTATTGATAAGTTTGGTAACCTTCCACCTCATGATGCTGAAGGACGTATCGTTCAGGTGCGTGGTGACATTGAAGAAACTGGTGACGATTACTACGTAGAAATGCTTAGTGGTTTATGGACAGAAGTAGAAGGCTATGAAGCTGGTGAAACATTTAATACATCTTTGATGCCACATGTTCTTGTAGATAATGGAAATGGAACGTGGACATTCAAAGAGCATATATGGGGATCACGCGAAGCTGGAGACTCTGAGAGTAACCCAAGTCCTTCATTTGTAGGTAATCAAATTCAAGCCATGTTCGTCTATAAAGGACGTATGGTAATGCTTACTGATGAAAACATCGTTATGTCAGAAGTGAATGAGTTTGAAAGCTTTTATCGTAAGACGTTGGTTCAACTTGTGGACACTGAGTTAATTGATATTGCATCAACGAACAACCGTGTCTCAAATATGTATCATGGTGTTCCATTCAATGAAAACATCTTGTTATTCTCTGACAAAGCTCAATTCAAACTGACAGATCAGGAGCTTCTATCTCCATCAGATGTTCAGTTGGTTGTATCATCACACTTTAATACATCAACTAAATGTACACCTATAATGGTTGGCTCCAATGTTATGTTTGTTGATGATGCAGATGATTACTCCTATGCGTCACTTAGAGAATACTTTCTTGCCAATGATACAGGTCAGGGTGACTCTGCTAACTTAACCATCCAAGTCCCTAAGTATTTAGCAACTGGTGTAACCAAGATTTCTTCATCGACTACTGAAAATGTTGTCGCTCTGTTTACCTCTGGTGACGCTGATGCGATATATGTGTACAAATACCATTGGGGTAACGAAGGTAAGGTTCAGTCCTCATGGACTACTTGGACTTTCACTCCAGATACTAAGTTGTTATCTGGGGAATTTATTGGGAACAAACTCTATATTGTTTACGCTAAGACAGATGGAGTTTTCCTTGATGTAATTGACTTCCAAGAAATCCTAGTTGCTGCATTCGATGATATAGGTATCTTACTTGATCGAAGAACAACACAGGCTATAGCTACTCCAGCGTTGTCTGGTAGTAACACAATTGTAACACTTCCGTATTCACTTGTAGCTGATGAAACAGTTGAACTTGTGATTGCTCCCGGTGGTACAACAACAGCCGGGGTGGTTCATAAACCATTATCTGTATCAGGTGTAACCGCTACTTTTGAAGGTGATCTAACGACTGAGAATTACTACGTAGGTATTCCTTATACCTTTGAGTATGTACTCAATCCTATTTTTCTACGTAAAGGTGAAGAAGCTATTCAAGATGGTAGACTGCAAATGCGGTATCTATCCCTTTTGTATCAGTCTTCTGCTTTCTTTGATGTAGAGTTCACTGACACTAATGGCAAAATCTATAACCAAGCATTCACTGGGCGTAACTTTGGGTCCAACCAGAATATCTTGGGTACTGTAGCCACAGAGGATGGAGAATTTCGTGTCTCTATCCCCGGTCAAAACGATAGGATAACTATCAAGGTTACCAATAATTCCCCTTTTCCAGCTAACTTTTCAGCTATTGAGTGGGAAGCCATGTTCACAGCCAGAACTACGAGGTTGTAGATGAAGTATGTCCGACAAGTTCTCCCCGGTGACGTTGAGATGCTGGCAGACCAGATGCGTCCTAGTGATGTATCTGAAGTAGCAGCGGCCTCCGGGTTGGAACCTTTAGAAGCCCTACGCTTAGGGGTAGCTAATGATCGCTATACGCGAATCCTTCAAAACGCTGAGGGAGAACTTGTCGGCATCTTTGGTGCTACATGGGAAGACGATTCTACTACTGCAACAATATGGATGCTTGGGACAAATTTGTTAGAAACTATCCCTTTAACATTCGCCCGTCGATCACGAGAAGTGATTGATGATTTATTTAATATATCAGGTGTTCACATAATGTGGAACCTGACTGACGCTCGTAACACCAACCACCACATGTGGCTTAAATGGTGTGGAGCTAAGTTCCTCGCTAAGTATCCTATGGGTATTAATGGTGAGGAGTTCATAGAATTTGCAATCATTAGGAATAAATAATGTGTGATCCCGCTATAGCTTTGGCAGTGGTTGGCGCTGGTCAAGCCTTCATGGAACATCAAGGCGCTGTTGCTGACGCTGATGCAAAAAATGCCGCAACCGCCCAGACTCACCAGAGTGCTCGTGATGGCACTAAGTTCAAACATCAACAAGAAACACGTAAGTATATAGAAGACCAAGCCGCTATTCGTGAGGAAGGCTTCGATGCTTCCTTAGATAAGACAGCGGCTATGGCTACCGCTCAAGCTATTGGTGGTGCTTGGGGTATACAAGGTGCATCTGTTGAAGCAGTTATTGCCTCTGAAGCTCAAAAAGGTGCACGTAATGCTGGACGTATAGACATGAAACAAGAAAACTCCTACATGGATTTCCTTGCTGGTGTAGACGCTGCGTCAATGCAAGGTAACCAACAGATATCTGCTAATCCATTCACCGCTGGTCCTTCGATGATGGACGGTATTATGGGTGTCGCTATGAATTCTGGTCTGGGTTATGCCACAGGTGGTGGCTTTGATAATTTCTCATTTAGTTCACTAAAGATACCTACATCTTCACCTAGCCCTGTCAAAGTCTCTTCTTCTGCATATGGTTCAAATCCATTATATGTTACGTGATAAGGAAATAATATGGCTCAAAAAACAGTAGCTGCCCCCGGTTCATCTGCGCGTGTCTTTAATACATTCACTCCTCATAACGCCATTCAGGGTGCGGGAGATAAAGCACGTAGTCTAGCTGATTCACTTGGCGTTGCTATGAGAGTAGCAGAGCCGCTTGTTAAGAAATATAATGAGAGTGAAGTAAAAGCGGGTCTTTCTGCAAGAACCACTGGCATCCTTTCTGATGGAACTAAGATCAGAAATGGTGAAATGCCTAAGGATCAATCCTCGCATTGGATGCAAGGTTATAAGATTGGTAATGGTAGACAGATAGCTCAAGACGCTGAGATGCGCCTAATGACTGAGTGGGAAACCTCAGGTATTCAGAACTCAGTTGACCCTAAGGTATACCAATCATGGATGCAAGATAAGCTCCAAAATATCCTCTCAGAGCATGGTCAGATTACTGATGAGTATACACGTCAAGGCTTGATGGAATCCCTTCCAAATCTACAACGTAATATGAACTCAATGCAGACCAAGGCTATGCGTACCAAACTTGATACGGATACAATTAACCTTCTGTCGAGTGATATTGGACATATGTTTAACTCTATGAGTACATCCTCAAATGAATTTAAAGGTGTGCCATCAGGTGACCACATAAGTACCTTAAAGACATTAGTCAGTTCTAAGATTGAAGAAAACATCAAGCTCCGGGGTTTAACTCCAGATCAAGCTCGTGATGCTGCCTTTGACTCTTGGAAGAATGAAGCGTTGTCCCGTGTTCAAGGACGTAGGACACGTACTGATCCTTTCTCCGCTGGTGAGTTTATGGAGTTATTCCCTAAGAACCAACGTAGCGCCAAGATTAACGCTGAGATGGCTTCAGTAAAGGAGTCACTTAACAGCGCTGCTATGAAACGCTTGAATGACCAAGAGACTTTACGTGACCGTGAGACTGATGATCTTGCAGATGGTTTCATAACTAAAAGTTTAGAAGACCCTAACTGGTTAGAATCTAATGAAGGTAGAACAGCCTTTGCTGGTATTGTAGCTCGTGACAGTTCTTATGCAACGAAACTAAAGTCTCGCTTTGAAGCGGGTAATGAACGCATCTACACAAACCAAGTAGGTGATGAAGCTCAATATGTAGGTATATACAAGGATCAGATTGATGCCGCTGTAGAAGCTGGAATGCTTACTAACAAGATCGTTAAAGGCGCAATCATGTCTAACACGATCCAACGTAAAGAAGCTATTTCAGAACTTCAAGAGTATGCACGGACTGCAAAACAAACTGGACCTCACAGTAAGAAGAAAATCTTTACTGATGCTTTCTCAGACCTAAAGGATAACTTTGGGTTCAATGATCTAGATACCATTAATAAACTGATGTTAGGTGTTTCAGATATGAAACAAGTGACAATCAAAGCAAGTTTAAAAGCTCAATGGCATGTAGCTAAACGTAACATCATTCTTCAAGTTATGAAGGATCATCCCGGTGAAGTTACTGACTTTAACTTAGAGGCTCCAATTGCAGCTAAGGTTGAACAGCTTACAGAAATCTTCATGAAAAAGATAAAGTCTGCGGGTGGTGGACAAGAACCTAGAGATATACCTGAAGGTGGACAAGGTAGTACCGATGCACAACGCGAACTAGACGAATAAGGACAACACATGGAACCTACGCCAGAAACACAAACTGAACCGTGGCTACCTAAATTTGATAAGCTACGAAAACTAAGCAGTAGTGAAGACAATAAATTTGACACTATTGTTAAAGCATTAGGTGGTGGTAATGAAGCTAGGTTCCGTACACAGAAATATCTGGCTGGTCCTGATGAAGCAAACATTGCCAAGCTAAAAGCAAAAAAAGATAGACCTAAAGTACACAAAGCATTTGACTATCTTTATGGAAAAGGTGCTTCTGAGGCTATACTAGCGCCTTCAACTTTGGACTACGTTACTGACACACTTGGTGCAGTAGCCTCTGGCCCCGCTCGTGCACTTGATGAAATGGCTCAGAGTCTTGAGAGTGTCGTTGAGGGTGGATTAGATGCTATCGGTATGAAACCTGATTGGATGGACAGTGACTTTGCAAATGCTGGAGATGCCTTTAGTGACATCACAGGTAAAGCAGAGAACCTCCCCGGTCAGCTTGTTGAAGGTGTCTTACAGTTTGGCACAGGGTATGCCATAAGTGCTCCCCTCAAAGGTGTTAAGTTTGTAAAGAAGGCTGTACCTATTCTACGTGGTATGTTGTCAGATTCCTTTGCCTTTGATCCTCAAGACCCAATGTTTGTTGATCTAGCAGATATGATTGGCATGGCTCCTGAAGGTTTAGCTAAGGCTATGCATGACCCTGAGAACTCTGAAGTTGAAATGCGTATCTACAGAGCATTAGATGGAGTTGTTCCTACAGGTATCCTTGCTAGTGTCTTTAAAGCACTTAAATTAGGTAAATCTAAATTCCAGAAAGCCAAGCCTCCTAGTGACCTAGACAAGTACGCTGATGAATTGATCGCTAAGATTAAAGAAATCGATGAAGCTGGCGGTGAAGTTAAGACCACAGCTAAGGGTGAGAAACAGATCGTCCTTAAAGAAGGTGTTGAACAAACAGATGAAGTTGCACCCCAGGTACTCCCTGAAGGGCACAAAGCTGTACCTGATGTTGAGGACACTATTGACATCTCTGGTGCACCTAAGATTGACGCTGATGGTGTTGAAGCTATCCGTACTCGTAAATCTGAAGAAGCATTAGGCAGAGAAAACCCTGATGATTTCCTTCATGAAGCGAGGGATGCAGCAAACCTTGATGAAGCTAAGATGTGGGAAGACAGTGGACGTAAGCAGGGATCAGATGTGCGCTTCTTGTCTGAATTAGACAAAGAGTTCAAAGAGATCACTGATGAAGCCTTTGTGGACCTGAAGACAACTCGTGAAGCTGCAATGCCTAAGGCTATTGAATTTGCTACAGCGATTGTTGAAGGTATCAAGAAGGGTCAAACCATTGAAGCCTTAGTGAAAACTATTGGTGACGTGAAGGTCAGTGATGGCCCAGCATTACACTTAGCCGCTAAGACACTTCTGAAGACTCTTGATGAGGAACGCTCAATTCGTGCTCTTGCAATCAAGAAGCTTGAAGCCGCTGGTGATACATCAGGCGTTAAGGTTGCTGAGAGACTTTGGGATGAGAACCTAGCGACATTCCTAGCAGTTTCAAAGTTCGATAAGGACATTGGATCAATTGCTGGTGCTACCTTGAAAGCACGTCAGTTTCAACCAGCGACAACACTTAAAGGCAAAGCTAAGGAAATCTATGATAGCCGTAGTTTGTTACGTGAAGGTGTTGACCCTGAGGATGCTGCTAACAGTATCAATTCTGCTTCTGGTAAGACAACCAAGAGGCGGGTGATAACTAAGCAGAACCAAGTGGCTTCCCTTGAGATGCTTCAGGATTTACGTAGGTCTGGAATACGTGTTCAAGATGCTGAAGATTTCATCACTGATGTTATCAAAGGTAGTGGTACTGAGAAAGCTGCAAATTTCCTTGGTAAAGCTCCTGATAAAGCAAGTGCTATGAACAAACTTCTTAATGGCGTTAATGAATACCGTACAAGTGCAGGTTTACTCTCTGGTCCTAAGACCTTTGAGATAAATGCTATAACAGGTATTGCCAATACAATCCTTACTCCCGCTATTGAAGCTATAGGTAAAGGTGATCTTGGTCAGGCTCTATACCAATACTCTGGTATGATGCGAGGAACCTCAAGGGCCGTTAAAGGTTTTGTTGAAGCTCTGAAGACAGGGGAAATGAAGCTTACTAATTCAGGATCGCGTCTTGAGAATAATACGACTGAAATAATTCCCGGTATTGGTGGATCAATAATTCGATCATTTGGTAAACTTTTGTTTGCTACGGACACAGGCTTAAAGCACTTTAACTACAACGGTGCAGTCTATCTACAGGCAAAAGCTTTAGGACATAAGAGTGGACTCAAAGGTACTGAACTCAAGAAGTTTGTTGCTGATCAAGTAAACAAATCTTATGACGAAAATGGGTTTGGAGTAAATGCATCCGCTCGTGAAGTAGCTGATATTCGTACCTTCACCAAAGATTTCTCTACAAAGTCTAAGTATGGTGGGGAGAAAATACTTGGTTTTGGTCAGGATTTATTAAATCGTAGTCCAGCGGCCCGTATCTTAGTAACACCCTTTTATCGAACACCTATCAGACTAGTTGAGGCTGGTATGCGTTACATCCCCGGTGTGAACCTGACGATGGGACGTATGCGTGATGACCTATTAGGAAACAACGGAACCTTCGCTGCTTATCAAGCACGAGGACAGATGATGGTTGGTACAGCATTTGTATCAACAGCATGGATGTTAGCTGAAGACGGTAGGCTCACAGGTATCCTAAGTGATGACCCCTCGGAACGAGCGTTCCAGAAGTCACGAGGGATAACCCCAGAGCGTATTAAGATTGGTGACACATGGTTCTCCTACGCACAACTAGAACCTTTTGCTACTCCTCTACGTGCTATTGCAGCCGCTGTTGAAGCTAAGAATAAAGCATTCGCTGAAGGACATGCCCGTTATGTGTCTGATGTTGACAAGATTGAAGCTATAACAGGTGGTGCACTTGTTGGACTACTTCACTCTATGCGTTCATCTCCAATGATGGAGCCTATTGATAAATGGTTTAAACTCTTTGATGACCTGAAGAAGGGCAAAGAGGATGCAGGGTGGAAACTCTTTGCTCGTGAGGTGGTTACATACGTTCCAAATATTGGACGTAAGTTTTCACTTGAAGGCGAGAAGAATAAACCAGAAGGCTATGGTCCGGGTATGTCACCATTTGAAGCTGAGTTTGTTCGGAGTGTTGGACCTGATCCAATCAATAGTGTCGCTGAGGCATTAGGTATCGCTTACAGGGCTGTCTCTACTGATCCAGTACGAGATTACTTTGGTGCTCCTGTAGAAAAAACCAAAGGTAAACTTATAGGTACTGATATAGACATCATTCCTTCATCTTGGGTTATCGCTATGGATCAACAAGTAAACATGAACCCACAACTTTTAGAATTACACAAAGCCCAAAGTATTTCAGGCGTATCATTTGCGTTCCCTAAGAAAAACTTTCAGGGTATTGATTTGACTAAAGTCACTACTAAAGATGGTAAAGCTACCTTGTATGACCGCTGGAAAGAGAATGTAGGTAAAGTAAATCATGATACTTACGGGACACTTGAGCAAGCTATCAAACATCACATGGAAAACAACGATCTCTATAAAGAGGGAAGTTGGGGTTCAGATGGAAATGCTGGAAAGAAAACTCTAATCCTTAATAAGACTGTCAAGGCTTACCGTGAGGTGGCTATGGCTATGCTTATGAGAGATGAGCCTTCTTTACGAAGTTCTAAAACATCAGCCGCAATGGAAGTTGCTGCCGCACTATTATCTGAGCCAAATTTATTTGGTGAAGGACATCTATCTAAACTCTTTGAAAGTGAATAATTAAAATGACTTACTCAACTGTAACCTATGCGTCACAGGCGGGTTCGATCACAGACTATGCATTCGCATTTGATTACTTATCACCTAGCGATATTTCGGTAACGGTGGACGGGGTATCAACCTCGTTCACTCTACCTACTACTTACATAGCTCGTGTTTCCCCTGCACCAACTGGTACTGTTGTGGTTACCAGAACAACCCCCATTACAAATAAAGTCACAACATTTGTTGATGGCTCCGTTCAGATTGCTGAACAACATAACGATCAAAATGATCAACTTTTATTTGCCACTCAGGAATCTGTGGATACCTCTACGTCAGCCATGAGACATAACGGTGTTGTCTTTTCTGCTACTAGTAAGCTTATCTCAAATGTCTTAGACCCCGTGTCTAATCAAGATGCTGCAACCAAAGCCTATGTAGATTCCACTGATGCTGCTACTGCTATACTAGCGCAAGCTGACGCTGATGCGGCTGCTATAAGTGCTTCTTCTGCTCTAGTGAGTAAGAACAATGCTGCAACATCAGAAACTAACAGTGCCACCTCAGCAACTAACAGTTCAACTTCTGCCGATGCAAGTTTAGCAAGTGCAAACGCTGCCGCTTTAAGTGCCGCTGCCGCTGCAAATGCTGCCGCTCCCGCTGAAGAAGTCGCTGTAGCAATGGCAATCGCTCTCGGATAATAGGAAAACAACATGGCTAACTCTTTTAAAATGGTTTCATACGATGTGACCACTTCCGCTGCCGCTGCTTTAACGGCTGGTGCTGGAGAAACAATCGTGATTATTGGGTGTTCAATTGGTAACGTCCATGCGTCCACAGCATCTCATGTTATTGCTAAAGTTGTGCAAAGTGGAGGCAGTGTAGAATCAATCATTGCTAATCAAGTATCAGTTCCAATCAACGATGCATTGAATCCAATTCAAGGAAAACTAGTTCTTGAAACAGGTGACAGTTTTCAACTTCAGTCTGAAAATGCCGCATCGTTAGAAGCCACAATTTCTTACATGGTGATTACATAATGACCGCATTTTTATCCGGTAGAAATTTCAGTACGATCACAAGTAGTGACATCGCTGATTCAGCCGTTGTCTCCTCTAAGATTGCTAGTGATGCAGTTACTTCATCTAAAATATTAGACGATGCGATTACTTCATCTAAGATTCTTACAGACGCCGTTGGCTCTGACGCTTTGCTAGATTCAGCGGTTGTTGCCTTATCACCGCCTGTTGATCTTTCACCTGTTGAAACTCAGATAGCAATTCAAAACTTGCGGCACGTAATCGACTTGAGCTTACCTCTCATTCAGACAAAAGGCGGTATTGCCGATGAGTATAACGATGCGAGTGGAGTAAACGCAAGTGGAAGTGTTGATGAAACTTACGATGCTACTGGTGATTTTTACTCAAACGCTGGCGCTGGTACAAGCACGGTAAACGCTATCCCTGACATGACTTCTAATACTGCGCCATCCGGTGTTGCTTCATCCACAGGCGGCGGTTCAGATGCCTATGTTTTGTATGATAGAACGTACAGTATTTTTGCATTTGGTAGCCCGTACGGTTTTGTCAAATATGATTTTGGAAGCGGTAACGGTAAAGTAATTAAGCAATACAAAATTGGCGCTCGTAATGACTACACAGATTCTGCGCCACGGGCATGGACGTTTCAAGGTAGCAACGATGACTCAACTTGGACAACCATCGACACACAATCAGGGCAGAGTTTTAGTGGCGGTCAGCTAAAGGTTTACAACGTCACCAACTCAACAAACTACCGATATTACAGAAATAATTTCACGCAAACAAATGGTCACTCAAACATGACTTGGAACAGCATCGAAATGTACGCGGCGCTTCCTCCAGTTAATATGTCGATATTGTCGAATGTTTTTACAGCTACAACTCAACCAACAAAAGCGCGTGTGGTTCTTCTTCATCAACCCGTTGATTCCGTCACTCTCAATACAGACTTAGTTATATCGGTTAGCCGGGACGGTGGAACAACATTTACAAATGCTGTCGCAAGTTCTGAGGGAGTTTATTCGACGGGTATCAATATCATCTCAACGGCTTCGATTGACATAAGTGGTCAACCCGCTGGAACATCAATGGTTTACAAATTAACAACCGCCAATACCAAAGAACAAAAAGTTCACGGTACTTGGCTTCAATGGAGTTAAAAATTATGGCTGTAAAATATTTAAAACCGGGGCAGAAACCAACTTCTGATAAGCCTGTCGGAGG